>VFQR01002658.1_pt1 | contig 11028 bp, 10 predicted proteins | sample 3512321 | NCBI WGS metagenome assembly VFQR01 (sample SAMN10412374, study PRJNA504923) | tailings metagenome | isolation source: Relicate 3 Philex TSF1 revegetated site | place: Philippines: Tuba, Benguet | collected 2017-08-29
ATGGGGGTGCGCGTGCGGTCGACGCTCGGCGGGTTGTTGGTCGCCGGCTCGTCGGTCGTCGAGTCGGTGGAGCCCACCGCCGGCGGCGCCGGCGGGCTCGGGGGCGTGGGCACACCCGCGGTGGAGGCGTGCGCCGTGGCCGCACCACCGAGGACGCAGAGGGCGAGCACCACGGCCACCACCGACGCGCCGAGGGCGCGCAGCACGCGCACGCCGAGGGCGCGGCGAACGCCACGACCGGCCGCGCCGGCCGACGGGAGCTCGGTGTCAGGCACGTCGGGCGGTCGCTTCGCGCAGGGAGTCGAGCAGCGAGGTGGGGCGCGGCTTCGGGCCGGGGACGATGGCCTCCCGGATCACGTCCTGCTCCTCCTCGGCCTCGAGGTGCTGCGTCCACGACGGCAGGTCGAGCTCGGCCAGCACCTGCGGGGCCGCCTGATCGCAGGCGCCCACGAGCAGGACCCGCTCGGCGAACTGGATGGCGACCACCTGCGAGGTCCGCCCGACGCCGACCCGGCCGATCACGCGCAGGCCGCGCCGGTTGCCGGCCAGCTTGCCGGCCTTGCCCGGCCGCGTGGCCCGCCCCTGCCCGCCGGCGGCGCCGAGCGACGTGCCCGAGCGCGACGGCAGCAGCCGCGGGGTGCGCAGCCCGATGCTCGGCGCGCCGAAGCCCTGGCGGCGGCGCAGCACCGTGTACGCGCCGAACATGAGGGCGAGCACGATGCCGAGCGAGACGACCATCCGCACGACGAGCTCGCCGAAGCCGACGTCGGTCATCGCGGGTCGCTCGTGGCGATGATCTCGGTGATGCGGATCCCGAACTCCTCGTCGATCACCACCACCTCGCCGGTGGCGATGCGGCGGCCGTTGACGAGCAGGTCGATGGGCGAGCCGGCCATGCGGTCGATCTCGACGACCATGCCGGGGTTGAGGTTGAGCACGTCGCGCACGGGCATGGTGGTCCGGCCGAGCTCGGCGGTGACCACGAGCTCCACGTCGTGCAGCACCGACAGGGCGGCGACGGCCGCGGGTGAGGGGGCCGGCGTGGACGAGGGTGCGTCCAGCGCCGCCGGCTCGTAGACGGGGTGCGCGGGCGGGGTGGCCGGCGCCGGTGCCGGCTCCGCGACCACCAGGGCCGTCAGCGCGGTGAGGGCACCGCCGTCGAGGACCATGGCCGTCGCCACGGGGGCCGGGATCGTGCCACGCACCACTGCGCCGGGCACCAGGGTCGCGCCGGCGGTGCGGGCGATGCTGTCGATGGCCGCGCCGAAGGCCCGCTCCAGCAGGGCAGGGTTGGCCTGCAGGCGGTCGGCCACGTCGTCGTTGACGGCGAGGGCGAGCATGCCGTCGGCGTCACCGGAGAAGGGGGCGACCAGCACCTCGTCGCCGGCGTCGATCGGCCACTCGTCGTGCCCTCTGGCCTCGTCGCCCAGACCGAGCTGCTCGGCGAGCAGCAGCGCTGCTGACGCCACCGCATCGTTCATGGTGGCACTGGGAATCGCTGTGTCCGTCACGTCAACTCCTGTTTCGCGTGAGGCCCGATCGGGGCGACGCAGACAGTGCCGCGAGCGAGGCGTCTGTCAGGCAGGTGGCGTGGCGGACGCGATCGCGCCGAGGTGCGCGGTGAGCGCCTCCATCATCGGTCGCGAGATCTTCACCGGTGACCGGAACTCCGTGGGGTCGGCGGCACCCTCGACCACGAGGGCGAGACGGCGGTGCCGCCGGCCGATGCGGGCGAGGTGCGTGGGCGTGTCGCCCACGGTCATGAGGAGCGGCTCCTCCAGCGGGTGGTTGAGCGGCACCACGTCGCCCACCCTCAGCGAGACGAGGTCGGCGGCGGTCATCTCCAGCTGGCGGAACTGCGCGGACACGGTCACCGGGGTCTCGGTGACGTGGGCGTGGAGCCGGGCGCGCGACTCGGCGAGGTTGCTCGTGTTCTGCGCTCCGTAGAGCGACGTGGCCGAGAGCGCCTCCAGGTACGGCTGCAGGCTGGAGAACGGGATGCACAGCGTGGCGTGGCCGGCCACCGCCTCGATGCGGACCTCGTAGGTGACGACGATGACCATGTCGGTCGGTGCCGCCACCTGCGCGTACTGCGGGTTCGACTCCTGGCTGACGATCCTCGGCTCGGTGACCACCACCGGCTCCAGCGCGTACCGCAGCTCGGGCAGGGCCCGCTCCACGATCCCGCGAATCAGCCCCAGCTCCAGCTCCGTCAGCGGGCGCATGGGCGCCTCGCCGCGGCCGGCACCGCCGAGCATCAGCTCCGCCGCGCAGAAGGCCACCTCGAGCGGGAGCTGGAACACGGCTGCGCCCGACATGGGCGACAGGCTGAGCAGCGTGAGCAGGTTGGGGTTGGCGAGGTCGCGCACGTACTCGTCGTACGAGTGCTGCTCGATCGACTGGATCGACACCTGCACCACGCTGCGCAGCTGCGAGGCGAGCATCGTGGAGAAGTTGCGGGCGAACGTCTCCTGCACGATCTGCATCGTGCGGACGTGCTCCCTCGACAGCGTGTTCTGCTGGCGGAAGTCGTAGATCTTCGGCGCGCCGCGCGGCGCACGCCCCGTGCCGCCGTCGGCGGCACGGGGATCCGTGGGACCGGACATGGTGTCCTCTCAGCCGTGGGTGGGTGCGGCGCGTCGATCAGCGGCGCAGGTTGACGACTTCCTGGAGCACCTCGTCGGCGGTGGTGACGACGCGGGCGTTGCCCTGGAAGCCGCGCTGGGCGACGATCAGCCGGGTGAACTCCTCGGCCAGGTCGACGTTGGAGGCCTCGAGCGTGCCCGACGAGAGCACGCCGCGGCCGCCGGTGCCGGCCTGACCGATCTGCACCTCACCGGAGTTCACCGTCGCCCGCCAGGCGCCACCGACCCGCTCGAGGCCCTGCGGGTTCGTGAACAGCGCGATGGCCAGCTGGCCGATCACACGGGTGCGGCCGTTCGAGTAGTTGCCGACGATCACGCCCGACGAGTTCACCGAGAACGCCTGGAGGGTGCCCGCCGCTCCGCCGTCCTGGCCCTTCACCGCGCCGGTGGTCGCACCGGCGTACTGGGTGAGGCGCCCAGGGGAGTTGGCCCCGCCGAGGTCGATCGTGATCGGGTTGGCGAAGCCGGGGATGAGGCCGCCGGCGATGTTCATGTTCCGGTCCGCAGGAGCGGTCAGCTCGCCCTGGGCGTTGAACGTGAGGTTGTTGTCGGTGAGGACGACGGCGGTGGGGGGTGAGCCGTACGTGGCGGTCGCCGTCCACGCGTTCGCTGCGGTCTTCGTGAACGTCAGCGTGATCGGTGTGGTCACGCCCTGGGTGTCGTAGCCGGTCACGGTGATCGTGTGCGTGTCGTTCACGGCGGCGCTGGCCGAGAGGTTGCCGCCGACGTTCACCTCGGTGGTCTGGTTGGGGTTGAGGAGGTCGCCGACGCGGATCTCGATCGGGCCGGGGACGGCGTTCGAGTTGACCACGCCGTCGAGGTCGGCCTGCCAGCCCTGCACGAGCAGGCCGTCGGCGGTGGTCAGGTTGCCGAGCGCGTCGAGCGTGAACGCACCGCCGCGCGTGTACATCGGCCCGTCGTTGTTGGCGACGACGAAGAACCCGTCGCCCTGGATGGCCACGTCGGTGCTCCGCCCGGTGGTCTGGATGGCGCCCTGGGTGAACGACTGCAGGGTGCCGACCACCCGAGAGCCGAGGCCGATCTGAGCAGGGTTGGTGCCGCCCTGGCCTCCGGCAGGCGCGCTGGCGCCCTGCAGCGTCTGCGAGAGCACGTCGGAGAAGATCGTCGTCGAGCTCTTGAAGCCGACGGTCGACACGTTGGCGATGTCGTTGCCGACGACGTCGAGCATGATCTGGTGGTTGCGCATCCCGGACAGGGCGCTGGACATGGAGCGGATCATCGGGGTTCCTCTGCTTTCGGTGTCGGTCGTGACGGTCGGGTGGTGGGTGGATCTGTCAGGTCAGCTCGCCGGATCTCCGGCGACGGGCGGCTCGTCGGGCAGCGCCATCACCGAGAGCACCTTCTCGAGCGGGATGTCGCCGGCGGACGAGCGCAGGATCGTCTTCGTGCCGTCCACGGCCACGCCGCCGACGAGTGCCGCCTTTGTGGTGCCCTCGTCGTCGAGGTAGGTGACGACCTTGCCGATGATCGAGCTGCCGAGCGAGAGCCGGTTGGAGAGGGCCGAGTCGTTCAGCGTCCGCGAGATCTGCTCGAGCTTGTCGACCATCGTCAGCTGCGCCGACTGGGCGATCATCTGCGTGGCGTCGACCGGCTTGCCGGGGTCCTGGTACTTCAGCTGCGCGACGAGGAGCTTGAGGAACGCCTCGCGGTCGAGCTCGGCCTTGCCGGCCGTCTGGATGGCGGGGTTGGTGCCCCCCGCCGTGGGCGGCGCGCTCGTGGCGCCGGTGACGGTGGTCATCGTCTGCTCCTCCTCGGGATGCGGTGGCCGGTGCGCAGGACCACGTCAGATCCGCACGTCGAGGCCGCCGTCGGCGGCTGGGTCGGTGGCGCCCGGCGCGACCAGGACGCCGGTCGTCGCGGCTGCGGCGCCGATGCGGCGCTCGGAGCGGCCGTCGCGATGGTCGCCCTCGTCGAGCACGTCGGGGCGACGGCGGCCCTGCTGCGCGCCTGCGTCGCCGTGGGTGATGTGCAGGCTGCCGAGCGAGGTGCCGCCCGACTCGAGGTCGCGGCGCAGCTCGGCACCGGCGCGGGCCAGCGCCTCGCCCACCTGGCGGTCGCCGGCCGTGAGCGTCACCTGGAGGCCGGCCGGGCCCTGCTGGGCCTGCACCGTGAGCGGCCCGAGGCCCTCGTCGGACAGGTCCATCGACAGCCGCGGCAGCGACACGGGGCCGGCCGGGTCGCGGGCGGGGCGCACGCCCGCGAGCGTGGAGCGGAGGAGGTCGTCGGTGGTGGAGGCGTCCGTGCCGGCGAGCTCGTCGGGTGCGGCCGCGGCGTCGGCGCGCTGGGCGCGACCCACGTCGGGACGGACGTCGGAGGTCTGGTCCGGGGTGGCGGCGGGTGCGCCCGCACCCGCCTCCCGGTCGCCGTCCGTCGCTGCGTCGGCGAGGTCGGTGGGCACCACGTCGGTGAGCGCCTCCGCACCTCCCGCGCCGCGACCGGCGCCGACGGACGAGGCGCCAGCGGGCACCGCGGTTGTCGGCCTGGCGCCGACGGGACCGGGCGCCGGCGTTGGCGCGGCACCGGAGGCGCGGACGTGGACGCCTGCCGCGGGCCCGACGCCCGCCGGCGGCGCGGCGGGTGCCGACGACAGGTTCGCAGGCATCGACGCGGCGCTCGGCGTCGGCGCGGCGACGCGGCGCCCGGGGTCGGTGGACGGCTCCGCCACATCGGTGGTGTCGGCCGGCACGATGGCGAGGTCGGGTGCGTCGGACGGCGCGGTGGCCCCGCTGTGCCCCGCGGCGACGGGCGCCGCAGCGGCAGCCGCCGGGGCGGGATCGGCGGGCACCGCACCCGGTCCGGCGGCGGCGACGGCCGGACCGGCCGGCACCGCCGACACCAGCGCCGTGATCCGGGCCCGGAGCGCGGCGTGGAGCGCGTCCACGCGCACCGTCGGCGACTGCTCGCCGGCCTGGTCGGCGCCGGCGAGGCCCTCGCCCGCCCGCCGTCCGTCTCCCGCACGCACGGCCGAGCCGTCACCGTCCACGGCGACCGCCGGCACGGCCGGGACCTCCGTGCTCGGTCGAGCGGGCGTCGCCGCCGGTGCGGCAGCTCCTGTCGAGCCGTCGCTCCCGGTGGCCGTCTCAGCCGGCGACGCCGCCGAGCTCGTGGAGCGACCGGCGGCGACCGCGGCGACGGTCGTGGTGGCGGCCGCTCCGAGGTCGGTGGGCACGTCGGCCGTGCCCACCGGCGCCGATGTCGTGGACGACGGCAGCACGCCGGGCGCGGCCGAGGCCGCTCGCAGAGCAGCGGCCGCGCCAGCAGCGGAGCTGGGCGCCGTGCCGTCACCGCCGCCGACCGGTGACTGCTCAGCACCGGCGGCGGCGGCGAACGCGCCGGCACGACCAGGATCGGGAACGGTCGCTGCGGCGGTGGCGGCAGCGCCCGGCCCGGGTGGGACGGCGGGCGTCGGCACCACGAGCGTGGCGGCCGCACCCAGTGCCGCCGCGGCGACCGCCGCGGCCGGCACCGACGCGGTGGCGCCGGGTGCCGGCGGGGCCGCAGGCTCGTCGTCCTCGGTCGCCCGTCCAGGAGAGCCATCGGCGACTGCGGGCGGCGAGCCGCCGGCCACGACGGTCGCCAGGTCGAGCACGTCGGCGAGCAGCGCGGCGAAGCTGGCCGCGCCGGCCAGGCCGGCGACGGCCCCGTCGGTGCCGGTGGCGACGGCCCACGACGCACCGGCGGGCACGTCGGGGATGGCGATGGCGGTCACGGGACCCTCCGTCCGTCGGTGCCGGGCAGGCTGCGCCCGGCTGTCTCGTCGCCGCTGAGGGTGACGCCGCGGCGGGCGAGCACCAGGTCGTCCAGCTCCACGCGCTCCACCCGCTCGGCCTCTACGTCCTCCACCTCGGCGAGCCGCTCGTCGAGGCGCTCGAGGCCCTCCACCCGCCGCGCCGCCGACGCCCACCCGGCGCGGGCGATCGCCACGCCGGCAGCCGCCTCCTCGGTGGCACCGCGACGGCGCTCGGCGGCCAGCAGGCCGGCCGATCGCGTCTCGGCGAGGGCCACGAACGCGCCGCGCCGCGCCAGCTCGACGCCGCCCGCCTCGAGCCCCGACCACACGGCGGCCTCGGCGTCGATCGCGGCCCGGTGCTCACGGTTGCTCGCGGCGAGGCGGGCACGCTCGGCGCGCTCCTGCAGGCGGCGCACGCGCAGCACGTCGGCGAGGCGGCGACGGTTCACGGCGCGCTCCCCAGCAGCTCGGCGAGGCGGCCGAAGCTGCGCTGCGCGTCCCAACGGTCGTCCACGCGCTGGCACAGGAAGGAGCGGATCGCGTCCTTCATCACCACCGCCCGGTCCACGAGCGGGTTGGTGCCGGGCACATAGGCGCCGATCTCGATCAGGTCGCGGGCCTCGGCCTCGGCGGCCATCAGCCGGCGCAGCTCGTACAGCAGGTTGCGCTCCTCGTTGGTGGTCACGGCGTTCGTCACGCGGGAGACGCTGGCGAGCACGTCGATCGCCGGGTAGTGGTTCGCGTGGGCGAGCTTGCGGGACAGCGCGACGTGGCCGTCGAGGATCGACCGGGCGGCGTCGGAGATCGGCTCGTTGTGGTCGTCACCGTCGACGAGCACGGTGTACAGGCCGGTGATCGACCCCACCTCGGCCGCCCCCGCCCGCTCGAGCAGCCGGGGCAGCATGGAGAACACGCTCGGCGGGTAGCCGCGGCTCGTCGGTGGCTCGCCGGCGCTCAGCCCGATCTCGCGCTGGGCCATGCAGAACCGCGTCAGCGAGTCCATCATCAGCATCACGTCGGCGCCCTGATCCCGGAAGTGCTCGGCGATGCGCGTGGCCACGAACGCGGCGCGCAGGCGCACCAGCGCCGGCGTGTCCGAGGTGGCCACCACCAGCACGGAGCGGGCGAGGCCCTCCGGGCCGAGGTCGTGCTCGACGAACTCGCGCACCTCGCGGCCGCGCTCGCCGATCAGCGCCACCACGTTCACGTCGGCCGCCGTGTTGCGGGCGATCATGCCGAGCAGCGTCGACTTGCCCACGCCCGAGCCGGCGAAGATGCCCACGCGCTGGCCGCGGCCGGCCGGGATCAGCGTGTCCCAGGCGCGGATGCCGAGTGACATCTTCGTGTCGATCATCGCCCGGCGCAGCGGATGCGGCGGCAGCCCGTCGAGCTCCACCTCCTGCAGCCCGGCGAGCGGGCCGAGGTCGTCGAGCGGGCGGCCGAGGGCATCGATCACGCGCCCGAGCAAGGCTGCGCCCACACCGGTGGTGGCGGGACGGTCGTGGCCCTCCACCCGCTGCCCCACGCGCAGGCCCTTCACCTCGCCGAGCGGCATGCACGTCACGGCCTGCTCGCCCACGGCCACCACCTCGCCCCAGAGGTCGAGGCCGGCCACGCGCACGGCCGCGCCCACCGGCACGTCCAGGCCCTCCACGTCGAAGCGCAGCCCGAGGACCCGGTTGACGGTCCCCGAGCGCAGCGGCGCGAGCGACGGTCGTGCCACGTCCAGGCGGTGCCGGAAGGTGGGGTCGAGGACGGCGCCGGCCGGGAGCCCGCTCACGACACGTACTCGTCCGCGCCGCGGGTGATCACGATCTGGCCGCTCTCCTCGAGCGCCCGGATCACGCGCACGATGCCGCCCTGGGCCTCCTCGACCGTCTTCATCTTGACGGCCCCGAGCAGCTTGATCTCCTCGTCGAGGTTCTGCGCAGCCCGTTCGGACATGTTGCGCATGATCTTCTCCTTCACCTCGGCGCGGACGCCCTTCAGGGCGGTGGCGAGCTCCTTGGTGTCCACCTGGCGCAGGACCAGCTGCACGGCGCGGTCTTCGAGGGTGACGATGTCCTCGAACACGAACATCCGCGAGCGCACCTCGTCGGCGAGGTCGGCGTCGTGCTGCTCCAAGCCCTCGAAGATCGACCGCTCGGTCGTGCGGTCCGAGCGGTTGAGGATCTCGATCAGCGTCTGCACGCCGTCGGCGGTCTGGTTGGCCCGGTTCTTGACCACCGACGAGAGCCGCCGCTCGAGCTGGGCCTCCAGCAGTGCGATCACCTCGGGCGAGCTCTGGTCGAGGGTGGCGATGCGGATCGAGACGTCGCGCTGCAGGTCCTCGGGCAGCCCGGAGATGACCATCGAGCCGATGTCGGCGTTCAGGTGGGCGAGCACGAGGGCGATGGTCTGCGGGTGCTCGGCGGAGAGGAAGTTGAGGATCTGGCGGGGGTCGGCGTGCTTCAGGAAGTCGAACGGGCCCTTCACCATCGAGGCCTTGAGGTTCTCGATGATCTCGTTCGCCCGCTGCGCGCCGAGGGAGCTCTCCAGCATCTGCTGCGCGGCAGCGAGGCCGCCGGCGTGCAGGTGGTCGCCGGCCACGGCGAGCGCGGCGAACTCCGTGAGGGCGATCTCGGTCTCTTCGCGGCTGATCGTCTGCGCCTTCACGATCTCGGCGGTGATCTGGGTGACCTCGGTGTCGCCGAGGAGCTTGAGCACCTTGGCCGAGTGCTCCTTGCCCAGCTTGAGGAGCAGGATCGCGGCCTTCTGCGCCCCGGTGAGGCCGGCGGACTGCGGCGTGGCGAGCTGCGCGGTCACGGCGTGCGCACCCCGGGCTTGCTCTCGCTCAGCCAGGTCTTCAGCACGTCAGCCACCTCTTGCGGGCGGCGGTCGGCCATCATCGTCAGCTCGTTCATCACCAGGTCGTCGGGCGAGGGCTCGCGCTTCATGGCCATCGCGAACGGGTTGAACGGCTCCGGCGCCGGCTCCTGGGCCATCGGGCCGGCGCCGAGCGACGGCCTCGACGCGGCGGCGAGCTCACCGATCTGGATCGGCGTGGCCGTGATCCGCCTCGCGTTCTTGGCGCTCCGGTAGCCGAGGAAGAGGGCGACGACGATCACGAACAGGATCGCCCCGGTGCGGATCATGCCCATCATCTCCGCCTTGGACTGCGCCTTCTGCTCGGCCGCGGCCAGGTCGTCGGCCTGCGCCGACAGGGAGGTGTCGAACGGCATCCGCGTCACCTTCACCTGGTCGCCGCGGTTCTCCGGGTCGATGGCTGCGGCCACGGCCACCATCTCCTCGATGGCCGCCGCCTGCTCGGCGGTGACCGCCTCCTCGTCGACGAGCACGGCCACGTTCATCCGCGTCACCGTGCCAGGCACGTTCACCCGCTGCTCGACCACGCGATCGAGGGCGAACTGGCGGTCGGCGTCGGCCCGTGCGTACTCGCCTGTGCCGAGGGAGTCGGCGGCCGCCTCCTCACCGGTCTGCGCGCCGTCGGGACCGAGCACGCCCGTGGCGCCGTTCCCACCCGAGGCACCCGGGCCGTAGCGCTCCTCGCTCGTGCGCTCGTTGACCACCTGCCCGGAGCCGGGGGTGCCGTCGGGGTTGGCGGGCTGCTCGAAGCGCTCCGAGGTCACCTGGCTCTGGTCGAGGTCGAGGTCGGCGGTCACCTTCACGGCCACCTTGTTCGGGCCCGTCATCCGCGTCACCAGCGCGGTGATGGCCGCGGCCATCCGGTTCTCGTAGTCGGCCACCACGCGGGCGCGGTCGCTGCCGGCGCCCACGCCGCCGGCCGTGCTCGTGCCGCCTGCCGACAGCACGGCACCGCTCGCGTCCACCACGGTGACGCCTTCCGGCTTCATGTCCTTCACCGACGAGGCGACGAGGTGGACGATGGCCTCCACCTCCGATGCGGTGATCCCGTCGAGGCCCCGCGAGGCGACGAGCACCGACGCCGTCGGTGTGGCCGGCTGGTCGACGAACACCGACTGCTCGGGCAGCGCCAGGTGCACCGACGCGCCCTGCACGCCCTGCAGCGCGTTGATCGTCTTGGCGAGCTCGCCCTCCAGGGCGCGCTGGTAGTCGATCCGCTGGCGGAACTCCGAGGTGGTGATGCCCTGGTTGTCGAGCAGCGCGTAGCCCTCGTTCGACGTGGGCAGGCCGTCGCCGGCCAGCGCCACGCGCAGGTCGTACACCTGGTCCTTCGGGACCAGCACGGTGCGGCCCGCGTCGGTGAGGTCGTAGGCGACGCCGCGGCTCGACAGCGCGTCCACGACGGACGCCGCGTCGGCCGAGCTGAGGTCGGTGTAGAGCGGCGTCAGCGCCGGCCCGCTGCTGGCGCGCGACAGCACCAGGCCGCCGGCCACCACCGTCAGCACGACGGCGCCGAGGGCGATCTTCTGCATGGGGCTCAACCGGGTGGCCAGCTGCCGGGCCCGGTCGAGGGGGGTGGGGTTGGTCGCCACTTACACCTGCATCCGCATGATCTCGTTGAAGGCCTCGACGGCCCGGTTGCGCACGGCCACCGTCAGCTGCGTGAGCAGCTGCGCCTCGGTGGACGCGATCGTGTACTCCTGGATCGCCGCCAGGTCGCCGGTGGCCGCCTGCAGCGCGCGGTCGTCGGCGCGAGCGTGTGCCCCG
>VFQR01002659.1_pt1 | contig 11024 bp, 11 predicted proteins | sample 3512321 | NCBI WGS metagenome assembly VFQR01 (sample SAMN10412374, study PRJNA504923) | tailings metagenome | isolation source: Relicate 3 Philex TSF1 revegetated site | place: Philippines: Tuba, Benguet | collected 2017-08-29
TGAACCAGGTCGCGAGCGTGGCGGAGGCGGTCGACGACATCGCCTTCGGCACGGCAAAGGGGCCGACGCGCTTGGAATTGCCGCTCTCCTTGGCCTTCTCGTAGGCGTCGATCAGCGCCCGGGTCGAGGGACCGCCGGAGCCCATGACGATGCCGGTGCGCTCGCTGGAGATGTCGCCGGCCTCGAGCCCTGCATCGAGGATCGCCTGGTCCATGGCGACGTGGTTCCAGCCGGAGCCGCCGCCATGGAACCGCATGGCGCGGCGGTCGAGGATGGTTGAGGGGTCGAGCGTTGGCGCGCCTGACACCTGCGAGCGGAAACCGTGCTCCACGAAGGCCGGATCGAGGGCGATGCCGCTCTTGGCCTCGCGCAGTGAGGCCAGGACCTCGTTGGTGTTGTTGCCGATGGACGAAACGATGCCCATTCCGGTGACGACGACGCGGCGCATGAGGGCCTCTTCAGTTGCTGGCCGCACGAGACACGGCCGGATGGGGAGCGAATCAGGCGATCAGGCCGCCGAGCCGAACAGTCCGACGCGCATGTCCTTGACCTCATATATGCGCTTGCCGTCGGCCTCCAACCAGCCGTCGGCGATTCCAAGCACAAGCTTGGACTTGAAGATGCGCTTGAAGTCGACCCCGTAGACGACCTTCCTGGTGGTCGGAAGCACCTGTTCGGAGAACTTCACCTCGCCGACGCCGAGCGCCCGGCCACGGCCCGGCAGGCCGAGCCATCCGAGGTGGAAGCCGGTCAGCTGCCACAGCGCGTCGAGGCCGAGACACCCCGGCATGACCGGATCCCCCTTGAAATGACAGGGAAAGAACCAGAGGTCGGGCTTGATGTCGAATTCGGCGACGACATGGCCCTTGCCGTTGGCACCGCCGTCCTCGCCGATGGAGGTGATGCGGTCGAACATCAGCATGGGCGGGAGGGGGAGCTGCGCATTTCCCGGACCGAACAGTTCGCCGCGCCCGCAGGCCAGCAATTCCTCGTAGGTGAAACTCGACTTGCGCTCGGTCATAGCCTGAAGGGTCCGCCTCTGCTCGGCCGGAATCCCAGCCTCGATCGGGCTGCTGTCTAACACAGGGGTTACGGAGGGGCAAAAGTCCGCTCGACGGATCGCCGCGGCTGTGGAGGACCCGGCGAGCCCCGCCGGCTGGCCGCGGCGCTGTTGCCAATGCCTTGCAGTTGAAGCGGCTTCTACCTAAAATATGCGCATGACCGTTCGCACCCTCATCGACCTGACCTATCAGGAACCGGCGCCGACCATGGAAGGCAAGCTGTCGACCCAGGAGCGCGTCAGCCTGCTGCAGAAGACGGGCTGCCCGATCCATGACGTCCGCACCATGCTGCGCGAGGTCGGCCTCAGGCCGACGCGCCAGCGCATGGCGCTTGGCTGGATCCTCTTTGCCAAGGGAGACCGGCACGTCACGGCGGAGATGCTGTACGACGAGGCGACCAAGGCGCGCGTGCCCGTGTCGCTGGCGACCATCTACAATACGCTGCACCAGTTCACCGAGGCCGGCCTGCTGCGCGAGATCGCGGTGGACGGATCCAAGGCCTATTTCGACACCAACCTCTCCGATCACCACCACTTCATCGTGGAAGGCGAGACGACAGTGTTCGACATTCCCGGCCCCCACGTCGCCGTCGACAAGTTGCCCGAGGCGCCGGAGGGCTACGAGGTCGCCCGTGTCGACGTCGTGGTGCGCCTGCGCCGCAAGGACGGTCACGGCCACTGACCTCTGGCGACTCTCCGAACGGATCAGGCCACTGCCGCCTTGGCACGTGGCCTTTTTCTTGAGATGCGCCGCTCAGGCGTCCGCAGCGATCGCCGCCGCACCAACGGAAAGCGGCACCGCCGCCGCCAGGTAGCCCATTGCCTTCGCCAGCACCGCGGCGACGACGACGGAGCCGAAATCGGCCATCCCGAACAGGCGCAGACCCGCGAGTACGGCCAGTGTCCCGGCGACGATGGCCGTGACGACGACGACGGTCGTCTGCTCCGATCTTTGGAAGAGGCGGTGCGTCGCAGCCGCCAAGCCCACTGACCCACCGAAGGTGGAAGCCGACAGGGCCGTCGCGCCGGCGAGCAGGACGATCATCACCGACAGCGCCGCCAGCGTCACGATCCCGCGCAGCAGGAAGGCTGGCCAGCCGGTTCCGGAAGCCGGCTTGAGGCCCAGGATGGCGATATCGAGCACCCCCACCAGGGCGAGGGCTCCGATCAGGGCGATCAGGACGATGGTGGCGCTCTCCAGCGAGATGCGCCCGGCCATGCCGAACAGATGGCGGACAGAGCCGGGCTCCAAACCACGGTGCCGGGCGACGCGCAAGGTGGCGACATGGGCGCCGAGCAGCACCGCGAGGTGAAGGCTGGCCAGCAGCAGGGCAACGAGAGGCAGGCGCCAGCCAAGGCCCAGGCGCAGCCGCACCGCGGCCTCTGTGATGGCCCCGGCGGCAAGGGCATAGGGCAGCACATGCAGCACGATGCGCCAGCCCGCATCCCCCATCAGGTGGAGGAAGCGGGCCGCGAAGGCCTGCGGTGCTGGAGAGGCGCCGGTCACGTGCTCATCATGGACGAGACCGCCGCCACAGGCGAGCCGCTCAGATCACCACCTCGATGAGGAACGGCCCCTTGCGCTTGTTGGCACTGGCGAAGGCGTCGGCGAAGGCCTCGGCCGTCTCCACGCGGGTCGCCTCGACGCCCATGCCGCCAGCGAGCTTCACCCAGTCGAGATTGGGATCGCCGAGCGACAGCATGTCATGCGCCTTCCGTCCCGGGTTCTCCGCGCCGACATTGGCGAGTTCGCCCTTGAGGATGGCGTAGGTCCGGTTGGCCCAGATGCAGACCGTGACGTCGAGGCGCTCGCGCGCCATGGTCCAAAGCGCCTGCAGCGAATACATGCCGGAGCCGTCGGCCTGGAGGGCGACGACCTTGCGGTCGGGGCAGGCCACCGCCGCGCCGACCGCGAGCGGCAGGCCCTCGCCGATCGCGCCGCCAGTCAGCGAGAGCCAGTCGTGCGGCGCGGCGCCATGGGTGTCCTTGAAGAAATTGCGCCCGGTGGTGACCGATTCGTCGGTGACGATGGCATTCTCGGGCAACAGGTTGCCGATCACCGCGGCGATCGAATCCTGGTTGAGGTGGCCCTTCGGCAGATCGGGGCGCTTCGGCGTGTTCAGGACCGGTGTCGCCTTGTCGGCGCCGAGGCGCTCGGCGAGGCGGGCGAGGGCATCCTCGGCATCCTCGTTGAAGTTCGCCAGCGTCACGACCTCCGCCTCAGGCGGATAGAGGATCGAGGGCTTGCCGGGATAGGCGAAGAAGGCGACCGGCGCCTTGGCCCCGACCAGGATGAGATGGGTGACGCCCTTGGTGGCGGCGAGCGCCACGTCCACCGGATAGGGCACGCGTTCCAGCGGCATGCGGCCGACGCCGCGCTCGATGCGGCCGTTGGAGCCCTCGGCGCGGATCTGCGCGCCGGTCTTGGCCACGATCTTCGCAGCGTGGACCATCGGCTTCTCGCGCACGGCCCAGGTGCCCATCACGATGAGCGGCCTGCCGCCGGCCTCGATGGCCCGCGCGGCGGCCTCGACGGCATCCTCAGACACCTTGGCGGGCGCGGCCACGGGGGCAGTCTTGGCCGGACCGGTGCCCTCGGTCCAGGCGGTGTCGGCGGGCAGGATGAGAGTGGCGATCTTGCCCGGCGCCTGCATGGCGACGTTGATGGCCTCGGCACCATCGGCGGCGACGTCCTTCGCCGACATCGAGGTCTTCACCCAGTGCGACATGGTGCCGGCGATGCCCTCGATATCCGAGGTGAGCGGCGCGTCGAACTCGCGGTGATAGGTCGCGTGCTCGCCGACGATGTTGACCACGCCCGAGCGGGCCCGCTTCAGATTGTGCAGGTTGGCGAGCGAATTGCCGAGGCCGGGACCGAGGTGCAGCAGCGTCGAGGCCGGCTTGTTGGTCATGCGCCAGTAGCCGTCGGCGGCTCCCGTCGTGACCGTCTCGTGCAGGCAGAGAACGCAGCGCATGCCGTCGACGCGGTCGAGGGCGGCGACGAAATGCATCTCCGAGGTGCCGGGATTGGTGAAGGCCACCGTCACGTCACCGGCAACGAGGGTCCGCACGAGGCTCTCGGCCCCGTTCATAGGCTTGGTCATGGGTCTCGGTTCACTTCATCGGAGAGAAGGCGGTGGGAACCATGATCCGGTTTTCCATCCGCAGGAGGAACGGCGTCGCCGCGTCGAGATAGGCTCCCCAGTTGGGGGCCACGGCCAGCTTGGCGCGCCGCTGCTCGCGATCGGCCATGCTGTCGTATTTCCACAGGTGAACGACCTGGTTGAGCGTGCCGACCTCGGTCACGAAGAAACCGACGGGATCCCCGAGGATCGGCCACTGGATCGGCTTCGCCAGACGCTCATAGACATCGAGGAAGGCCTTCACCTTGCCCGGGTGACACGTGTAGGTGCGCTCGTCGATGATCATGGGAATTCCCTTCCTGTCGGCCGCAGCTTCAGGACCCGCGCAGGCCGATGCGCTGGCCGCCGTCCACGGTGATGGTGGTGCCGGTCATGAAGGCGCCGGCCTCCGACAGCAGCAGGAGCAGCGCGCCGTCGAGATCCTCCTCCCGGCCGAAACGGCCGACGGGGATGTCCTTGGTCATCTCGGCGCCTTTGCCCGCGAGATAGTCGCGGTTGATGTCGGTGACGACATAGCCGGGCGCGATGGCGTTCACGCGGATACCCTTGAAGGCCCATTCCAGCGCCAGCGCCTGCGTCATCTGGATCACCGCGGCCTTGGAGACCGCGTAGGACGCGTTGCCCTTGCCGACCCCGTAGCCGAGGATCGAGGCGATGTTGACGATGGAGCCGTGCTTGCCGGCCTTGAGCAGACGCTGGGCGGCCTCGCGCGCCGTGTAGAAGACGCCGTCGAGGTTGGTCGCCATGGTCTTGCGCCAGTCTTCGTCGCTAATCTCGGCAGCTCGTCCCGGAACCGCGATGCCGGCATTGGCAACGACTGCGTCGACCGTGCCGAACGCCTTTTCGGCGGCGTCGAAAGCCGACCGGATCGAGGCCGTGTCTGTCACGTCGCCGGAGACGGCGATCGCCTTGCCGCCAGCCTTGCGGATCGCCTCGGCGACGCCTTCCACCTTCTCGGCCCGGCGGGCGACGGCCACGACCGAGGCGCCATGCTCCGCCAGCGCCATGCAGAAGCGTGCGCCAAGTCCGGTGCCGGCCCCCGTCACCAGAGCGACCCGCCCCGTCATGTCCAGAAGGTCTCTCGCCGCCATTCACGTCTCCCCTTGATGGCCGCGCACACTGGCAAGGCCCCGCGGCCCCCGCAAGCCGGCCGCGCGGTGGACAGCGATGCATTGCCGGATTCGACGCTGGCCGGGCGCCCTCTTGACGACGCGCGCGCGAAGGCCGCATGTCCCCGGATCTGCCCCGTAGCAGCGTGTATCCAGGTACCTTGAGGCATCATGCGCCTGCCGTCATTCGCCCGCCGCGACGCCCTGAAGCTGATCGCCGCAGCCGGCCTCTCGTGGCCGGCGCTCGCCCAGGCGCAGCAGCCGCAGAGCGGCCCGCAGCCGGCCCAGCCGGCGACACCCCAGCCCCAGTCCCGCTTCGTCTATGAGGACGTGGTGCGGCGGGCCCGCGATCTCGCCGCCCTGCCCTACGAGGCCCCGCGCCCCGACCTGCCGGCGACGCTGACCGGCATGAACTTCGACCAGTACAGGGACCTGCGCTTCCGGCCGGATCGTTCGCTTCTGCAGCAGGGTGGAAGCCCGTTCCGCATGCAGATGTTTCACCTCGGCTTCATTTACCGCACGCCGGTGGTGGTCAACGTCATCCGCGAGGGAATCGCCACGCCGATCCCCTACGCTGCCGCCCTCTTCGACTATGGCCGCAACCGCTTCGAACGGCCCCTTCCCGTCGATCTCGGCTTCGCCGGCTTCCGCGTCCACTACCCGCTGAACGATCCGCGCGTCCACGACGAGCTGATCTCGTTCCTCGGCGCCAGCTATTTCCGCTTCCTCGGCCGCGGCCAGAAGTATGGCCTCTCGGCCCGTGGCATCGCCATCAACACCGCGGGACCCGGTCAGGAGGAGTTCCCTGTCTTCCGCGAGTTCTGGGTGGAGACCCCTACCGCCGAGGCGCAGTCCTGCCAGATCTACGCGCTCTTGGACGGCGAAAGCCTCACCGGCGCCTTCCGCTTCACGGTCTTCCCGGCGCAGGAGACCGTCCTCGACGTGCGCTGCACGCTCTTTCCGCGCCGCCCCATACCGAAGCTCGGCGTGGCGCCGCTCACCTCGATGTTCTTCTACGCCGAGAACGACCGTCGCGCCTTCGACGGCTACCGGCCGGAACTGCACGATTCCGACGGCCTTCTGCTCCATTCCGACACCGGCGAATGGATCTGGCGCCCGCTGCGCAATCCCCGTCAGGTCGAGGTGTCACAGTTTGCCGACCGCCAGGTGCGTGGCTTCGGCCTGATGCAACGCGATCGCATCTTCGAGCACTACCAGGATATCGATCTGTCCTATGAGCTGCGTCCGAGCTACTGGGTCGAACCCCGCGAAGGCTTCACCGAGGGGCGCGTCGAACTGGTCGAGCTGCCGACGTCGGATGAGACGAACGACAATATCGTGGCCTATTGGGTGCCCAACCGCCCGGTCGAACAGGGGCAGACGCTGAGCTTTGCCTATCGCCTCGTCTCGACCATGAATGAGGCGCGCCTCCATCCCGGCGGCTTCGCCCTCAACACCTACCGCACCAAGCCGGTCGCGCTTGGGTCCTCCGAGCAGGCGCCGGCCAATTCGACCCGCTTCATCATCGATTTCGTCGGCGGGGAACTCGATTACCACTTCCCCCAGCCCGACACGGTCCAGGTGGTGCCCTCCGCCACCAACGCCCGCATCACCCGCACCTTCCTGGTACCCAACCCACAGACCCGCGGCTTCCGGGCAGGCATCGACGTCGTCGGCGAAGCCGGTCAGACCGCGGATCTCAGAGCGTTCCTGCGTGCGGGTGGCAAGGCCCTGACCGAAACCTGGACCTTCCCCTGGAAGGTTGAGTGAGCCCACACGAAAACGCCCGGCACAAGGCCGGGCGCTCTTCGTTCCAGGACTGCAGTCGTTACTGGATGACCTGGACGACGCGACGATCGGACGGGCTGACCACATAGAGGTTCTCGCCGACCACGATGTAGCGATACTCGGTCATGCCGACATCGGCCGGGAAGCTGCGCAACTCGACGTTCTGCGGCAGGACGGTGCCGCGCGAGACAACCATGCCGTTCGGCAGCACGGTCGCCGCCGGGCGCTGCGACTGCCAGTAGTTCTTGATCATCCGCTGCTGCTCCATGTTCACGGCGTTGATGTTGCCGGTGTTGCGCGGGGCATTGGCGTCGGGGCGGCCGCCGGGGGCGCTGCCGCCCGTCTGCGCGTAGGCGGCGGTGCTGGCGGCAAGGGCGATGGCGGAAGCCATGAGAAGCTTCTTCATGGGAACGTCTCCGGATTGTTCGGGCGCGAACGGTGGATGACCGCGGCCACGTTGGGGGGAAAGCGACGCCATCACGCCTGCTGGCAGGAGTTCAGGAGCCGTCGGTTCAACAACGTGTCCGCCCCGCTTCCCGTTCCGCGGGCAACTGTGACCATTCCGCGGCAGCGACAGAACAGGCGACCTAGCCGTGCCATCCACGGTCTGTATGCTGGCCCGGATGCATCGTCGGGACGGCGCGGATAAGGGGAGGAGATCGGATGAGGCTGAGGGTGGCTCTTCTTCTCATGGCGCTGGCCATGGCGCCGGGCGTCTCACGGGCGCAGGAGAGACAGCCCTCCGACACCCCCGCGGAAGAGGTCTCGATCATCGGCCCATGGGTCGGTACCTATACCTGCGGGCAGGGCCTGACGGGCATCTCACTGACGATCACGGAGGCCCACGAGGGGCGCGCCGAGGCGCTGTTCCACTTCTATGCCGTGCCGGAGAACCCGGGCGTGCCGACCGGCTGCTTCCTTCAGTCGGGGTCCTACAATGCGGCGACACGGCGCGTCACATTGCGTGGTGGGCGCTGGCTGCTGCAGCCGGACGGATACGTCACCGTCGGCTTCTCCGGCCAACTCGACCGTTCGGGGCGTCTGTTGACCGGCAAGGTGGTGGGACCGCGCGGCTGCACGACATTCCGGATGGAACGCCGAGACCAGTCGACCGCCATCCCGGCCCCATGCCGGCCGCAGGTTGCCCAGCGCTGAACCGAACCCTATCGCACCTGCCGTATCGGCATCAGGCCGCGTCGCGCCGCTGGTCCATCGGTCCCCGGCGGAGGGCTCCGACGAAATCATGCACCTCGGCGGCGAGGCGGCCGGCCTGGTCCGAAAGGCCGGCCGAGGCCTGCCGCGTGGTACCGGCAAGCTGCTCCGTCTCGGCCGCATTGTGAGTCACGCCGTCAATGTCGCTGCCGATGCCGCGGATGCCGTCGACAGCCTGTTCGATATGGACAGCGATGCCCTGCGTGGCGCGGGTCTGGGCCTCGACGGAAGCCGCGACGTCGCGGGTGATCTCGTCGACCTCGGCGATGATCCGACCGACCTCGGAAATCGCCTCGACGGCGGCGCGGGTCGCGCCCTGCACATCGGCAATGTGAGCCGAGATCTGGCTGGTAGCCTCCGCCGTCTGGCTCGCCAGCGACTTCACCTCCGAGGCGACGACGGCAAAGCCTCGCCCGGCTTCTCCTGCCCTGGCGGCCTCGATCGTCGCGTTGAGAGCGAGAAGATTGGTCTGGGCGGCGATGGAGGTGATGAGCTCGACCACCTGGCCGATCCGCTCGCCGGCCTCGCTCATGTGGCTGATGGTCTCGGACGCCTGCGACGCCTTGTCGACGGCCATGCGGGCGATCTCGGCGGAGCGGCCCACCTGATCGCCGACACTGCGCGCCGATTCGGTCAGTTCCGAGGTTGCGGTCACGACCTTTTCCATGCTGTCGGTCGCGGCCTGCGATACCCCCGCCACCGACACCGCGCGCTCGCGGGTCTCGCCGGCACCGTGGATCAGCCGCCCTGCCGTCTCGCCCATGGCGTTCGAGGCTGCCGAGACGTTCTCGACGATGGAGGCGATCATCGTCTCGAACTTGCCCGTCTCCACCGCGAAGCCGCCGACCCTCGCCTGAATCGCCACCATCGCCCCGTTGATGACGCGCGCAGCCTGCAGGAGTGCACCGTGCAAGCCTTCCTCGCGGATATGGCGGAAGTACTTGTTGGCGCGGACGGCCTGCATCGCGGCGGCCGACTCGCGAACATAGGCATCGCAGCGGTCGATCATCCGGTTGGCTGCCAGCATCAACTGGCCGACCGCGCCGCGATCCCCGATGTGCAGTATGCGGGCTTCGAAATCGCCCTTCGACACTGCATCCATCACCTCGGCAGACCTCTGGATGTCCCGTCGAAGGGCGACAAGGGCCCACCCGGCCGCGGCAAGCGCGACGGCCGCGACGAGGCTCGCGCCGCGAGACGCTTCGGCGAAGCCGGCCTGAGCCAGTCCCACGCTGGCCAAGACCCCTAAGCCTGCCGCACCGATCGCGACAGCGACCTTAGAGAGCGAGGACAAGTTCATCATAGCCCACCTTCCTGGAGGTGACGAAATCGGCCAGGGCCCTGGAACTCGCCGCAAGGGCCTCCTTGCCGTTGCGGTGGCTCGCCTCGAGGCGGACGAGGTCGGCGTAGATTGGCGCGATCGTGTCGATGACCGAGCGCTTTGGCACGCGCCGGTTTGAATGGAAGGCGACCAGTTGCCCGCTCGCGTCGTAGGAGGGGGTGACGTGCGCGAAGACCCAGTAGTGATCGCCGCTCTTCGCCATGTTCTTCACATAGGCGAAGACCTCCTCCCCCTGGAACAGCATGTCCCACAGAAGCTTGAACACGGCGCGCGGCATGTCGGGGTGACGGATGATGCTATGCTGCTGGCCGAGGAGCTCCGCCTCCGTATAGCCGGCGATGCCGAGGAAGACGTCGTTGGCGTAGGTGATCCGCCCTTTGGTGTCCGTCTTGGACACGATGATGTCGGCGGGGTCGAAGAAGACCTCGCGCCCGGTCGGACGAATGTCCCTGGCCATGGACCATCTCTCCGTTGAGATGGTCACCACCTAAGACGGGAATGGTGAATACACGGTTAGCGATCTGTATTCGCGCCGCAGTATCCACAATCGCAGCCTGCCATTAGCCGCGAGAATACATGACGTAAGGGAACATCGATCGGCATTCGCCAGCACCGCCCGAGGAGGCGGCGCCGGGCCGATCGTCGGATCAAGCCGAGACCTTGTCGAATCCGCTCCGGATCTTGTCGACCGGAAGATCACGGCCGATGAAGACAAGCCGGCTCTCACGCTTCTCATCATCCTTCCAGGCGCGCTGGTGATCCCCGTCGAGGATCATGTGCACGCCCTGGAAAACGAAGCGGTCGGGATCGTCCTTGAAGGCGATGATGCCCTTGCAGCGAAGAATCTTCGCGCCCTCGACCTGGGTGAGGTCCTGAATCCAGGGAAAGAACTTGTCGGGATCGAGCGCCTTGTCGGTCCGCAGCGACACCGACTGCATGTGCTCGTCGTGGTAGTGCTTCAGCCCGCCGTGGCTGGGATGGTCGCAATCCGGCCCGCAGGCGTGATCGTGATCGTGGTGATGATCGTGGTCGTGATGGTGATCATGGCCGTGATGGTGGTCATGTCCATGGTGGTGATGGTCGTGGTCGTGATGATGGTGGCCGTCATCCTTCTGCAGGAAGGCCGGCTCGATCTCGAGGATGCGCTCGAGATCGAAGGCGCCACGTCCCAGCACGGCCTCGAGCGGCACGGCGCATTTCTGGGTCTTGTGCAGCACCGCATAGGGATTGATGGCGCGGATGCGCGCCTCGACTTCACGCAACTGCGCGGGCGTCACGAGATCCGTCTTGTTGAGGAGGATGACGTCGGCGAAGGCGATCTGGTTCTTCGCCTCCGGCGCGTCCTTCAGCCGGTCGAGCAGCCATTTGGC
>VFQR01002660.1_pt1 | contig 11022 bp, 11 predicted proteins | sample 3512321 | NCBI WGS metagenome assembly VFQR01 (sample SAMN10412374, study PRJNA504923) | tailings metagenome | isolation source: Relicate 3 Philex TSF1 revegetated site | place: Philippines: Tuba, Benguet | collected 2017-08-29
CCGTCCCGGGCGGAGCAGTGTCGGGGGCGGTCCCCGCGGCCGTGGTGGGCGGGTCGTCGCCGGCGCCCGGCTCCGTCGCCGGCGTGGTGGTGAAGGTGACCGCCGGCCCCGCCGGCGCCGGCTCGTCGTCACCGCAGGCGGCCGCCACCACGGCGAGGAGCGCGACGAGCGCCGGCGCGATCCACCGGCGCTGGCGCTGGCGGTGGTGGAGGTGGTGGGACGCGGTGCCGCGTCGGCGCGTCACCGCTCGCGCCCCACGCGTGCCAGCCCCTCCTGCACCACCGTGACGGCGAGGGTGCCGTCCTCGGTGAAGATGGCCCCGCCGGCCAGGCCCCTGCCCGCCCCGCTCGAGATGGCCGTCTGGTCGTAGAGGAGCCACTCGTCGGCGCGGAACGGGCGGTGGAACCACATGGCGTGGTCGAGGCTGGCCATCTGCATCCCGGGGCTTTCCCACGACAGCCCGAAGGGAAGCACGGTGGTGTCGAGGAGCGTCATGTCGCTCGCGTAGGTGACGATGCAGGCGTGCAGGGTCGGGTCGTCGGGGAGGCGGCCGTCGGCACGCATCCACACCCGCTGGCCGAGCGCCGGGTTGCCGTTCCTGCGGAAGGGGTCGCCGTCGATGTAGCGGATGTCGATCGGGCGCGGCCGGTCGTACCACTCGCCGATCCGCTCCCGGTACGGCTCCATGCGCGACTTGAAGTCGGGCAGCGTCTCCGCCGGGGGGATGTCGGCGGGCATCCGCACCTGGTGGTCGGGGCCGCTCTCGGCCGCGTGGAAGCTGGCCTGCAGGTTGAAGATCGCCCGGCCGTGCTGGATGGCCACCACCCGCCGCGTGGTGAAGCTGCGCCCGTCGCGGATGCGGTCGACCTCGTAGACGATGGGTGTGGTCGGGTCGCCCGGCAGCAGGAAGTACGCGTGCAGCGAGTGCACCGCCCGGCCGACGTCCACGGTGCGGGTGGCCGCGACCAGCGCCTGGCCGGCCACCTGGCCGCCGAACACCCGCTGCCGGCTCTCGTCGGGCGAGCGTCCCCGGAACAGGTTCACCTCGATGGTCTCGAGGTCGAGCAGCGTGACGAGGTCGTCGAGGGCGGTGGCCACGGCTGCAGTCTCGCATCGCCGCGCTCCGGACGCTCCCTCGTCCGGGTGAGCCAGTACTGTGCGCGCCATGCCCCTGCTCTCGCTGTCACCCGACGAGCTGCTGTCCACCACCAGGGCCGTGCGCAAGCGCCTCGACTTCGAACGCCCGGTCGACGACCAGCTCATCCGCGAGTGCGTGGAGCTGGCCCTGCAGTCACCGAGCGGGTCGAACAACCCGACGATGCAGTTCGTCGTCGTCCGCGATCCCGAGCGGCGTGCCGCCCTCGGCGAGATCTACCGCCAGTGCTACGACATCTACCGCTCGATGGACGGCATCTACATCCGCACCATCGCGAAGGGCGACGCCGACGCCGACGCCCAGCAGCAGCGCAGCGCGGACTCGGCGGACTTCCTCGGCGCCCACATGGGCGAGGCCCCTGTCCTCGTCATCCCCTGCACCGTCGGCGCCCGACTGGACGGGGTCCCGGCGATGATGAGCGCCTCGATCGCCGCGAACGTGATGCCCGCGATGTGGAGCTTCATGCTCGCGGCGCGGGCCCGCGGCCTCGGCACGTGCTGGACGTCGGTGCACCTGATGATGGAGCAGCAGGTCGCCGACTTCCTCGGGATCCCGTTCGACACCGTGCAGCAGGTGTGCATGAGCCCCGTCGCGCACACGAAGGGGACGGAGTTCAAGCCCGTGCGGCGCCCGCCGGCCGACTCCGTCATCCACTGGGACGGCTGGTGACGGCACCGGAGGTGGCGATCGACCCGGTGCTGCGGGCGCACGCGCTCGCCGCCGTCGGGTTCATGCCCCCCGACGAGGGTGACGCCCTCTACGCGGCGGCGGTCGCGGCTGGCCGGCGCCTGCCGGGGCTGGCCTTCGCGGAGGTGGGCTCGTACTGCGGCCGGTCGACGGTGTGGCTCGGCGGCGCGGCCCGGGTGTGCGGGACGGTGCTGTTCGCCGTCGACCACCATCGGGGCAGCGAGGAGAACCAGGCCGGCTGGGAGCACCACGACGCGTCGCTGGTCGACCCGCGCACCGGGCGGATGGACACCCTCCCCAACTTCCGGTTGACGATCTTCGAGGCCGACCTGGAGGAGCACGTGATCGCGGTGGTCGGCCGCTCGTCGACCGTCGCTGCGCACTGGGCCACGCCGCTCGCGTTCGTGTTCATCGACGGCGGCCACGGCGACGAGCCGGCCCGCCTCGACTACGAGGGCTGGGCACCGCGCGTGGCCGTGGGCGGCACCCTCGCCGTGCACGACGTGTTCCCCGATCCCGCCGACGGAGGGCGCCCCCCCTACGAGCGGATCTTCGTGCCGGCGCTCGACAGCGGCCGGTTCCGCCTGGAGGCCAGCGTCGGCAGCCTCCGCATCCTCCGCCGCGTCGACTGAGCCGCGAGCGTTCGAAGGATCGCCGACGACAGGTGTCGGCGGATCCTTCAAACGGTGGGTGGCGGGTTCAGCCGAAGCGGACCCCCTGGGCGAGGGGGAGCTCGCTCGAGGCGTTGATCGTGTTCGTGGCGCGGCGCATGTAGGCCTTCCAGGCGTCGCTGCCGCTCTCGCGGCCACCACCCGTCTGCTTCTCGCCGCCGAACGCGCCGCCGATCTCGGCGCCGCTGGGGCCGATGTTCACGTTGGCGATGCCGCAGTCGCTGCCGTCGGGGCCGACGAACCGCTCCGCCTCGCGCAGGTCGGTGGTGAAGATGCTGCCGGCCAGGCCCTGCGGCACGCCGTTGTGGATGGCGACGGCCTCGTCGAGCTCGTCGTAGGGCAGCACGTACAGCAGCGGCGCGAACGTCTCCGTGGCGACGATCTCGCTCTGGGCGGGCAGCCGCACGAGCGCCGGCCGCACGAACGCGGCCGCGGGGGCCTCGTCGGCGAGGAGCCGCTCGCCGCCCGCCACGAGCTCGCCGTCGTCGTCGAGGGCACGGTCGATCGCGTGCTGCATCCGCTCGTAGGCGGCCACGGTGACGAGGGGGCCGACGAGCGTGCCGTCGTGGAGCGGGTCGCCGACGGCCAACGACTCGAACGCCGCAGCGACGCGGGCCGTCACCTCCTCGATCCGGCTGCGGTGGACGATCAGGCGGCGCAGCGTGGTGCACCGCTGCCCGGCGGTGCCCGCGGCCGCGAAGGTGATGGCCCGGACGGCCAGCTCCACGTCGGCCGACGGCGCGACGATCGCCGCGTTGTTGCCACCGAGCTCGAGGATCGCCCGGCCGAAACGGGCGGCCACGACGGGCGCCACGCGCGCCCCCATGGCCGTCGACCCGGTGGCGCTGACGAGCGGCACCCGCGGGTGGGCCACGAGCTCGGCACCCACGTCGGCGCCGCCCAGCACCACCTGGCTCACCCCATCGGGCGCGTCGCACTCCCGGGCGGCACGGCGGACGAGCGCGTCGACGGCGAGGGCGGTGAGCGGCGTCAGCTCGCTCGGCTTCCACACCACCGGGTCGCCGCACACCAGCGCGAGCGCGGCGTTCCACGACCACACCGCCACCGGGAAGTTGAACGCCGTGATCACCGCGACGGGGCCGTACGGGTGCCACTGCTCCATCAGCCGGTGGCCCGGCCGTTCGGAGGCGATCGTCAGCCCGTGGAGCTGGCGGGACAGGCCGACGGCGAAGTCGCAGATGTCGATCATCTCCTGCACCTCGCCGCGAGCTTCGCTGTCGATCTTGCCGACCTCGACCTGCACCAGCCGGGCGAGATCGCGGTGGTGCGCCCGCAGCAGCTCGGCGAGGCAGCGGACGAGCTCGCCCCGGCGCGGCGCCGGCGTCGCCCGCCACGAGGCGAAGGCCGCCTCCGCCCTGGCGACGACGGCGTCGACACCGTGATCGTCGGCGGGGCCGGGCACGGCGAGCCCGCCGAGCGCCTCGCCCGTGATCGGCGTGCGCGCCCGAACGGCGCTGTCGTCGGCCAGCGGACCGGCCCCGCACGCGGCGAGCGCCTCCCCGGCCACTCGTCGGACGTCGTCCGTGGAGGGGAGCTGCCGGGCGGTCATCGCGCCCATCCTGGCACCGCCGGGCACCGCCCCCGGCGGTGGCAGACTCGGGGCGTGGAGGCGACGGGAGCCACCAACGCGGGTTCGGCGACGGTGGCGTCGCTCCACGTCAGCGACGCCCACACCTTCTCCAAGCAGCGGCGCGAGCGCGTGCAGCTGCTGGCCGGCCTCGGCGTGGAGGGGGACGCCCACGCGGGTGCCACGGTGCGCCACCGCTCGCGGGTCGCCGCCGACCCCACGCAGCCCAACCTCCGCCAGGTCCACCTCCTCCCGGTGGAGCTCCTCGAGGCGCTGCACGGCCACGGCTTCGAGGTGCGCCCGGGCGACATGGGCGAGAACGTGACCACCGCGGGCGTCGACCTCCACGCCCTGCCCACGGGCACCCTGCTCCGCCTGGGTGGGCAGGCGCTCGTGGCCCTGACGGGGCTGCGCAACCCGTGCGGGCAGATCAACGGCCTGCTGCCCGGCCTCCTCGACGAGGTGCGCACGATCACCGCCGACGGTGTGGTCCGCCGGGCCGGCGTGATGGCGGTGGTGCTGGAGAGCGGTGCCGTGGCGGTCGGCGACCCGGTGGCCGTGCAGCTGCCGCCACCGCCGCACGCTCCGCTCGAGCGCGTGTGAGGGGCGACCGCGCGGCGACGATCAGTCGAGCGCGACGGGGGCGAAGATCCGCCCGGCGGGCGACGCGTCGGTGATCGCGTCGGCGGCGAGGATCACCGCGGCCGCGGTGTACGCGGAGGTCTCCTCGGCGGGGAAGCGCTCGAGCGAGGGGTACACGATGCCGGTCCAGTAGGAGCCGTCCTCGCGCCGGTGGGCGCGTGTCCAGGCCAGCAGGTCGGTGGCGGTGGAGGCGTCGCCGATGGCCGCGTAGGCGATGGCCGCCTCGGCGGTCTCCGACGCGGTGACCCACGGCTCGTCGCTCACGCAGCGGATGCCCCGGCCCTCCATCGCGAAGAGGTCCCACCGCTCGGCGAGGCGGGCCTTCGCCTGCTCGCCGGTGAGCGCGCCCGTCAGCACCGGGTAGTACCAGTCCATCGCCCACCGCTCCTTGGGCTCGAACGCCCCCGGCTCGCCGGCCACCGCCGCGGCGAGCCGATCGGCGGCGGCCGCCCACTCCGGCCGCGGCTCACCGGTCAGGTCGGCGAGGCGGGCCGCGCAGCGGAGCGCGTGCATGGCGCTCGAGGAGCCGGTGAGCAGCGCGTAGTCCCACGGCGTGTCCTGCTCCGTGCGGGCCCACAGCAGGGTGCCGTCGGGGCGGCGCATCGACAGCACCCAGGTCATCGCCCGCTCGACGGTGGGCCACAGGTGGTCGACGAAGGCGCGATCCCACGTGCACAGCCAGTGGTGCCACACGCCCGTGGCCACGTAGGCGCACACGTTGGTGTCGAGCTTGGCCTCCTCCACCGAGCCGTCGGGCAGGTAGTAGTTCCACCAGCTGCCGTCGGGGCGCTGCACGTCGACCAGCCACTCGTAGGCCCGCTCGGCGTGGGCGTGGAGGCCGGCCACGTCGAGCGCCATCGCCGTCTCCACGTGGTTCCACGGGTCGCAGTGCCCGCCGACGAACCACGGGATCATGCCGGTCGGGAGCTGGAGCGCGGCGATGGCCTCGGCGCTCGCCACCACCTCCTCGGCGGTGAGCACGCCCGGCAGGTGCGGGACCCGGGAGCGCCGCTCGCCGCTCACGGCTTGGTCCCGTAGACGACGAGGCTCTTGCCGAGCACCGGCGAGAGCGTCCGCTCGAGCACCTTGAGGCCCGCCGGCTGGCGCTCGATCTCCCACTCGAGGAACCGCTGGTACCGGCGCACGGCGCCGTGATCGGTGCGCCGCACCCCCACCGCGCACCGCAGCCACCAGTAGGGCGAGTGGAGGGCGTGGGCGTGGTGGCTGCCGGTGACGGTCAGGCCGGCGGCGCGGAGCTTGGCCTTCAGTTCGGTGGCGCTGTAGATGCGCACGTGCCCGCCCACGCTCTTCGGCGCGTGGTACTCGTCGCTCAGCATCCAGTTCACCTTCTCCGGGAACCAGGCGGGCACCGTGGCCGCGAACGTGCCGCCGGAGCGGAGCACGCGCACCATCTCACCGATCGCCGCCACGTCGTCCTGGATGTGCTCGAGCACCTCGCTGGTGACCACGCGGTCGAACGCGGCGTCGCGGAACGGCAACCGCGCCGCGTCGCCGCGCAGCACGCCCACGTAGCGGGCGGCACCGATCTCACCTGCGGCGATCATGCCCCCGAACATGCCGCGCGTGGCCAGCACCTCGTCCTCCGCGTGGTCGAGGGCCACCACGTCGGCGCCGCGGCGGGCGAGCTCGAACGCATGGCGGCCGAACCCGGCGCCGGCGTCGAGGACCAGGTCGCCCGGGCGCACCCCGAGGCGATCGAACCTGACGGTGAGCACCGTCAGCGACCGCCCTCGCGTCGCAGCTTGGCCAGGTTGGCCGGCATGGCCAGCACCTCCCGGTACTGGTCCACCGTGAGCTGCGCGCAGCGCGTCCAGCTCCACCGCTCCACCACGCGCCGGCGGCCGGCCTCGCCCACGCGGTGGCGCAGCTCGGCGTCGTCGAGCCCGCGGCGCAGCGCGGCGACCAGGGCGTCGACGTCGCCGGCGCGGCACTGCAGCACCGTGTCGCCGTCGGTGCCCGTCACCTCGGGGAGCGCACCGCCGTCGGTGGCCACGAGGCACGTGCCCGTGCACATCGCCTCGATGGCCGGCAGGCTGAACCCCTCGTACAGGCTCGGCACCACGGCGAGCTCCGCCTCGGCGTAGAGCTCGACGATCCGCTCGTCGGGCACGCCGGAGACGAAGTCGATGTGCGGGCGCAGGCCGAGCTTGTCGATCAGGTCGTTGCTCGCGCCGGCGCGGGGCTTGCCGATGATCGTCAGCCGGACGTCGCGCTCGGTGCGCAGCTTGGCCATCGCCTCGAGCAGGTACGCGAGCCCCTTCAGGGCCACGTCGGCCGACGCGGTGGTGATCAGCTGGCCGGGTCGGCGCTGCACGTGGGGGAGCGGGGTGAACAGCTCGGGGTCGACCCCCACGGGCACGAGGCGCATCCGGTCGAGGTCGACGCCCATGTCGGCGTGGATGTCCTTGATCGAGTTCTCGCTGACCACCACGATCCGCGGCATCCGGCTGGCCACGCGGCCCTGCATCTTCACGAAGGAGTACCAGCGGCCCACGGCCCGCCGTCGCCGGCGGGTGGTGGCGTGGTCCATCTCGAGGGCCCGGTCGCGGGTGATCGGGTGGTGCAGCGTGACGATCGTCGGCAGCATGCGCTCGATGCCGAGGATGCCGTAGCCGAGGCACTGGTTGTCGTGGACGAGGTCGAAGTCGCCGCGACGGCGCTTCAGCGCCTCGTGCGCGCGGATGCTGAACGCGAGGGGCTCGCCGAAGGTGCCCTTCAGGTGCGACAGCACCTCGGCCACGTCGCCTCGGGTGCGGATCTCCCAGTAGGCGGGGAAGCGGCCGGGGTAGTGGTCGTTCCAGAGGTCGAGGCTCGGCAGCTGGTGCAGCGGGATCCGGTCGTCGAGGACGGGGTAGGGCTGGCCGCCGAACACCTCCACGTGATGGCCGAGGTCCACCAGCGCCTTCGTGAGGTGTCGGGTGTACACGCCCTGCCCGCCCACGTGCGGCTTGCCGCGGTAGGTGAGGTACGCGATGCGCAGCGGCGCGTCGGGCGCGAGGGGATCGGGCGTCGCACCCGTCCTCCGGGACATGGCTGACGAGGCTACCGGTCGGTAGCTACCGGTCCTTCACCCGTCGGTGTCGCCACCGGCCGGGCGAACGGGAGTCACGGTGCACGACGGTGGTGCACCCCGACTCCGGTTCGCAGCTGGCGGCTCACCAGCTGATGGTCATCGTCCGCTGCAGCATCTCGCCGGGGCGCAGCACGGTGGCGGCGCCGAGGCGGAAGGCGTCCGGGGGCCCGCTCTGGGGCTCCACGCACGTCGCGTCGTCCGGCTCGTCGTAGACCACCCAGTGATCGGCGTCGCTCGCCACGGTGACGGTGAGGCCGCCGATCTCCAGCTGCAGCGGGCGCACCGGGCGGACCAGGCAGTCGTCCCAGGGCCGGGGCGTCGGGGCCACGAGGCGACCCGTCGGGAGGTGGTCGGCGCCGCGCTCGTACATCGCCTCGAACAGGAGCTGGTCGCGGTCGGGCTTCACGAACCACGGGTGCCAGCCGATGGTGGCGGGCATCGACCGGTCGCCGGCCACCACGGACAGCACGCACACGAGCGCGGCCGGGAGCAGCTGGAGGTGCTGGTGGGCCCGCCCGCCGAGCTCCCAGCGCAACGCGCATCCGAGCTCGCAGTGGTCGCGACCCTCGTCGAGCACGTCCCACGGGGTGTCGAACGCGGTGCCGTGGATGGCGTGCGGGCCGAAGTTCGCCTCGAGCTCGACCGTGTAGCCGGCGAAGTCGAAGCGGGCGTCACCGATCCGTCCGGCCCAGGGCACCATGGGGAAGCAGCCCCAGGAGAGGGCGTCGGCGTCGGGGCTGCGCCGGACCACCAGGTCGGTGCCCGCCACGGCGAGCGCCGCCACACGGCCGCCGAGCGCGGGCGACACCTCCACGACGGCGTCACCGGCGTCCAGCACGAGCATCCGGCCCAGTCTGCCTGGCATCATCGGCGGGTGCGCGCACTGGTGCAGCGGGTGAGCGAGGCGAGCGTCACCGTCGCCGGCCCAGGCGGGCCCGAGGTGGTGGCCGCCATCGGCCGGGGCCTGTGCGTCCTGGTCGGGGTGACCCACGACGACGACGAGGGGCGCGCCCGGCGGATGGCCGAGAAGATCTGGCACCTGCGGGTGATGGACGACGAGGCCGGCGTGATGAACCGCTCCGTCGCCGACACCACGCGCGAGGTGCTGGTCGTCAGCCAGTTCACGCTCTACGGCGACACGACCGGGGGCCGCCGTCCCAGCTGGATCGCAGCTGCCCGCCCGGAGCACGCCGAGCCGCTGGTGGAGCGGGTGGTCGCGTCACTGCGCGACCTCGGCGCCACGGTGGCGACCGGCCGGTTCCGCACCGAGATGCAGGTGGCGCTCGTCAACGACGGGCCGGTCACCGTCCTGCTGGAGCTGCCGTGAACGCCACCACGCGACGGCGAGGGCGGCGAGGAGCGCGAGCTGCACGGGTGCGTCGCCCGTGCGCACGTACCACGTGTGCCCGCTGCGCAGGGGCACCTCCTCGCTGATCACGGCCCGCTCGCTCACCGCCGTGCGCTGCAGCACGCGGGCGTCGTCGGTGACGAAGGCGCTGAAGCCCGTGGGTGCCGCCTGCACCACCCAGCGACCGGTCTCCACCGCGCGGAGCCTGCTGGAGGCCACCTGTTGGCTCTGGAGGATCGTGCCCGTGTACGACGAGCCGTTGGTGGGGTTGAGCACGAGCTGCCCGCCGCCGCGCACGCCGCTGCGCGCCCGGTCGCCGAAGAACACCTCCCAGGAGATCACCGTGGCCGAGCGGACGGCCTCGCCGCCGGCGCCCGCGTCGACGAGGTCGAGCACGGCCGGCCCGTCGCCGGCGACGGCGTCGCGTGGCACCTGCTCCACGGGTGCGCCGAGCGCGGTGAGGAGCCCGCGCAGCGGCATGTACTCGCCGAAGGGCACGCGTCGCACCTTCTCGTAGCGGCTGACGATCCGGCCGTCGGGGTCCACCACGACCTGGGCGTTGAGGAACGCGCCGAGCGGGCGCTCCGGCGTGGCCGCCACGCTCTCGGTGATGCCCACCGCCACGGGGGCGCCGATCCTCGCCGCCTCGCGGGCGATGGCGTCGTGCACGTCGCTGCCGGCGAAGGTGCGCACGTTGATCACGTTCTCGGGCCACAGCACGAGGTCGGCGGTGCCGGGGGCGATGGTCGCCGTCGCGGCGAGGTGCCGGTCGAGCACGAGGCGGGGGTCGGTGTCGATCGCGTGCGTGCCCTGTGGGCCCCCGCCCTGCACGACGGTCACCCGCAGGGCACGGCCGGTGTCGGCACCGCTGGGAGCGACCGCGGAGGCGAGCACCACCAGCGCGCCGACGGCGAGCGCGGCCCACGCGTGCCGGGTGGCCCGTCCCGGCGCCGTCAGGTCGCGCCGCCCGTGCGCGCCGTGGCGGTCGCCGGTGCCGAGGACCGTGGTCACCAGCGCGCCCCCGGCGACGCCCACCTGGAACACGAGCCACGTGAGGAGGAGCACCCCGCCCACGCGGGCGACCCCGAGCAGCGGGCCGCCCGCCTGGCCGATCGCGAGCGTGGCCAGCGGGACGCCGCCGAAGGGCACCACGAGCCGCACCGCCTCGACGAGCGTGTGGGCGGCCGGGCGGGCGATCACCCGCCACGGCCCGGCGGGAGCCACGGCCGCCGCCAGCGCATGGCCACCGGCGAAGGCCGCCACGGCCACCAGGTACCCGGGCACCGTGAGGAACCACATCCAGCCCATTCCCATCGACAGCCAGGTGGCGGCGAACACGGCGCCGAGGAGTGCCCGCCGGCGCGGCGCCGCGCGGGGCCCGAGGGCCACCTCGAACAGGGCCACGCCGAGGAACGCGAGGGGCCACCAGCCCCAGGGCGGGAGCGACAGCGCCACCAGCAGCCCGCCACCCGAGGCGAGCGCGGCGCTGGCCACGCGCTCCATCAGCCGGCGAAGGTCAGGTGGACGACGATCCGCTGGCGGGTGCTCCCCGGCGGGTGGCACGCGAAGAGCGTCGCCGTGGGCTCGGCGGTCTGCTCCACGATGTACAGCGCATCGGGCTGGACGACCGTGGTGTCGCGCACCACGTAGCGGAACTGCCCGTCGACGGTGCCGAACACCACCTCGTCGCCCGGCATCAGGTCGTCGAGGTCGCGGAACACCCGGTTGTGGCTGGTGCGGTGCCCGGCGACGACGACGTTGCCGGGTTGGCCGGGCATGGCCGTGCCGGGCCAGTGGCCGGGCGCGCGGTCGAGGGTGGCGAGGGGGATGCCCTCC
>VFQR01002661.1_pt1 | contig 11018 bp, 10 predicted proteins | sample 3512321 | NCBI WGS metagenome assembly VFQR01 (sample SAMN10412374, study PRJNA504923) | tailings metagenome | isolation source: Relicate 3 Philex TSF1 revegetated site | place: Philippines: Tuba, Benguet | collected 2017-08-29
GTCAAGCCAATCGACCAAGATGGTACGCTTTGTGTTTCATTATAAAGATTCGGATGAGGGATATATTAGCAACTGGATCTGAAGATATAACACTCAGAAGATGTGATAAAGGCATAGACTGGTATACCTCAACAGGATACAAGCTGTTCTTTCAGAAGGACGGCAATCTGGTTCTCCATAACATTAAAAATTCCAGTAAAGAAGAAGCAGTTTGGGCAACGGGTACCTACACAGTCCCAAATAACGTAGCAGAAACCTTTAAAGCTTTAAAGGATGGGAACTTCGCTCTCTTTAACTCCAAAAACGATATGATCTGGTCTACCAATACCAGTGGAAAAAATCGCTTAGTTCTGGAGGAAAGCGGTAACTTAGTCGTATATTCCCAAAAGGGTGAAATAGTGTTTCAGACCGAAACCACAGATGGAGCTAAAAAGACCACTGAGGCAGCTAAGAACTGGCAGAAGTAGGTATGAGTAATTCACCCTCACTGACTCTTGGTTTTCAAGCAGAATTCGCCTTGGGCAATCAACCAACTTCCGTGCTGCTGGTTGTTGAAACTGACCCTGGTTCCCAACAGAAAAAAGTCTACCTTATCCTTCAGCAACGACGATTTGAATTTGCCACTCTTTCTACTTCTACAGACTCATTTGCGGGGTTTACTGCTGCTTATCGCAATGAAAATGGCGATTCTGTCGATATTGCAGAACTCATCAGCGATCTCATTCCTAGCATCGCCGATCAACTGCCCACCGGGTTAGCGTTCTCTCTTGAGCAAGTTTTCCTAGCTTATCAAAAAGCTCCTGCCTCAGCTAAAAACAAACCCCAAGCATCCCCTACTTTTTTAGTGGGTGCTACATTGGGACTCGATATCAACCTCGCTGATTTGCCCCTCATCGGCGACAAACTCCCCACTGACTTCACCCCCCGCATCAATGGCATCCAAATTCTCTATGCCTATCAAGACATCTCCGCAGAGTTAATCAACACTCTGAAACTACCACAGGGTCTTTCATTACCGTCCGTCTCTTCTAGTAAACAACAGGAAACAGAAAAGCCTCCTGCCTTGCACTCAGGACTATATCTGAGTGCTAACCTCACTTTGGAAAACAGCCCGCAATGGGTCACTTTGCCCCTCTGCCGCAGCAAAAAAGATAGGTCTAGTGCTGCCTCTTCTCAAACGGGTAAGATTACCAATACTGCAAAGGCTGACGCTACCACACAGGAGTCTGAGATATCAATCTCAAAAAGCGAGCAAAACCCTAAAAACGAAAAATTCAAGGCATTAGCCCAGGCTCCTCCTAACGTAGATGACACTATTACCTGGATTGACGTTAACAAAAAGCTGGGCCCCCTCACCATGCAACAGGTGGGTATGCAGTTCCAGAACTCAGAACTGTGGTTTTTTCTCAATGCTTCCCTCTCCTTTGGCGGCATTACCCTTTCCTGCAATGGCTTAGGCGTTGGCTCCTCTCTCACCGAGTTCAAACCCAAATTCCGGCTGAACGGACTGGGCATTCACTACTCTGGCGGAGGCTGTCTAGAGATTGGTGGTGCCTTGCTCCGCAAAACCATGAACCTGAAAGACGAACAAGGCGCAATTCAACTAGATGGCAACGGAAATCCTATCACTTATGAGGAATACAGCGGTGCCGTGATTATTGGCACCAGTTTTAAAGGTAAAAAGATTACCCTCTCCGCAATTGGCTCCTACGCGGAAGTCAAAGGCGAGGCATCGCTGTTTATCTTTGCTCTGCTAGGTTATCCTCTTGGGGGCCCTCCAGCCTTCTTTGTGACGGGTTTAGCCGCAGGCTTTGGCTACAACCGTCGATTAAATCCGCCTGAAACTGTTGAAGCTGTTGAAGACTTTCCTTTTGTGAAGCTTGCAATGGGGGGTGAGGACAAAGGTAAAGACCTGCTACAAATACTTGATAGTTTAGGATCTTACATTCAGCCTGCCTCAGGCGAGATGTTTTTTGCCATTGGCATTAAGTTTACCTCCTTCAAGATTATAGATGCCTTTGTTCTACTCATCGTTAAACTGGGTAAACGTACAGAATTTCATATTTTAGGGCTAGCCTCCCTCGTTGCACCGCCTGGTGCAGTTGATTTGGGTATTGAACCGGTTGCAGAAGCTAAACTTGCCCTCAAAGCTGTTTATATTCCCGATGAAGGAGTTTTGCGGGTTGAAGCAAACCTGCAAAAAGGGTCTTACATCCTGTCTAAGAAATGCTATCTCAGTGGAGGCTTTGCCTTTTACAGTTGGTTTTCTGGCGAGCATGAAGGAGATTTTGTTCTCACCTTAGGGGGGTATCATCCTAAGTTCAAAGTTCCTAGTCACTATCCCCAGGTGCCACGACTCAAGCTGGAGTGGCAATTGAATGAAAACCTTTCGATTAAAGGAGAAGGGTACTTTGCCCTCACCGCTTCCACATTAATGGCAGGAGTCTGTCTGGAGGCTAGCTTTGAACAAGAAAGCGTCAAAGCTACCTTCAAAATTGAAGCTCACTTCCTGATTGCCTGGAAGCCCTTCTATTACGAAGCCACTGTTGCTTTGGAAATCAGAGCCTCTGTCAAAATTTGCTTTGAAACCGTTTCGCTGGATATCCGGGCAAGTTTACAAATATGGGGGCCGCCCTTTTCTGGCAGAGCATTCCTGGAAGTTGGCCCTGTATCCGTCGAGATGAGGTTTGGCAGTTCTTTGCCTCCCAGACCCAAAGCCCTTACCTGGCAAGAATTTAAAGCATCTCTGCTCCCAACAGATAATGCCATCTGCAACATTACAGTCTGCGACGGACTGATTCGGAAACTTGAGCGTAACAAAGTAGAAGAGTGGATTATTAACCCCAAAGAATTTGCTATTTCTACCGATTCCGTGATTCCGTCTACTGCCAGTAATATGGCTGATCCTGCTCAGTATAAAAATTGGGAGAGGAAAATTTCGCTCCGACCGATGGACTTGAAGCCAAGCTTGAGCAGTACGCATAAGATTGAAATTAGACGTAAGGATGAGCTAGTTAATCAAGAATTTTCCTGCCAGCCGGTTTTCAAGAGAGTACCAGCGGCCTTGTGGGGCGAAGGCTTTATTCCCAGAGATCCCAATGCTCCACGGTTTATAGATAATGCATTATGTGGGTTCAATATCACTCCTAAACCGCCAGAGAACCCCCGGGAAAGTCAAGAGATTGCATACAAGAAACTATTGTTAGGCGATCCAATTTCTGGCAAGGCTTATCAATGGGAAGCAATTGATTTGCCCAGTTTAAGGTCTGGAAGTGCATCAGATACGAAAAATCTGAAACAGGAAATAAATACAGAGACTATTCGGAACAAGCGCAATATGCTCTTGCAAAACCTGGGATTTTTACCGGATCGAGATGTCACGATCAATGGAGTTTTTATAGAGGAATTGCTGGGTGAGCCTCACTCGATCAATTCATCTAACAATCCCAAATAATTGGAGTTTGATGGTTATGACAGAGACGAGCGTGACACCCCAAGCGGTGCAATTTATTGAGAATGACCAGCCCTCATTGCAGTCAGGTGCGTATACCGTTACTGTCAGCCAAACCCTGAGTCACTCTGAAATTGGAGGATCTGATACAAGGTTTTCGAGTACCCGCATCTTCCATGTGGAGGGAGATCAGTTTTCCCTTAACCCACAAACGGTTTATTCAGTCTTTCCTGCTGCTAGCAGTAGAGGAAGTTATACCAACGTACTCCCCAGTATAATCCTGAAGCGGAGTACTCTGCCCTGGGAACGCCGCGCCGCGCTACCTGCCTGGGAAAAATGCAAGGCTTCAGAAGAAACTTCTGAAAACTCTCACAATTCGGGAGCACCCTGGTTAGCTTTGCTGTTGTTTCATGAAGACGAAGTGGCTCAACCTGAAGTGGTTACCGTGGGTAAACTCTCACCTCCTCCTCAAGCATCCCCTACCCAAAATAAAGAAGATCCTGTTTCTCTGCTGCAAATTCCTACAGAACTTCTGAAAAAGCTGCTTCCCTCTGCCGCAGATTTAAAACTACTGTCCCATGTGCGAAAAGGAACCCATGAGGATGGTAGCAAAATTGAACTCTCTGTCGTTATCGGCAATCGACTACCCAAACCCGGTATTAATACCGTTCACTTGGTTTCTTTAGAGTATTTCTTTGGCTTGAAAGTAGAGTCGGAGACTCCTAAAAAGCAGGAGGAACAGAAACAGAAAGTAGACAAGGATAATGGCACTTTTACGGGTATTGTTTCTCTGCATAGTTGGGACTTTGTTTGTGAAGTAACAAATGCCCAAGACCATTTTAGAAACCTGTTAACTAGTTTAGATGTAGGGACTTTGAAGCTGGCTTGCAAAGATGACAAAGATGGAACCGTCAATCTTTATCTCAACAAGGGTTATGTCCCCCTCAAGCACCACCTCCGCAACTTTCAAACCACTGTTTCCTGGTATCATAGCCCTCTCTTACCGGGTAAAAATCAACAACCGTTTTCATTTGAGTTTCCCGTTAGAGCTGCCGATCGGCTTCTAGTTTACGATCGAGAAATTGGGCTGTTTGACAGTTCCTACGCTGCTGCATGGCAACTTGGTAGGCTCCTGGCACTGCAAGATAAATCTTTGTCTATAAATCTATTTAATTGGAAACGCCAGTATCTTCAACGGAAGATTGTGAATAGGGATACCTTGCACAGTGCGGATGGGAATAAACCTTCTAGTCAGCCTACAGAAATTGACAAAAATTCCATTCAGCTTTTGTTTCAGTCCCAGCGAACAAATACTACATCTGGTGATGTGCCTCAGAGCATTCTTGCTTGGTTTAAAAATCTGATTTTATTGGATAGTATCCCTTTTAATTATTTAGTGCCTGAACCAGGCTTACTTCCCTTAGAGTCCCTGCGGTTTTTTCAAGTAGATACTACCTGGTTAGCGTGTGTAATTGATGGTGCTTTTGGAATTGGAGATGTTCTAACTCAGGAAGCGTATTATCAGCAATGTAAACAAAAGGTTTTATCTTATATCCAGAATTTAGAAACCATTACCGGTTTTTTGTTGCGATCGCAAGCGATCGAACATTATCCTAGCCTAGAAATCAAAGGCATGGATCATCAGAAAAAAGTACTTAAGTGTCTGAGGTTGGAACGGCTATCTAACAATGTGATGATCTGTCTTTTCTCAGGAGTTGTGACCTCCATCACAATCAACCAAAAGCCTGAAGCGCTGCATTTTGGGTTTAAAGCGGATGCTCAGCACAGATTTGTTACTTTGCGAGAACCTACAACAGGTGATTTTTTAGCAAACGCTACATATCGTAAATATGAACTCGAAGACAGCCATTGGCTAGATACTAGCTTGGGCGTGTTGAATATGGTTCAGTTATCTCAGGGTATGCAACAGGCTGTGAACAGTAAGAATCCTTTCACTGCGCTAGAGTTGGCCGTAGAACTACTTGAAGGAACTTGCATTGTTCAGTTTGCTCTGGAGAATTGTTAGGAAATTTAGAGAAATATCATATCAAACCTTTGACCGCATTTCTTTGGAGATGATTTTTCGAGGTTTGTACCATTTTAGTGTTGCTTACGACAAAGGTAACGCCGATGACCCTATTAAGTACTTTGCTGCTAAAGAGAATCAAGATTTAGGAATTGTAAAAGCGCTGTGAAAGTCAGTCTCCAAGCTGGATTTGTCTCCTTTTCCTGCACCCTCTTGACAAAAGTGCAATTACCTTAACCTCTCACTGATGCCCTGAACTCTAGCTTAATTCTTCCAGTAGAATAAGTAAATGAAAAATGCTTATACTGCAATTACCAAGCAATGAATTAATAAGCCCCTAGTTTTAGACTAACTAGGAGCTTTTTTATTGATTATCCATTGGATTTAGTGGGTATATCACCAGAAGTAACAGCATTCATCCTCAAGGTTATTAATAATTGGTTCTGTTGGAAGATTCTATGTCAATGTTGGGATTGTTATTGTGTATTTGTCAGTGAAAAACGTCTATCAAGTTAACAACAATGAATATTCTTGCTTGGATTGTTTTAGGTTTAATTGCTGGTGCTATTGCAAAAGCTATCTATCCCGGTCATCAAGGCGGTGGAATCTTAGGAACAATCTTATTAGGAATTATCGGTGCTTTTGTTGGTGGTAGTTTGGGTGTATTCTTCAGTACAGGAACCTTGACATTAGCCGCTCCCACACTCAGCATTCCCGGTATTGCAGTAGCAGTTCTTGGCGCAATTGTCGCTGTTTTCTTGTGGAACTTGCTAAATCGTCGCAGTGCAATCTAAGAAATTAAATTGGAATTAATTAATAGTAAATATCAGGGAATTCATTTAACTATATTTTCTCCCTGAATTTAAATAAAATAGTAGCGCTTGCCTGTATTTAGGTGGGCGCTAATATTATTGGCGGTTGCGGTAACTCTACCTAATACCCAAGACCCAAGACAAACCACCAGATAGATTCTGAGTGGGAGAACTAATGATACGAATGGCACTAAGAAAAGCGGAAACGCTTGTGGTTTAAGCAATTTGCAAAAGATTTCGTAATTCTTGCCGGGGTTTGGTCATTAAGGGGTAAGCTTTCGGGCGGCGTTTACGGACTCGTGCCTCACTTCTACCGGGGCGATCGCTCACAAGGCTGTGAGCGATCGCAGTTACTCATGCTGTTTAATTTCTGTATTTGATAATTGCCAACACTGCTCAAAATAATGCTCCAGTGAATAGGCAAACTTACGTCCATCCTCTACAAAGTCTCGCAAAGGCTGGAATTCGGTGTACTTGTAAATTGCCAGCGTTGCACTCGGTAACTATTCGTTGCAAATAAGTGGTCTTCCCTGAACCTGGTTTACCCACCACCATGAGATTTGTATTTTTCGCTAGTACTTCTAGTCCTGAAACCCTTTGTCGCTCTTTACCTATGCCAATGCGATCCAAACTGCGATCGCTAGGATTCTTACTGAAATATTGCCATAGTTCATCAAGTTCTGACCTGCGACTACTGCTTAGTTCCTCTAGAATGTTCACATCCACAAACAAATCACCTAAAGGAACCCAGCGATCTACACTCCATAGTGGCATCGTGCTATGTAATCGCTGAATATCATCATGAATGCGCGATCGCACTTTTTGAACTAAGTCATCAACAGACTGCTGGTTCTGCTCTTGAAATGCGGCAAATTGACCAGTAGCTTTTAGTTCCTCAAGGAGAGACCTGAGAATTTCCCGAACTAATTCTGCATCTGCACCTTGATAAATGCGTAGGCAAAGCCCACCAAAGGTATCGCCTATGTGAATTTCCTGTCCTTGTCCCAAGTTGACTGCATATTTCCCTTGCTGAGAGACAATCTGACCACCACTAAGCCATTTTCGCAGGACTGTTATATCAGCCTCAGTCTGCTGTTTTTTGACGATGCGCTCAAGTATGGCGTTTAATTCTTCAGGGGTGGTCATTTTGATTATAGTTCAGCAGTCAATTTTGATTTGGGTTGAGATGGCGATCGCAACTAAGTAACTTCTTTCTATCACTGTTGTAAACATAACCTGATTTTATTGCTGCCAAATTTTAATGGTCTGATCTCGACCTCCACTTATTAGCATTTTTCCATCTGGGCTAATTGCAATTGATGTCACACCTCTGCGATGTCGTTCAGGGAAAACCTGGAATTCGTTTTCAGTAATTTTCCACTCTACAATTGTTTCATCATTACTACCACTGAATAAATTTTTACCGTCTGGGCTAAATACAACTATATGAATGTCTCTACCTTCACCAATGTTGACGTTGTATTTACTTAGTTGTGATACGATTTGGCGATCGCCAATCAAAAGTAGCTGACGTAAAAATGATATATCTTCATCAGTTTGCTGTCCATTCTCAACTCGATGCAGAGTTTCTTGGATCTGTTCAATATGTGTCATTGAATACTTGTGAATAATAGATTAGTAATTTGGTCAAAAATCGAGGTTAACTTTTGGGTCAAATATAAGTTCAATATGTGTCATTGAATACTTGTGAATAATAGATTAGTAATTTGGTCAAAAATCGAGGTTAACTCTTGGGTCAAATATAAAATTATAAATGTAGCCTGACAAGATTATCCAAGGATGATATCTGTGACACTCAAAGAGTTAGAACAACAACTTCTTGCCCTCAGTCCTGATGAAAAAGTCCAGGCTATACAGTTACTTGCTCAAAGTCTTAGTAGCAGTTGGCAAGGAATTGAGAAAACCCCAGGAGTCTGTGGTGGAGAAGCAAGGATTGGGAAAACTCGTATTACTGTTTGGGTACTTGTGGAAGCTCGTCATCTTGGATACAGTGATGCTGACCTTTTGACAAGCTATCCCAGCATTACAGCTACAGATTTAGCTAATGCTTGGGTGTATGCAGAAGCTCATCCTGATGAAATCGAATTGGCAATTAAGCGTAATGAGGTAGCCTAGTCGATGGCACGATTTTACGCAGACGAGCAATTTCCGTTTCCAGTTGTGGAATTATTACGTACTTTAGGGCATGATGTTTTGACAGTTCAAGAAGCAGGAAAGGCGGAACAAGGTATATCTGATGAAGAAGTGCTGGCATTTGCCATCAGTCAAGAACGTTCGATATTAACTATCAACAGAGATGATTTTATCAGGTTACATCGTCGTAATGATAATCACTGCGGCATTATTGTTTGTACTAACAATCGTAATTGGGAGCAGTTTGCAGCGCGAATAAATGAAGCTGTAACAGCAGAGGAATGTTTGAAAGGAAAACTAATTCGTGTCGTGCGTCCAGTCAGTTAAAACAGTTTAGTACGAATCTTTTGTAAAGAGTTTCTCATTTCTTTCAAGCCGGAAGCTATTTTTCTAAGGACATTGCTGCAAAATGCTCTTGCAACAATTTGTGAATAAATCGATAATGTCCACCAACGCGCTGAAGCAAAAGGCGTTCGGTGCAGTAGTCGAGAAAACAAGCATAGTTCCCAGGGATGTATCTATGAAACCAGAGAATAGTACGAAGTGAAAGATGCTTGATTATAGACAAGCAACTAAACCCTAATGAACAACAAAGGATCAGAGAAATCGTTTGAAATAATATTGTTGTTTTAATATGAAAATACGTTAAAAATAAAATATAAAAAGTTTGAGCGATAGCAATTATTAATGTAGTTTTTAATTGTTCATGAAAACCTTGATTGGGTTTATTTGAGTTTTCTATTGGAGCAAATAAACATAAATTTATTAATAAAAATGGCATGACAATTATGCAAGTAACTATTGATATAAATAGTTGAAAAATTTCAAAAAAACTCATTATCATTTTCTCTTGTATTCCGATTAACTTTAAATATTGTATTGTCAATGAAAGAATAAAATCACTATAAGGTAAAAGAAAGTTATATTTTTTATTTCTAAATTTGCTCTATAGCTTATTTTATTTACGTTTTTTATTATATTCAAGCCACTTTTATTAAAACCGAAACTATAAATTATCTTTCCTATTAATATATGTATCAAATGTATTAATAATATTATTGGCATCAAGTAAATTAATAGAAATGATGATGCAACAAGGCGTAAAGGCAATAAATCATCTATTTCTTGATTACCAAAAGAAAATAATGCTAGTCTAATAATTTCTATTGTCAATAAAACATGACTTTCTAATTCCTGAAACGAAGGTATTCTTATACGTAATCTATGGGAAAGATAAATTTTGTGAATTATAGGTATATTTTGTCTAAACTCTCTTGGTATATCACGTTTAAACAGCCAACAAAATAGTGTCACAAAAGGGTAAAGAATTAGTCTTGCTCCGTCTGGTTTAGACTCTGTTGCAAAGATAAAACCAGGAATTAAACCTAAAACTAGAACCAGCCAAAAAATACCTAAACTACTAGGTGGCTGAAAATAAGGAAGCAAACTCGTTGTCACAATTATTCCTGTGCAAACTACAGCAAAACTGAAAAGTAGAAACCAATATTGCCATTGATAAATTTTTTTGGTAAGCATTTGAGGCTGCATTTCCTCTATAAAAAATTCTGTTTGTGATTCTCTGTGTAACTGTTGTGCCAAAAATACCAACCATTTGCGAGTTTGCCTTCTACTAGGGGGATTTTTTCTTCGATAAGTAGGACTTCTATATCCTTGCAACTCCATTTGGGGAGTTACAATATCTCTTGTTATGGCAGCTTCCCAGTAAGCATCAAAGAGGTATTCTAGACGTGCTTTGGTCGAAGTGAGTGTTTTCCAATGTTTAAGAGACAGTGTATTCTCAAACGAAATAAATCCTAAAATAGATAAAAATAGAGGTGTTTTTACCAACTTTAATAGTTCTGAATCTAGTAAAAGCGTTTCCCAGATTTCTCTCTGGTTTAGGCTAGCTAAATATGCTTGAATTTGTTTATTTGTAAGGGGTTGTAGGCGAATCGCTGCATTCAGATGTAAGCGTATCTCCTGCCTCAGTGATATTTCTTCTGACTCTTGCCGATCATATTGTTGCCATTTTCCTCGCACAACTTTTTCATATTCTTCTAGACGACTACACACTACTAAATATTGCGATCGCCGTGTTTGATTCTATCTCTCCTCTAGTATAATTAATATTGGGAGACTATTACTATTTCCAAAATAAACACTGTTTAAACGATAAATTGTATAACGAACATTGGCTCAATCGATTTAGACGTTTAAGTAAGGATTATGAGTTGTACACTGATTTATGATGGGCGATCGCTACATGAAGCATCCGCTATTCGAGATGACCTTTTGGCAAATCTCATACGAATTTGAAAAAAGAGTGAGACACATGTATTGTAGAGACGCAAAGCTTTGCGCCCCTACAGATTTTTGATGTGTTGCACAGAATTTTTGAATTGGTATCACTCCAGACGCTGCAAAGCTTTGCCTAAGCGAACTTTGCCAAGGTTGATGCTTTAATCTTCATCAAGTGCTGGAAATGCTTCTTCAAATTGCCACAATCTGTCTTTATTTTCCACGAACCAAATACGAGTTTCTGGAGTTAATTTACTCCAAATATCTTCAGCAGGAA
>VFQR01002662.1_pt1 | contig 11015 bp, 2 predicted proteins | sample 3512321 | NCBI WGS metagenome assembly VFQR01 (sample SAMN10412374, study PRJNA504923) | tailings metagenome | isolation source: Relicate 3 Philex TSF1 revegetated site | place: Philippines: Tuba, Benguet | collected 2017-08-29
TCTCTACATCGCCCCTGGTACAGTGCGGGTTCATGTCCATGCAATTTTACAGAAATTAGAAGTACGCGATCGCACTCAAGCCGCAGTCTTAGCTATCCAAAAAGGATTGGTAGCACCAGAATTATTGATCGAACAGTAAAAATATATAAATCACCCATTATGTCGATTAGACGCTAAAATCCCTGATTATTCGTCCTGTAGAGACGTTGCATTGCAACGTCTCTACAGGACGAATAATTATTGATATTTCGTTGATTTCGATAATTCACATCAAACGTAAATCCTATCTTGATATTAAGACTCTTATCAATTTGTGCATTTTTTAAGTAAAAATACGCTTGGTAATTTTCATTTACATTGTATAAATTATTTAGCTAAAAGCTATAACTATAAAATATGACTTAGTTTTTCTAGAGTGTACTGATACCATTTCTTTGTGAAGCTGCACCAAATTTTCTTGCCTTCTTCTTTATTTCCTACCCGTCAGAAGCCTATGCGCGCTCTCTGTCTTGCCGGAAAACACCTACGTTTCTCATATAGTTTGGCGCATCTTCATACAGAATTGGTATGACTTTTTACGCGATTTGCAAAACCTCTCCGTTTTCAAGGAGAGGCTTTGATTTTTCTCTTTCCCTAGTAATAGCAAATTGGCATAAAAAGTATTGTTTGAAATTTTTATAACAGCTTTGCCGCGAAAGATCTTAATCCAAAATACCAAATCTAAAATCCCAAATTACTATCAGGAAGATTTCTCGAAATTTTTCCAGATTACGTAAAAAATCAAGGGTATATAAAGATTAGAAATATTGCAACTTTTACCAATCAATCAGAGATTTGATTGCCAATTAAATCTGCAAATAAGTAGAACGACTTGAAAAAACAAAACTATGTGAAGTAATGTAAAAAACTTGGACTAAATAGTTCGTAGTAAGGACTTTAGTCCTCTAATAAGGACTGAAGTCCTTACTACAAACCTTTAATTATTTACGTCGTTCTACTTAGAAGCGAAGTTTAAAACATTCGTTTACTACTTTATGGCTAAAAATGCAATCATTTTGCCAATGAAAAATCAATAATTATGGTGAAATAAAAATCATGCAAAACCAGTTAGATAATCAGCTTAATAACCAAAACAATATTGTCAATAATTTACTAGAAGCAACGAGAAATATTGTTTTTATAGATACAGCAGTTGTCAATTACCAAAGCCTCATAGCTGGAGTTACACTTGGCAGTGAAGTTGTTATCCTCGACCCCAATCAAGATGGATTAACGCAAATTACTGAGTTTCTAGGAAAAGTTAAATCTAACTCAGTGAAATCAGTTCACATTGTCTCTCACGGCGGACAAGGAAATTTAAAATTGGGGTCAAATTATTTGAATATTAACAACCTCAATAGCAATATAAATTTATTAAAAAAATGGAAAAATGCTTTAACTGATGATGCTGACATCTTACTTTATGGTTGTGATGTAGCCAGCGGTGAAGGCACGAAATTTGTACAACTTCTGAGCCAAATTACAGATGCGGACGTTGCAGCTTCTAATGACAAAACAGGCAGCAGAGATTTAGATGGTGACTGGGACTTAGAGGTAAAAACAGGAAAAATTGAAGCTTCCTTGGCATTTCAATCTGAGGTCATGGAGGCTTACCAATCTATTTTGCCAGCTAGTTTTACTGGAACAACTTACTCTCAAAACTTTAACTCGTTAGCTAATTCAGGAACATCTATTTCTTGGACTAATGATTCAACTATTTCAGGCTGGTATGCGACAACAACAAGCTACAACGCTGGAAATGGTAGTTCTAATGCAGGTGCATTGTATAGTTTTGGTTCGACTTCATCAACAGAACGGGCACTTGGTTCCGTGGCTTCTGGAACTACAGGAACTATTTATTATGGGTTGCACCTGCAAAACAATACAGATTCAGTAATTACTCAGTTGAGAGTAAGTTACACGGGCGAACAATGGCGCAATGGTGCAAATATATCTCCACAAAAACTAAATTTTAGTTATCAAACTGGAACAACTCTCACAAGTTTGATAACAGGAACATGGACGCCTGTCACATCACTAGATTTTACTGGACCAATTGCACTTCCCATCGCCACTCCTTTGGATGGAAATTTCGCAACCAATACAAGTGTCAAAACATCAATATTAATTAATTTAGCTACCCCAATAGCTGTTGGTGAAGAAATTATATTACGTTGGGAAGACGTTGATGATTCAGGTAACGATCATGGCTTAGGAATTGATGATGTTTTTGTCCAAGTAGACAAGACTACCTATGTAGTAACCAACACCAATGATAGTGGTGTTGGCTCTTTAAGACAAGCCATTATTGACGCTAATAACGATCCTGGGGTTGAGACAATTATCTTTGACCCGACTGGAATCTTTGGTGATGCTATTCCTGATATTATTACCCTCACTTCCGGGGAATTAAATGTCACAGAGGAAGTTATCATTCAAGGAACTGGGGCTGATAAACTTACCATCAGTGGCAACAATGCTTCCCGTGTTTTTACGGCTACTGCACCCCTATCAATTGATGGGTTAAAAATAACTGGCGGAAATGCTGCTGTAGGTGGTGGCGGGATCTTCAGTACCAGCAGTGTTAGTGTTAGTAACAGTACCATTTCAGGGAACAAAGCCGTAGCCAATGGTGGTGGTATTCTTAGTCTCAGCCTCACCGTTAGCAATAGTACAATTTCTGGAAATACATCGCTGGCTAACGGCGGTGGTATTTTTAGTACTGATGCCACTTTTACCAATAGTACAATTTCTGGGAATACAGCGATCGCTGCTGGTGGCGGTATCTCCAGTACCAATCTCACTGTCAACAATAGTACCATTGCTAATAATACCGCAGACACCGGTGGCGGTATCTTCGGTACAAATGCCACCCTCAGCAATACCATCGTTGCTACTAACAGCGCTAGCCTACTGAATTTAGGCAATGATGTATTTGGTCTGAACTTTGACGGTAATGCTTACAACCTGATTGGCAATCTCACTGGTTTGAACGTATTATTGAGTACACTGGGAACTGGTACAGATATTATTAACTCTAACCCAGGACTCAAACCGTTAGGAAATTACGGCGGTTCCACCCAGACTCATGCCTTAGAATCTAACAGTCCGGCTTTCAATGCTGGCGATCCCAATTACAGTGGTAGCTTAACTACCGACCAAAGTGGCATAGGTTTTAATCGGATTGAGTACGGTAGACTTGACATCGGAGCATTTGAATATGTAGTTCCAAAAGTCAACTTTGGTGCTGCTACCTACAACACCACAGAAGGTAGCACTGCCATCACAGTAACTATTCCTGTTACTTTAGGTCGAATTCCCAGAGTTGATGTCACCATTCCCATAGTCATTAACAGTAACAGCACAGCTACTCAAAACCTAGATTATACTATTTCCCCCACTACCCTGACCTTTGCGGCTGGGGCTACAGGTTCAGATTTAACTCAGTTTGTTACTTTCACCATTCAACCGGATGATTTACCAGAAAATGCCGAAACAGTAGTAGTCAACTTCGGTACATTAACTGGTGCTGAGGCAGGAACCATAACTGAAACTACTATAAATATTGCTGCTAACGATCCTATTCAATATGCAATTTCCACTATTCCCAGTCTGACAGAAGGTAACAGCGGTACTAAAGTTGCTACCTTCACCGTTACCCGTAGTGGTGGTACTGGCGTGGTGAGTACCGTAGATTATGCTTTTAGCGGTACAGCAATTTTTGACTCTGACTATAACAATGTTCTGATTCGGAGTGGAGAAGTTAGTCCAATTAGTGAGTTTATCAATCGTGACTTATCAGGGACTTTAGAATTTGCAGTTGGGGAGAAGACAAAGACAATTACAGTCGATATTTTAGGTGACACAAAATTTGAATTAAATGAAGATATTACTGTGACATTGAGTAACCCCAATCTCACAGCTGCGCCGGAAAGTTCTGTCATTACTAATAATTCAGCAACGCTCAAAATCATCAATGATGACAAACAACCAAGCATCAAAATTTCCAATGTGTCTGTCATTGAAGGTGATATCAGCACAACCAGTCATGCCAACTTCAAGCTGACTCTTTCCAATGCCAGCTATCAGCCAGTTAGTGTTAATTATAATACGAGTGATCGCACAGCTAAAATTTCTGATTCCGATTACGATTCGGCACTTGGAACAATAGTTTTCAATCCTGACGAAACTCTGAAAACTATTAGCGTTCCCATCAAAGGCGATAGGAAATTTGAAGCCAACGAAACCTTTGCTGTTACTTTGTATGGTGCCAGCAATGCCACAATTGCTGATGGTTTAGGAGTTGCCACCATCCTTAATGATGACATTAATCAAACACCAAGTATTCGGATTTCAGATGTCTCAGTCAATGAAGGCAACACAGGGATGATAACTAATGCTAACTTTGCTGTCACTCTCTCCAGTCCCAGCTATCAGCGGGTTATCGTCTATTACAACACTAGTGATGGTACTGCGAAAGTTTCAGACTCCGATTACAATTTTGGCATGGGAACAATCATTTTCAATCCTGGTGAAACCTTAAAAACTATTAGCTTTGGCGTCAGAGGTGACAAAAAAATTGAAGCCAACGAGACATTTTTTGTCAATCTCTATGGTGCCACAAATGTGGCGATCGCAGATAATCGAGGCATCGCCACAATCAGAAATGATGACAGCCCAGCCTTCTACTTTTAATACACTAGTCCCATATCTAAGTTATTACAGTAATAATACTGTAGTAATTATTGTATTTATAGCATAATTTTGTACTGAGTTATGATATCAGGCTTTTTTGTTTTACCTCAATAAAAAGAGGTCAAATTACCCATTTTATTTACCTATGGAAGCAGATGTCTAATCATTTGCTTCCTGTTTAGTGTTGCGTGACTAAAATCATCATTTCCGAGTTGCCAAATTTCACAGACTAATAAGAATTATTGTGCAACGAAGAGAAAACAAAACTTCTAAAACTCAAGGAATTTTACAGAGGAATTGCAAATGCCAAATCAAAATATTGTCTTCATCGACAGAGCAGTTACAGACTACGAAAGTTTGATTGCTGGCATTCAACCAGATACTAGTGTAGTAATCCTTGACTCCACCACAGATGGAGTAGAACAAATCACTCAAGCTTTGCAGGGTGGCAAATATCAATCAGTTCAAATTATCTCCCACGGCAGTAGCGGAAGTTTGCAACTAGGAACAACCCAACTCAATATCAACAATTTGAACTCCTACACCAATCAATTGCAACAGTGGAGAAATTATTTAACTGACGATGCCGACATTCTGCTTTACGGTTGCAACGTGGCATCAGGAGATCTCACTTTTGTGCAACAGTTGAGTGAAATCACAGGCGCAGATGTGGCTGCTTCTGATGACATCACAGGGAATGCCGAGTTGGGGGGTGACTGGGATTTAGAAGTCAAGGTTGGGGAAATTGCGTCAGATTTAGCCTTGACACCAGAAGTCAGGATGGCTTACAGCTCAATTTTACCCTTATCATTTGCAACTGGCAGTAGCTTTGGCGTTGGAAGCAATCCCCCTTCTGTTACAGTGGGAGATTTCAATAATGATGGGAACCTTGATTTAGCGGTGGCTAACATTAGCTCCGACAACGTTTCAGTATTGCTGGGCAATGGCAGTGGTGGTTTTGGCGCTGCCAGTAACTTTAATGTGGGAAGTAATCCTGTTTCCGTAACAGTGGGAGACTTCAATAATGACGGTAACTCTGATTTAGCTGTCGCTAACTCTGGCGCCAACACAGTTTCAGTCTTGCTGGGCGATGGTAGTGGTGGTTTTGGGTCTGCCAGCAACTTTAATGTCGGAAGCATTCCTTATTCCGTGACAGTGGGAGATTTCAACAAAGACGGCAACCTTGACTTAGCGGTAGCTAACTCTGGCGTCAACACGGTTTCAGTGCTGTTGGGCAATGGGAGTGGTGGTTTTGCAGTTTCCACTAGTTTTACTGTGGGAAGCAATCCTTATTCTGTGGCAGTGGGAGACTTCAACAAAGACGGCAACCCTGACTTAGCTGTAGCGAATGCAGGTTCTAACAACATTTCTGTGTTGTTAGGTAATGGGGCTGGCAGCTTTGGGGCTGTGACCAATTTTGGCGTGGGAAACACTCCTTATTCCTTGACAGTGGAAGACTTCAACGAAGATGGCAACTCTGACTTAGCAGTGACTAACATTGGCTCCAACAGCGTTTCAGTGCTGTTGGGTAATGGCAGTGGTAGTTTTGGGGGTGTGACCAATTTCGGCGTGGGAAGCAGTCCTTATTCTGTGACAGTGGGAGACTTCGACAAAGACGGCAACTCTGACTTAGCAGTAGCTAACGCTGACTCAGACAGTATTTCAGTGCTGTTGGGGAATGGCAATGGTAACTTTGCTGCTGCCAGTAATTTTGGTGTGGGAAGTACTCCCAATTCTGTAGCAGTGGGAGATTTCGACAAAGACAATGACTTGGATTTAGTAGTAGCTAATTCAGGCTCAGATAACGTTTTAGTGCTAGTCAATACCAGTTCCAGTGGAGGCAATGTACAACCAAAAGTTAACTTTGGTGCAGCTACTTACAACGCTACAGAAGGTAGTGCTGCTACTCAGGTAACTATTGCCGTTACTTTAGACGCCACTCCCAACACTAATGTCACAGTTCCCATTGTCATCAACAACACTAGCACCGCTAGCAGTGGCAGCGATTACACTTTTTCCCCCGCTAGCGTTACTTTTAGTGCTGGGGCAACAGGTTCAAATTTAACCCAACTAGTAACTTTCACCATTCAACCAGACGATTTACCGGAGAATGCCGAAACGGTTGTAGTCAACTTCGGCACACTCACGGGAGCAGTCGCAGGAACAATTACTGAAACTACTCTAAATATTGCTGCTAACGATGCGATTCAATACGCAATTTCCACCACCACCCCAACTTTAACTGAAGGTAATAGCGGCACTCAATCTGTTACCTTTACCGTCACCCGCAGTGGTGGTATTGGTGTGGCAAGTACCGTGGATTATGCCTTAAGCGGTACGGCAGCTTTTAACAGTGACTATAACAATATTCAAGTTAGCAATGGAGGCACCGCTTCATCGGGGACTTTAAGCTTTGCGGTTGGGGAAACCACAAAAACAATTACAGTCGATGTTTTGGGTGACGATACAGTTGAACTTGATGAAAACATTATTGTTACTCTTAGTAATCCCAATCTCACAACTGCGCCTGCAAGTTCCACAATTACTACCAGTTCAGCTCAAGTAGACATCATTAACGACGATCAAGCAATTTCTGTACCGATGGTAATCAACGAAATTCTTTTTGACCCTCCAAGTACAGACACACCGAAGGAATATATCGAACTGCGCGGTACTCCTGGTGCAACCATAGCAGCTGGAACTTATTTAGTTAGCATTGAAGGTGATTCTGGCTCTCCCAATCCCGGCAAAGTGAAAAACATTTTTGATTTGTCTGGTAAACAGTTTGGCAGCAATGGGTTACTAGTTCTGTTGCAAAAGGGGAGTACTTATGTACCAAATCCTGGAGCAAACGTAATAATTAATACTGGAAGTGGAGCCGGATGGGGCAACGGAGCTACAAGTTCAATCGGTCACACTGGTGCAAAAACTGACATCGAAAGTGGGTCTGTGAGCTTTTTCCTAATTGAAACTGATACTGCACCCACTCTGACTAGTGATATTGACTCGAATAACGATGGTATTGCTGATGGTGATACTTACTCAAATTGGGTGGTGCTGGATTCAGTTGGGGTTTTAGATGGCGGAACTACAGACAAAGCATACAGTTCGATTGTATTTAGAAGAAATTCTGCTGGTTCAGTTCCAAGTGGTGCGACAGTTGTTAACACCTCATTTATAGCAGGATATGTCGGGCGTTCAGGTGATACCACAGGTTCAGCAGCCTCGGATTGGGTAGCAAGTGTAGTTACTGGGACAGCACCGAATTTGACATTAGGTACTGCTACTACCACATCACCAGGAAGCTTTGCTGGTCAAGCGTTAAATCACATTGGGGATACGAATTTTGCTCCTATTGTAAATTACGCTATTTCAGTTGATACCCCCACTGTGATTGAAGGTAATAGTGGTAGCAAAACTGTTACTTTTACTGTGACTCGTAGTGGTGATACTGGTATTGCTACTAGTGTAAATTATGCTTTCGATGGTACCGCAACTTTTAGCAGTGATTACAACAGTATTAAAGTTGCAGGTGTCACAGGTAGTTCATCGGGGATTTTAAAATTCGCTGCTGGGGAAACAACAAAGAATATCACCTTAAATGTTGTAGGTGATAAGGTGACTGAAGCTGACGAAACCATTAATCTTAACCTGACTTATCCTAACCAAACAGTTGCGATCGCTCCTGGTACAGTTACCATAATTGATGATGACAACGCGCCCGCTATCTCCATCGCAGATAAAAGCGGCAAGGAAGATAGCGGCAATCTTGTTTTTACCGTTAAACTCTCTAATGCCAGCAGTGATGTAATTACAGTCGATTACAATACTGATAATGATAGTGCGATCGCCAACGTTGATTACACCCCACTTACAGGCACTATCACTTTTAACCCTGGAGTTACCACTCAAACAATCACCATACCGATTCTCGACAATTTCGTTGTTGAATCCACTAAACGCTTTTTTGTCAATCTCACTAATCCTACTAATGCCACCATTACTGATAATCAAGCTAATGGTACTATTACTGAGGATGACGTAGTAGGTTTTACTATTTCCCCAGGCACTGGACTAGTAACTACAGAAACTGGTGGTACTGCTAACTTCAGTATCCAACTCACTAGCCAACCCACTGCTGATGTCACCTTCAATTTAAGTACTTCCAATGTCAATGAAGGTACTGTTTCAGTTTCTAGCGTCATCTTTACCGCAGCTAACTGGAATACGCCCCAAACCATCACGGTTACAGGTGTGAATGATGGTGTTGCAGATGACAACACTGCTTACCAAATCATTACTAGCGCAGCAGTTAGTAGTGATGCCAAATATAACAATCTCAACCCTGATGATATTGATGTCATCAACATTAAAAATGACAACCAAATTAATAGCATTATCACTGGCACAGCCAAAGCTGATACGAAGTTGCAAGGAACTAGCTCAGACGATCTGATTTTTGGTTTTGCTGGTAATGATGTGATTGTTGGCGGTGATGGAAACGATGTACTTTATGGCGGTTTGGGTACTGATAATCTCACAGGGGGACTAGGTAATGATATCTTTGTCCTTGCTCAAGGTGGAGGTAGAGATACTATCAAAGATTTCAATATCAGTGAAGATTTGATTGCTTTATCAGGTGGTTTGAGCTACTCAGATTTGTCTATTACTCAAAGTAGCACTAGCACTTTAATTAAGGTTAATGCCACTAATGAAAGTATTGGTTTGTTGAATGGAATTACAGCATCAACTTTAAACGCTAGTCATTTCATTAGTTACTAGTACAGTACGATATCAATAAAGCAACGAAACCCGGTTTATTTAGATAAACCGGGTTTCTTAATCTTTTACCCCAATAAAATTAGGTAATCAAGGTAAGTTGACCGACTTCAGCTTTAGTTTATAAATTACAGCGTATTTCAGGTAAATGAAGTACACGGGTAGGGTCACAGCCATGTTCCCTACAATTATCTGTACGTCACGCCTGTTGTAATCTGCTGTAACTCTAACATTTTAATTTTTCGCATACCTGAGTTCATTACAGTAATAATACAGTAGAAAATTTCTGATTTTTAGCATAGTTTTGTACTCAGTTATCATATTAATTTTTTCTGTTTTATCTCCATAAAAAGGTTATATTTACCGATTTTATTTCGGCAAAAAAGCGGATGTCTAAGCATTCGCTTACTGTTTAGCAGTGTATTCATAAAGTTTTAGATTAGAGTCAAAAATTATTTATGAGTTGCCAAATTTCATAGACCAACAATACTCATCATGCAACTAAGAGAACACAAAACTTCTAATCCAAACTAATTTTACAAAGGAATTACAAATGCCAAACCAAAATATTGTTTTTATCGACAGAGCAGTTACAGACTACGAAAGTTTGATTGCTGGCATTCAACCAGGCACTAGTGTAGTAATCCTTGACTCCACTACAGATGGAGTAGAACAAATCACTCAAGCTTTGCAGGGTAACCAATATCAATCAGTTCAAATTATCTCCCACGGCAGTAGCGGAAGTTTGCAACTAGGAACAACCCAACTCAATATCAACAATTTGAACTCCTACACCAATCAATTGCAACAGTGGAGAAATTATTTAACTGACGATGCCGACATTCTGCTTTACGGTTGCAACGTGGCATCAGGAGATCTCACTTTTGTGCAACAGTTGAGTGAAATCACAGGTGCAGATGTGGCTGCTTCTGATGACATCACAGGGAATGCCGAGTTGGGGGGTAACTGGGATTTAGAAGTCAAGGTTGGAGAAATTGAGTCAGATTTAGCCTTGATACCAGAGACAGCGATCGCTTACACTTCAATTTTAGCCTCCAACACAGCACCAACACTGAACAACACGGGTAATCCCAGACTCGCCGCCATTGCCCAAGACATAACCAATACGAATAACTCCGGCACTTTAATCTCCGTCATCCTTTCTAGAGGTGCAGGTGGCAACCCCATTACCGATCCTGACACAGGTGCAGTAGAAGGAATTGCTGTCATTGGTGTGGATAATACCAACGGTACTTGGCAATACTCCATAAATGATAGTGGCAACTGGATTAATTTCGTTGTATCTGATACTTCTGCTACATTGCTCAGAGATACGGGAAAAATTCGTTTTCTCCCCAACCCTGGCTACAAAGGCACAGCGGAATTCAGTTTTCGGGCTTGGGATACCTCAGACGGCAACATTAGTGGCACTACTAATGTAGATCCTGGCGTTGGTGGAGGTACAACAGCTTACAGTATTGATACTGAAACTGCTAGTATCT
>VFQR01002663.1_pt1 | contig 11007 bp, 9 predicted proteins | sample 3512321 | NCBI WGS metagenome assembly VFQR01 (sample SAMN10412374, study PRJNA504923) | tailings metagenome | isolation source: Relicate 3 Philex TSF1 revegetated site | place: Philippines: Tuba, Benguet | collected 2017-08-29
GCATGCCGGTGCCGATGCCGGAATGGCCGGTGTGGAAGATCGCCGGCAGCTTGTGATGGGCGATGACCTCGTAGAGCTGATAGGCCATGCGGTCGTTGGGATAGAAGCCCTGGCAGGTCGGGTGGAACTTGAAGCCCTTGACGATGCCGCCCTTGATCAGATCCTCGGCCTCGCGCGCGCCGAGGCGCCCCTTGTGGGGATCGATGGAGGCGAAGGCGATCATCATGTCGGCATTGTCGCGGGCGGCGTCGGCGATCTCCTCGTTGGGGATGCGGCGGTTGCCGATCTGCGTCTCGGTGTCGACGGTGAACATGACGAGGCCGATGCGCTGCTGGCGGTAGTGCGCGATGGTCTCGGCGATGGTCGGCCGCTTGCCGACCTTGAAATACTTGCCGGCAGCCTCCTCAAAGGGCGTCCAGTAGGGGTCGGCCTCCTGCCGGCACGACACCTCGGCATGGGTGTGGAAGTCGATGGCGACGAGGTCGTCGACCTTCATGGGGCGTCTCCTGCACGGCGATCGAGATCGATGACATGGGCCGGCGGGGGCTCGGCATAGAGGGCGGCGACGAGGTCCGGCCGGCGGGCGATAACGGCGCGCTGGTTGATCGAGCCCTTGTCGGTGAGTTCGCCGGCCTCGAGCGAGGGCGGCTCGGCGAGGATGAGGGCGCGTGCCACGCGCGTCGATGAGCCGGTGGCGGCGGCCGCGAGGACGGCGAGGCGGCGGCGGATATCGGCCACCAGCGCGGGATGCGACAGCAGCGCCGGGTCATTCGCCGCCAGCCCGGTGAACGCGGCACAGGCCTCGCGGTCGGGCACCAGCAGCACGCCGATATGGTCGCGGTCGTGACCGGTGATCACCGTGTCGCGGACGAGAGGATCGAGGGTCGAGTTCAGGGTATGGCGCAGCGGCCCGACGCTCACCCAGGTCCCGGTCGCCAGCTTGAAGTCCTCCGACAGGCGGCCGTCGAAAAGGAAGCCCTTCGACAGGTCGGCGGGGTCGGCATAGGCGACGGCGTCGCCGAACCTGTAGAACCCCTCCTCGTCGAAGACCTTCTCCGTCAGGTCCGGCCGGCGCCAGTAGCCGGGCGTAACCGTTTCAGCCCTGACGCGCGCCTCCAGCTTCGTGCCGGACGGCACCAGCTTCAGCGTCACGCCGGCCATGGGCAGGCCGATGGCGCCGGCCTGGCCGGTGGCGCGCAGGTTCATGATGGCGGAGGGCGCGGTCTCGGTGGCGCCGAGGCCGGTGACGAAGGGCACGTCGCGGCCGGCGTGCTCACGGGCAAGGCTCACATAGCCGTCCCAGACCGGCTGGGCGAGGCCGGCACCGGCGTAGAAGAGCATCTCCAGGCGGCTGAAGAAGTGGCGGGCGAAGGCCCGGTCGGCCTGGAGGTGGGGCAGAAGGGCCTCGTAGCCCTTGGGAACGTTGAAGAAGGCCGTCGGCGCGATGTCGCGCAGGTTCCTCACCGTCGGCAGGATGCCGGCCGCCACCGGCTTTCCTTCGTCGATGTAGAGCGTGCCGCCATGCGTCAGGGCCATGCCGAAATTGTGGTTGGAACCGAAGGTGTGGTTCCAGGGCAGCCAATCGACGAAGACCGGCGGCGTCTCGGCGAGGAAGGGAAAGCACTGCTCCAGCATGACCTGGTTGGCCATGAGCATGCGCTGGGTGTTGATCACCGCCTTCGGCTCGCCGGTGGAGCCCGAGGTCAGCAGGAACTTTGCGATGGTGTCCGGGCCTATCGCGGCGAAGGCGGCGTCGACGCGCGGGTCGCCCTCCGGCCCCTCGAGGGCTGCGAGAGGAGTGGCTCCAGCCGTCTCGGCGCGGTGCGCGGCAACAAGGTGACGGTCTGGCCGTGCGATGGCGGCAAGGGCCGCACGGAATGGTTCAGCGTTCGTCGCGAAGATCAGGCCGGGCGTCAGCAGGTCCATGCAGTAGGAGAGCTTGCCGAAGTCGCGTGCCACCAGGCTGTAGGGCGGCGAGATCGGTGCATAGGGCACGCCGATCATCATCGCGGCGAGCCCGACCAGGGCATGGTCGATGCCGTTGCCCGACAGGATCGCGACCGGGCGCTCGGCCGAGAGGTCGTGGTCGAGAAGGCCGGAGGCGATGCGGCGGACCCGGCGCAGCGTCTCCGCATAGCCGATCACCTGCCACTGGCCGTTGCCGCCGCGCTCCGCAAGGAAAGGTCGCCCGGGCGTTTCGGCCGCCCAGTGCACCAGCCGGTCCGGCAGGGCGCGCGGATAGGCGCCGATGGTCTGGCGGACATGAACGAGGCGCGTCCCGTCAGCGCGATCCTCGACGAAGGGATCGAGACGGCCGAGCCGGTGCCAGCCGCCGTCGTCGGCTGGTGTCATCGGGCTGGGTGCGACACGCGACATGGAGGCCTCCGGGGGTGCCGCTTGGCGGCTTGGCGAGGCGTTGAACGAAGTTGCGGCATGCACTTGCGGCAGGGGAGCCTAGTCGGGCCGGGCCACCCGCGCTGCCTTCTTGGCGAGGAAGTCACGGACCCGCGCCTTGGCCTCGGGCATGGTCTGCGCCACGGAGGCCATCAGCGCCTCGGTCAGGTAGCCGGTGCTGGGGTCCGCCTCGGCGATGCGCGGCAGGGCGTGGATCACCGCGAAGCGGGTCATGTCGGCTATGCCGGCGGCCTTCTGGGCCAGCTCGACCGCCAGCGCGAGGCCGGCGCCGTCATCGACGAGATACTGGCAGGCGCCCGCCGCCTTCGCCTCGGTGGCCGAGAGCGAGCGGCCGGTGAGCATCATGTCCTGCACCAGCGGCGTGCCGATCAGGCGGGGAATGCGCACCGATCCGCCACCGCCGAGGAAGATGCCGCGCTGGCCCTCCGGAAGGGCGAAGAAGGCGGACCGCTCGGCGACGCGGATGTGGGTCGCTGCGGCCAGTTCGAACCCACCGCCGACGACGGCGCCATGCAGCACGGAGATGACGGGCAGGCGGCCGAACTGGATGTCCTGGAAGGCCCGGTGCCAGCCGAGGGAATGACGGATGCCGCCGGCGAGATCCGGCTCGCCGTCCACCTCTCCGAGGTCGAGGCCGGCGCAGAAGTGGTCGCCCTCGCCGTGAATCACCACAGCGCGGATTTCGGTTGGAAGGCTCGACACCAGCGTCTGAAGGCCGGCGACCATGGCCTCGTTCAGCGCGTTGCGCTTTGCGGGCCGCGACAGCCGTATCAGCGCCACCGCGCCGTCGGCATGCACCGACAGGTCGGGACAGGGGGACAGGATGGACAAGGGCGCCGCTCCCACGGACTGATTATTGGTTATTTGACATAACTATTTTCCGGCGGCGTTCTTGTGTCAATGGGGCCGGCGCTGTACCGATCCGCCCTGATGGGGTCGGTTGCCGGCACCTGTCGTCACCGCGGCAGCGGCGTTCCCGAGGATGTGATGGCGCTCGATCTCGGACCTCTCGACAGCCATGTCGGATACCTCCTGCGCCGGGCGCAGCTGGCCGTTTTCGCCGAGATCGGAACCGCCTTCGCCGAACATCAGGTCTCGCCCGCCGACTATGCGGTGCTGACCGTCATCGACCGCAACCCCGGTGCCGGACAGTCGCAGGTGGCCGAGGCGCTGGGCATCCAGAAGACCAATTTCGTGCCTCTGATCCGGCGCATGGAAGCGCGCGGCCTCGTCTGCCGGACACCGTCCCCGCGTGACCGGCGGTCGGTTGCACTGACGCTGACCAGCGAGGGCGCGACCCTGCTTGCTGCCCTTCACGCGGCGGCGCAGGCCCACGTCGATCGTGTCCGGGCCCATATCGGCCGGGATCGCTACGACCAGCTGCTGGAGCCGCTGCAGCAACTGGCGGCCATCATGCGGATGTAGGCAAAGGCCCGCGATCCGGATCGACTGTTGGCCATTCCTGGCGCAGGCTAGGCAGTGACATGACCATGATCGCAAGCGCTGTTCTGCCCGGCTCCGCCTCCGGACCCGTCCTCGCCACCGCGGAAGGCCTGAGCTTCTGGGGCGGGGTCGATCCGGCCACCGCCCGCGTCATCGATGCCCATCACCCCCTGCACGGCGAAAGCGTCGCCGGCGCTGTCCTGATGATGCCCACCAGCCGCGGCTCCTGCACGGGCAGCGGCGTGCTTCTCGATCTCGCACTGAACCGGCGCGCGCCGGCGGCGCTGATCTTCCGCGAGACCGAGGACGTGCTGACCCTCGGCGCGCTCGTGGCCGCAAGGCTGTTCGATTGCGGCCTTCCGGTAGTGCGGCTGCCGCGGCCGCTGTTCGACCGGGTGGCGCGGGCGGCGCGCGTCGAGATCACCGAAGCCGTGCTGATCGCCGATGGCGAGCCGATCGCCCTCGGCCCGCCGGACGGCGGCGGCCTCGTCCTGACGGACGACGACCGCGCCATCCTCGCCGGGATGAATGGCGAGGCCGCGCAACGCGCCATGGAGATTCTCGTCGCCATGGCGGTCAGCCAGGGAGCCACGGCGCTCTGCAGCGTCACCCGCGTGCACATCGACGGCTGCATCTATGCGAGCACGGCCCATCTGCGCTTCGCCGAGGAGATGGCGGCCCTCGGTGCGCGCGTCGTGGTGCCGACGACCACCAATGCGATCTCTGTCGACCGCGAAAACTGGCGCGCGCAGGATGTGCCTGAGGGCTTCGGCGGTCCGGCGAGCCGGCTCGCCGATGCCTATGTCGCGATGGGAGCGAGGCCGAGCTTCACCTGCGCGCCCTACCTCCTCCCCGATCCGCCGCAGGCCGGAGAGGACATCGGCTGGTCCGAGTCCAACGCGGTGATCTATGCCAATTCCGTGCTGGGCGCGCGCACGGTGAAGCATCCGGACTTTCTCGATCTCTGCATCGCGCTGACGGGCCGCGCTCCGCTGTCCGGCGTCTACGTGCCGGAACACCGACGCCCGGCCCGGGTGATCCACGTCGAGGCACCTCCCTGTGTGGATGACGCCTTCTGGCCCATGCTCGGCTGGCTTGTCGGCCAGGCGGCACCCGACCGCATTCCGCTCATCAGGGGATGCGAGGCTTTGTCCCCCTCCGCCGACGATCTGAAGGCTCTCTGCGCGGCCTTCGGCACGACGTCGGCGGCCCCCATGCTGCACGTCGCCGGGCATACGCCCGAAGCCGACCTGCATCCTGTCGAGGGTGCCGATGAGGTGACACTGACGCCCGATGACTTCCGCCGGCTCTGGGCTCAGTTCAACGCCGCCCCAGACCGGATCGACCTGGTCGCCATCGGCAGCCCCCACGCCTCGGCAGCGGAGTGCCGCGCCCTCGCCGCCCTGCTCGACGGCCATCGCCTGTCAGGCCCCTCGCTGATCGTCACCCTCGGACGGGCGACGCTGGCCGAGATCGAGGGGGACGGCACGCTCGGCCGGTTGCAGGCGTCGGGCGCGCGGGTGGTGCCCGACCTCTGCTGGTGCTCCATTTCCGAGCCGGTCTTCCCGCCCTCGGCGCGTGTGGTGATGACCAATTCCGGCAAGTACGCCCACTACGGACCGGGGCTGAGCGGACGCCGCATGCGCTTCGGCAGCCTCGCCCAATGCGCCGAGGCCGCGCGCACAGGCAAGGCTCCCGACGCGCCACCCGGCTGGCTTCACGAGGGTGAAGCCCCGTAGCGGCGGACGCCGTTCCACGGAGTTGCGACCAAATCCGGAGGGCTGCGCGCCGGTGCGTCTGTCGATGCGGGGAGACCCACGGTCTTCGCCAACCGACGGCCCGCGTGCGCCCGCGCGAACGGCGTCGGCCGCGGCAACGTTCGAGTTTGGAGACTGCGGCGTGGAGGACTTCCACGCTTGTGCCGTCAGTACAGCCCTGGCCATGGTCGCGGACCGTCTGGGTCTCGGCACGGACGTCCCCGGTCCAGTACCGGGTTGAGGCCGTCCCGCACCCGTCTCGTCGGAACACAGGATCGGCATCGGCGTTTTCTCCGAAGATGCGACAGTGAGACACCCCATGGATATCCGCGACAAGCTCATCCTGGCGCTGGCCGCGCAGCTGCGGGCCGAACGGGACACGCGACAGGCGCTTGCCGATGCGGTACGCGGCGGACTGGGCCGGGAGGTCATGGTGGCCATCCTGGAGGATCCGGTGCCCGCCATTACCCAGATCGATCTTCTGGCAGCCGATGCCGTGGCCGACAGCTCACCGTCCCGTTTCAGGGCCGCCTGATGGGCAGGGCCCGCGCAGCCACAAAGCTGGGGGCCTACCGCTCCAAGCGCGACTTCCGCACAACCGCTGAGCCCTCTGGCAGGATCCCCCCGCGACGGAACAAGGCGGGCGGCAGCTTCGTCGTGCACAAGCACGCGGCCCGCCGACTCCACTACGATCTCAGGCTGGAGCACGACGGCGTCCTGTGGAGCTGGGCGGTGACGCGCGGGCCGAGCCTCGATCCGGACGACAAGCGCCTGGCCGTCCATGTCGAGGACCACCCGCTCGACTACGGGAGCTTCGAGGGCAAGATTCCGAAGGGCGAGTATGGTGCCGGCGCGGTCATCGTCTGGGACCGCGGGCGCTGGATCCCGGAGGGGGATCCGGATGCCGGGATGGCCAAGGGGCATCTGTCCTTCACGCTCGAGGGCGATCGCCTCGCGGGGGGATGGCACCTCGTCCGGCTGAAGCCCCGCAAGGGCGAAACGCGGGACAACTGGCTGCTCATCAAGGTCGACGATGATGCCGCATCTGATCGCAACATTCTGGCGGACGAGCCGACGTCCGTGGTCACGGGCCTGACGGTCGAGGATGTCGCGGCCGGCAAGGCGCCTAAGACAACGGCTGGTGGAAGGAAAGCTCCCGTTTCCGAAAAGAGCGCGCGCACACGACCGGGCGGCGCCGCTCCCGCCTTCGTGCCTCCGTGCCTCGCCACGCTCGCAGACCGGCCACCGAAGGGCGAGGGCTGGGTGCATGAGGTCAAGTTCGATGGCTATCGCGTGCAGGCGGTCCTGTCGAAGGGACGGGCCCGGCTTCTGACCCGCACGGGGCTGGACTGGAGCGCGAGGTTCGGGCGCGGTATTGCCACTGCCGTGGAAAGCTTGTCCTGCGACAGTGCCGTCATCGACGGGGAGATCGTGGTGCTCGACGATTCCGGCGTGTCGACCTTCGCCGACCTGCAGACTGCTCTTTCCGAAGGGCGGCATGAGGGAATGGTTTTCTACGCCTTCGACCTGCTTCAGCTCGATGGGCGCAACCTGAAGGCCGAGCCGCTGGTCGCCCGCAAGGAGCAGCTGGCGCACCTCCTCGATGGCCTGAAGACCGGACCGCTGCGCCTCAGCGAGCATTTCGAGGACCCCGGCGAGGTCATGCTCGACCATGCCTGCCGCATGGGCCTCGAGGGCGTGATCTCGAAGCGGCTCGACGCGCCCTATCACAGCGGTCGCCGGGGGGACTGGATCAAGTCCAAATGCACCCATGCGCAGGAGTTCGTCATCGTCGGCTATGTGCCATCGAACGCCGGTCGCGACCGGATCGGGTCGCTGGTTGTGGGCTATCACGACGATGGCAGCCTCCGGCACGCGGGCCGGGTCGGAACCGGCTACCGGGGCGCCATGGCGCGCGAGCTGAAGAAGCGTCTCGATCCCCTGCGCGGGGCCAGCTCCCCGGTCACTGCGTCGTCGGCCCAGGGCCGCGGCGTGGTCTGGGTGGAGCCATTACTCGCCGCCGAGGTCGAGTTCCGCGGCTGGACCGGAGATGGATTGCTGAGGCAGGCTGCCTTCAAGGGACTGCGCGAGGACAAGCCGGTGGCTGACATCGTCCGCGAAGAGGCGGAGGCGCCGCCGCCGGTAGGCCGCGAGGGGAAAGCCAGGACCGGCAAGGCAGCCAAGACTGCTCTGTCGACCACAGTGTCGCTGTCCAACCCCGACAAGGTGCTATGGCCCGACGTGGGACTGACGAAGTCGGGACTGCTGGGGCACTACCAGGCCGTATGGCACCGGATGGAGCCACTTGTCGTCCGGCGACCGCTGAGCCTCGTGCGCGCGCCGGACGGCATCGGTGAGCAGACCTTCTTCCAGAAACATGCCTCCCCGGGCATGGGCAAGGCAGTGCGGGCCCTCAAAGCCGGTCGGGACGAAGCCCTGCTCTACGTGGAGGACTTCGACGGCATCGCGTCCCTGGTACAGATGGGCGTGGTGGAGATCCACGTCTGGGGCTCCACCATCGACGACGTCGATCGTCCGGACCAGGTCATCTTCGATCTGGATCCCGGGCCGGGTGTCGACCTCGACGGGGTCCGCGCGGGTGCGCTCGAGGTGCGGGACCGGCTAAAGGGCATCGGCCTCGAGAGTTTCGTGAAGCTGTCGGGCGGCAAGGGATTCCACGTCACGGTCCCCCTCGTGCCAGAGGCCGGCTGGACGGAGGTCAAGGCCTTCGCCCGCGGCTTCGCGGACGCCATGGCGAAGGCCGCACCCGCGCGCTACACCGCGACGTTGGCCAAGAAGGCAAGGCGGGGCAAGATTTTCATCGACTACCTTCGCAACGGCCGCGGCGCGACGGCGGTTGCGCCCTATTCGACCCGCGCCCGGGACGGGGCCCCGATGGCGGCGCCGGTCACCTGGGCCGAGGTTGAAGGCGGCATCGCGCCAAATGCCGTGAAGGTGGGCGCTGCCCTGCCGAAGTCGGACCCGTGGCTGGCGTTCCGGGCTTCGGCGGAACGTCTCGCCAAGGATTAACCTCGTTTCCCGGGAGAGGTCGGCGGCTTCTTGGCCGGCGACCCGCCAAGGCTCTTGCGCAGGGCCGCGAACAGATCCACCACGTTGTCGTCGCTTCGCGCCTTGGCGGGCCCCTTGCGGCGCGCCGTCGCCGCCTTTTTTGAGGCGACAAGCTTCAGCAGGGTCTCCTGAACCGGATCATGGACCATCTTTGGCGTCCATTTCCGTGTCCTCTCCTTGATCAGGCTCCGCGCCAGGGTCATCGCCCTGGCCGGTGGCGATCCGGCATCGTCTCCGCCGGCATCGACACGCCTGTCGCGGACCTCGTCGCCGAAGCGCAGCGTCCAGAGGATGATGCCCTTGCCGCGCGGCTCCAGCATCACGGCACGCTCCCGGCGGTAGAGGACGAGACGCGAGATCCCGACCACGCGGGACGCCGCCATGGCCTCCCGGATGACGACAAAGGCTTCCTCGCCGACCGGATCGTTGGGCGTGAGGAAGTGCGGCTTCTCGAGGTAGATCCACGGGATGGACGATCGGGCAACGAACTGGTCGATGTCGATGGTGCGGGTCGTCTCGAGGGCGACGCTGTCCAGTTCGTCATCCTCCAGCACCACGAAGTCGTCCTCGCTGCGCGCATAGCCGCGTGCCTGATCGTCGTCCTTCACCGGCTTGCCGGTTTGCGAATCGACGTAGCGGCTTTCCACCCGGTTGCCGGTTGTGCGGTTGAGGGTGTGGAAGCGGACCTTCTCGCTCTCGGTGGTCGCTGGCGCCATGGCGACAGGGCAGGTCACCAGCGATAGCTTGAGATAGCCTTTCCAGAACGAGCGATCAGCCATGGTACCTCCAACGCTCATCAATGCGCAGCGGGGGACGGCGGTTCCGGAACTCCGTCGCCCGCGCAACGTTGGCTTGCGGCAGTAAGGAGGACGGGCGATGGCGGGCGAGCGCGCAAACTGGAAGGGCTTCCTCAAGATCGGCGAGCTGGCCTGCCCCGTCGGCCTCTACACCGCGGCCTCGACGTCGTCTCGCATCGCCTTCCACACGATCAATCGGGAGACGGGCAACCGGGTCCGTCGGGAATTCGTCGATTCAGCCACCGGCAAGCCGGTGCCGCGCGACGACCAGGTAAAGGGCTACGCGCTCGACGACGACCGGGTGGTCATGCTCGAACCAGACGAGATCGCCAGGGCGGTTCCCGAGAGTGACAAGACCCTGTCCGTCGAAGCCTTCATTCCCTGCGACGATATCGACACACTCTATTTCGACCGGCCCTATTACCTGGCGCCCGCAGGGGGTGCTGGTCAGGAGGCTTTCACGGTCATCCGCGAGGCGATGCGCAGCGCGTCCGTCGCCGCCCTGGCCCGTGCCGTGCTGTTCCGGCGGGTCCGCTCGTTGATGCTGCGGGCCGACGATGAGGGACTCATCGCCCATACACTCAACTATGACTACGAGGTCAGGTCCGCCGCCGACGCCTTTTCCGACCTGCCCGACATCAGGATCAAGAAGGACATGCTCGATCTCGCACGACACATCGTCTCGACCAAGGCCGGCACCTTCGATCCGTCGGCTTTCGACGATCGCTACGAGGAGGCTGTCGCGACCTTGGTCCGGGACAAGCTCGCCGGAAAGGCCGTGAAGCGTCCAAAGGAAAAGCGAGCTCCCAAGGTCGTCGACCTGATGGCGGCCCTGCGCGAGAGCGCGGGCGTCGCCGGCGGTCCGGCGAAGGGGCGCGGAAAGTCCACGGCCGGTGCCGCCAAGGCCCCGGGCAAGCCCCGGGGCAAGAAAGCGGCGTGATGGCGAGCCGGCTTCCGGCCGATCCCGTCGAAGCGGCGGAATGGCTGATCGGCGCCACCCTGAGCCACGTGGGGGCGGGAGGCATCATCATCGAGACGGAGGCCTACCGAGACGATGATCCGGCCTCGCACAGCTTCCGGGGACGCCGCACGGGCAATGCCGCCATGTTCGCCGGGGCCGGCACAATCTACGTGTACCGCTCCTACGGCCTCCACTGGTGCCTGAACCTGGTCTGCCAGCCCGGATCGGCGGTGCTCATCCGCGCGATCGAGCCCACCCATGGCCTCGAGGTGATGAGACAGCGCCGAGGGTTGGACGATCCGCGGGTCCTCTGTGCCGGCCCGGGGCGTCTGACGCAGGCATTGGGGATCACCGGCGCCCTCGACGGTGTTGCTCTGGCGGGCGCCCCCCTGTTGCTTTCGCCGCGAAGCGGCACCGTTGCGGTGGCGAAGGGACCACGGATCGGCATTTCCCGGGCCGCCGAGCGGCCCTGGCGGTTCGGGCAGGCGGGAAGCCCCTACCTCAGCCGCCGTTTTCAATCCTGACTTCAGCCCAAACGCATGATCACTGCGGCTAGCCACGGCCC
>VFQR01002664.1_pt1 | contig 11004 bp, 5 predicted proteins | sample 3512321 | NCBI WGS metagenome assembly VFQR01 (sample SAMN10412374, study PRJNA504923) | tailings metagenome | isolation source: Relicate 3 Philex TSF1 revegetated site | place: Philippines: Tuba, Benguet | collected 2017-08-29
GCAAATTTTTGTAATGCGTAATCTCAAAACTCTTGATTAACCGACATTTCAGCATCTAACTTCAGTATTGTCTTTAGACTGAAACATTTTCAAAAAAAACTATTTATGAGTAACTTTGATTCACTGACACAGCTGAACAGTCAATTTTATTATATTCAATCTTAAATTCTTTCCGCATCACTTTCAGGCAAGTTAGTAAACCAATAAAGTATTTTTTGTCATCTTTATTTACAAAGTATCCTATTTTGTAATTAGGGACTTCCAGAAGATAAATTAACGTGCGCCTTCGTTGGAGGCGCACGTTAATTTATTCCAAAAAACAGAGATAGATTGTGAGTCACCTAAATTTATTTCAGGACTTACGCAAAAATAACGTAATTTCGTCATTACAAGCGATAGCGAACGCGAGTGCGTCTCGTAGAGAAATAATCCCCCCTAACGCAAACCTATACCTAATTTTTCTGTAAGGATTTTTTACGAGATATTAAGTATATTCCTAGCAACGATAAACCGGCTATTGTTGCAGGTTCTGGTATTGTTTTAATTCTGGCATAAACAGATGTTGTAGTTGTGCCTCCTTCAAGCGCTTGAATACTGAACTGAGGAACAGCTGGATTAAACCCTGTTAACTCCAGTGTGTATTTATTACCTGCAAAGGTAAAAGTGTTGTAACTCAAGTTTGTGTCTATGAATACAAAATCTGCATTTTCTTCTGGCGGATTTGTTGCGGTATTTGCTGTATTCACCAAACGGAAATCGAAGTCAAAAGCTTGGTTGATTCCAACGGGGGAGTTGAGGGATAAATTCAGATTTAAAGGTACAAATTCAACGCTTGTGCCTTTAAGTACTGTTTCGTTAAAGTACCTCAACTCACCGATTTTGAATACAGAGTCGGTGTTTCCTGAAATGGGGCTTCCGTCAAAGATCAGTTTATTTGGAAGTGTTGATGGTGGGGAGGGTTGACCCCAAGTAAATGTATTGGTTCCCACACCTGTAAATGTGGGGTTGATATCAAGGCTTCCTGGAGTCGGTTCTCCCCATACACCACTGGAGATACCAGAAAAAGAGAACCCTTGTGCTTGACCAGAAAAGCCGAATGCTGTAGTCGCAGTCACAAAAAAACTAGATACGGCAGTTGCAACAACTAAACTTTGCTTCATAAACTTAGGTTTGAATTCTCACCCTGGAGCTTCTCTTAAGTAAGTCTCAGTCTACGGTAGTAAATTTACGCAGAATCCGCCAATATCTTTTTGTAGTTTTCATGAAGTGTTTATATATTTTTTTTGAAATCTTGTTGAGTAATTTATATTTATTAAACTTACTTTATGGGTTTTTCAAATATTGGATAATTTTGTAATTTTGATTACATATTTTTAACCACTAATTAGATTGATTATTAAATACTGTCAATCTAATATCAAGTTGTTTTTTGCTAAAATAATAGCAGAGGATTCATAATTCACAACCTTCAATTATGAGTCCTCTGCTTTTGATTTTGGAATTCTGAATTATGAATTTTGAATTCACTTAAGGTGCAAGAGCATTACCGCGAATTAAGCTAGCAATAGTTTTGGCAGTAATTTTTAATTGGGTGATGGGATTAGCTGGGACAACGGTTTTATACAGATAGCTATCGAATGTTAGCCGCTGTACATCGAGGTCATCGCACATTTCCACAAAGGCTTCGCGGGTGGCGTCGGAACGATAGAAGACGGTTTGTAAAATGTCCAGCACTTTGTAAGTGAGTCCGTATTTTTTATCCCAACGCTTCAAGTAAACCTTGAGGTCATCTTCTGTGGGAATGCGGTTTCCGCTGTTAGATGTTTCGACAATGGTTTCGGCACACATCCGCCCAGATTTAGCGGCAAAATAGATACCCTCGCCAGAGGACTTAGTAACATAACCAGCAGCATCTCCCACCAAAGCGATGCGACCGACAACGCGACGGGGACGGGGATGTTCGGGAATGGGGTGTGCTTCTACTTTGATGATTTTACCGCCTGCCAGTTTCTCAGAAGCACGGGCGCGAATACCAGCTTGTAATTGTTTAATGCTGGCTTTGTTAACGTGCATTGTGCCAGTACCGACAGCTACGTGGTCATATTTGGGGAAAACCCACGCGTAAAAGTCAGTGGAAACATCATTGCCGACATACATTTCCGCGAGGTTGTTGTAGTATGCCATTTTGTCTTCGGGTAGGCGAATTCGCTCTTGGAAAGCGATCGCATAATTATAATCCCCCGCATCCATTTCTTTGGCAACGCGCGAATTCGCTCCATCAGCCCCAATGATGGCATCCACTTTCAGGGTTTTGGCAATACCTTCTGCACCAGTCTCTGTATGGTCAACGTAATGGATGGTGTAGGGATCGGTATTGTTTGCTGGTATATCGAGTTTATGAACAGTGGCATTAATTAAATTTGCACCGAGTTTTGCCGCACGATTCCGCAAAAAGCCGTCTAGCACTTCCCGGCGGCACATTCCTATATATTCTTCTTCATTTACCAAATTGATATCAACCTCGCGGTTAGAAGGTGAAATCATTTTCATCTTCCGCACGCGGCGATCGATAATCTCTGGTGGTAGGTCAAATTCATCCACCATACACAGGGGAATTGCGCCCCCACAAGGCTTTGCATTGTCTAGTTTGCGCTCAAACAGGTAGGTTTCAATCCCAGCTTTTGCCAATGTTTCAGCGGCAGAGGAACCAGCAGGGCCTGACCCAATAACAGCAACCCGTAGTGTCAAAGGTCTTTCTCCCAATCTTCACATTTACCGAGAGCATACTACCACGGTCTTTCGGCTGATTTAGCGCTTTACCTCCAGGTTTTGAGTGAAATGCAATATTCCTTAACTTTTTGATACAAAAAACGAAATTGGTAATGGAAAATTTGGTTGAGGCAACTCCAAGAAATAAAAACAAACGCGTAAAAGAGACTGGGGACTGGGAGTGCTGAGTTATTCTCCCTCATCTCCCTCATCTCCCTCATCTCCCCCAGTCCCCAGCACTAGGACTGGTCAGAGCTAAATCTTGTTTATCCAAAAATATCTATGTATGGTATATGTAAGACACGGTAATCCTAGCAAGGAACTGTAGATTTAGTTGCAGAGGTACAGCGGCAGTGGGTATTGTAGTTGAGAACGTCTCCAAACAATTCGGGAGTTTCAAGGCAGTAGATGAGGTCAGTTTAGAAATTAAGAGTGGTTCGCTAGTTGCGTTACTCGGTCCATCGGGATCGGGTAAATCTACTCTGCTGCGCTTAATTGCAGGTTTAGAAATGCCAGATAGTGGCAAAATCCTGCTGACTGGAAAGGACGCGACATATCAAAGTGTGCAAGAGCGAAATATTGGATTTGTCTTTCAGCACTATGCTTTATTCAAGCATTTGACTGTCAGGCAGAATATTGCTTTTGGCTTAGAAATTCGCAAGACACAGCCAAAAAAGATTAAAGGGCGGGTAGAACAGTTGCTAGAATTGGTGCAATTGAGTGGATTAGGCGATCGCTATCCATCACAACTTTCTGGTGGTCAAAGACAACGGGTAGCATTAGCTAGGGCGCTAGCTGTGGAACCGGAAGTTTTATTGCTAGATGAACCCTTCGGGGCACTTGACGCTAAAGTTCGCAAAGATTTACGGGCATGGTTACGCAACCTTCATGATGAAGTGCATGTGACCACGGTTTTCGTTACCCACGACCAAGAGGAAGCAATGGAAGTCTCCGATGAAGTTGTGGTGATGAATAAAGGACGGGTGGAACAAGTAGGAACACCAGCAGAAATTTATGATAATCCTGCCACTGCATTTGTGATGAGCTTTATCGGCCCGGTGAACGTATTGCCTAGCAACTCAAGGATTTTTGAAAGCAGTGGGTTTGATACAGCCCATCCCCAAGTATTTTTGCGTCCGCAAGATGTGATTTTGGAAACGACTGCCAACGGTGCCACTACACCTGCTATTGTTAGTCGCTTAATACATTTGGGTTGGGAAATTCAGGTAGAATTAACTTGCGATGATGGGCAAGTAGTAACGGCGCATTTAACACGCGATCGCTTTAATCAATTAGAGTTAGAACCAAAACAGCGGGTATATGTAAAACCAAAGGATGCTAAGTCCTTCCCACTGTCTTATTCAATTTAGAATTTTGCCAGTTTGTTGAGACTTAAAACCCCAGATTAATAGCTGAATTCCACAGTTATTATTTTGGGGTTTACAGGTATTTTCAGGTAAGGGCACAGCAGTGCTGTGCCCCTACGACAGATGTGGTTCAAACGGGCATTGGGCATTCATTGGTTATTCTCCCCCTGCCTCCCCTGCTTCCTCATCTCCCTACTCCCTTTTTTAACTCATATCTTTGATAATCTCTGGTCTAACTTTTCCAGCTTGGTTTCCATCGTCTCAAACTTCCAGTCTAAGGAATAATCAGCCAGCCTATAGCCACCACTCTTAACATGAGCCAACATTAATTCATCTCGTTGATGCCACACTGCAAATATTTTTTCTCTACCATCATTTAGCGTCTCTGAATCGATTTGATAAATTTCGTTGACTCGCTTCAACTTTAAACCTAATAAATTTAACAATCGGCTGAGTATTTTGATTCCCAAAAGTTGTTCTTTTTCTCCAACATTAATACCAAGCACTCTTTTAATATGCTTGCTATGCTGAGAAACAACGTTTTTTAGTAATATCAAATCAGCATCATTTTCTGTAAATTTTCGTTCTTCTTCCAAGAATTGCAGCATTCCTAAAGCTCTCATTGCTTCAACTTTGAGAGTGTAAGTCTTTAAATCTGGGAGAAAAACTTTGCCTTCACCCCAAGATAATTGTTGATGCCATTCTTGCTCATCTCTAATGTGAAAATACTCGCTTTCATGAGTCAGATAATAGTGAATTAATAATTGACTATAATATCCGCGATCGTCTTGCAATTTCAGATCAGAAGTAACTTCTATGCCATATTTTTGTCTGAGAACATACTTGTTAATTTGGTTGCGTTCTTGTTCCGTCAAAGAATGTTTAACTAATAGCTGTTGATATTCTACATAATCGATATCCTTAGCCTTAGCTATAGCTGTTGCCATCGCTAATTGATTTTGTTGTTTAATTTCTTTGATTTTGCGTTTAATATCTTTAGCTTTTTGACGGCTTTGTGCCCAATCTTTTTGGACTTTGACGATTTCTAAAATTAATCTTCTCCTGGTTGGTAAATCATCGGGGTCAGTCGCCAAAAAGGCAAGGCGTAAATCTCGAATAATATTATTGTGAACAGCATTACTTCGCAGCTGAATTAGATGTCCATCAGCAATTAAACCATCTTGCATTGATTGACGATACAGGCGAATTGATCCATTGACCCTAGCAGATAACTTTGCCCAAGTTCGCAGATGAATCGGGTCATGAACTAAAGGTAAATCCACATCTATTTTATGTAATGGACTGAGCAAAGCTAAATTTTCTTTTTGATTTTCCTGATACCAATCAGATAGCAAGCGATAATTTGTACTTCCGCTACCAATTAAACCAATACCTCGTTTAGCGCACCAGACAACACGCGGCACATCATCGCGCACTCTTGCTAATGCTTGTCGCGCTTCTGAGTCCGGAATTACCCCTTGAAAAATGCCATAAACTCGGTCGAAATGTTGAACATCAATACTAATTCCTGTACCAAGACTAGGGGTCACAAAAACACCGTCATATTCAGAAATTTTTTGATTAATAGCTGCAATAAAATCAACCGCTGCGTGGCCGGGTGTATTTGTAGTGTGGCTACTAACTACGAGAGTTTGAGGAAACTGTCGTCTTAATTTTTGCAAACGCTCTTTTAAATAACGTTCAATGGTTTCACAACTATAACGCCCAGCACGACTATCGGTAGTCACATAACATTTTCGTCCGGCAAGTAAATCTAATTCTAGTTGATGAATTAACGGCGTTGGATTTGGCGAATCATAAAATGTCACGTCCCAACCTTGCTGGGGTTTCCATTCGTTAATAACTACCCAAGGTGTTAATTTAATTCCTGCCAATCCCTGTAAATATTCCAGTGAAACATCTGATAAATCGGCATCTTGAGCAATTATTAATCCACCAGTTGTTAAAACTGTAGCAATTAGTTGCTGGAATAATTTTAAGATTTTTACGCGTTTGTGTTTACAGGTATTACTGTTTAATAAATGCCACAAAGATTGTTCGACTTCATCCAAAATTACTATCGCCCCATGCCAATGTTCAGGGTTCAATTTCCAAATCGAATCAACGCATAAACCGAAAGATTTGGGAATGGAGCATGGGGCATGGGGCATTGGGCATCGAGCGCTGAGTGAGGAGTTTGGAGTTTGGAGTGAGGAGTTATTTTCATTGTCCTCTTGTCCTCTTGTCCCCTTATCCCCTTGTCTCCCTATCTCCCTCATCTCCCCATTCCCTATTCCCCATTGAATCCCAATTTTTTCACACAAAAATCTTCCTAGTAGGATTCTATGAGTAATTAATAAAACAGGTTGATTGCTCTTTTTTGCTTGTTGAACAACGTTTTGCAGTGCTGTGGTTTTACCTGTTCCTTTTGCTGATTTAACTCCTACTAATCCAGAGGTGGGAAAAGGTATTTCACCGATGTAAGGACGGTTCAAAGTTAGGGCAGTAGGAATGTTTAATTCGGTGTGGGGTTTGGTTTGGGCAAGATAAATTTCTAAATCCAAACTTTGGCGATAAAGTTTCTCGAAATTAGTTGCACCTTTGGCAACAATAAAATCATCAACGCCTTTTTCTCTTCCTGGAAGTTCGATAACTTTAACAAGACAATTTTTTTGCTGGAATAAACAACCAAGTTGGGAAATGGCATTATTAATAGCAGCGATTTTCTTGGGTTGAGTTTCAAAATCAAAACAAATATAAAAGCGACGGTTTGTCATCGCAAACACGCCTAAGTCGGGAATCAATTGACGACGGGTGATTTTACCAAACTCATCTTTGACAACCCGATAACCACTGGTAATTCCCGGAACGCCAATAGCTACATATCCTTGTGTCAACAGCGTTGCTGCTTTTTTCACACCCTCGCAGATAATCAGGGGAATATTCTTTTCCATCACCCACTGCCAAAAACCCCTAGCTTCGCCATCGGGGGTGATGGTGATATCATCGGGCATGACTAAATTGTAACGCCCTGCAACTTGCTGCCAGATTTGCAGTGTTACCCGCAAACAAAACACCCGCGTTGGTGTGCTGGGGGGATGCTCGTATTTGATAGACTTGCCTTTGTTATTTTGTCGGGGTTGGTTTGGCTTAAAGCACCCCCATTCCATCATTTGCCAATTATTCAAAGGGTCTAGTCCAGAACACCACCAACCACCTTCAGTGATGTGAGCATAACGCTGCAACCAACTACTTTTTACCATTCCAGTATTGGTGCGGGGAAGTAGCTCAGAAATCAACAAATACTCATAACCAGTTACACCTTGGAGTGACTGAAAATTAAGTTGCACTAAGTGTAAGTCTATACCACTACTCTTGACTAATTCTTCAAGGTGTTGGGGATGTAAATAGTGCAGATGCATAACAAAAGGCGCAGAGGCAAGACGATGAGATTAAAACATTAACATGCATTTATGAGTTTTTTGTAAGCAATATTGCGAGGTTTTGATGATGCTTTTTTGACTGCGTTTTGGGAGACACATCGGTTAAGGCTTTAGTGGGTTATTCTGCCTAGTCGATCCCCGAAGTAATAATTTTGTATTGTGATATTTGTTTGCTATAAATTTTTATTTATCAGTAAATTTGTCTGTTAAGGAATACGATCGCTAAAATATTCCTTTGTGAGGATCGCTACACGCACAAATGTTAAGAAATAAGAATATATTCTGGAAACTAGTGTTGGGAAAGTTTAATTTCTATTAATGAGTTGAATTTGCTGAGATCGAGTAGAACAAGGCAAAAGTCAAAATTCAAAAGTAAAATGAAGAAATACTTAAAAGAGAATTCAGAATTCAGAATGGGCTAGGCCTAGCTGCGCTAACGGAATTCAGCAATCTTGACGCTTGAGTGCGAGTGTGTGTCACAGACAAGACTCGCTAAGTATTTTAAACTGTTAAATTATGTGGAAATCAAAGTTAATATTTAGATTTATATTGTCGGTAGCGATCGCAACTAGCGTGCAGCTAACTCAAAGAAGTGACTATGCTGTTGCCCAAAGTGCATCTTCCAATGGAACTATTGAATCTGGCGAACAAAATGATACTTTGGAAATTCCCCAATTTGCTCTTACAGGAATTGGCATAGGAGTCATAGCCGGCTTCCTCATTTCTGCTTTCTGGTATCAGAAATACCGTCAGCGACAACTCCAGTCAATTGCAAAAATAGACCGCTTTCGGGAAGAGTTTGTTTGCGGTTCTTTAGCAGATTATTACTTATCTAAAAGTAAAAATTCTCCAATAAACTTAACAACGCCAACTGAAGAACAAATACCTCCCTCTCCACCTGCTGAGAAAAGTCTGGTAACGCCTTCCTTTAGTTGTGAAACAGATAATTTAGTAACAGAACCTACCCCAGACACAGTATCTGATTCCTTATTTAACAGCTATCAAAAGTTAATCGAGGAAATTGTTAGTATTGCGCTCAAAGGTCAAATTCGCTCTAAAGAGTATATATATCGTCAATTAGTAGAAAATGTTAGCGCTGGTAACGGTGAAATCTTTGAACGCTGTTTGAGCGATCGCTTAAATTCTAGCCAATGTGAACTCGATAAGGTGAGAATTTCTCCGGACTTGTTTCAAAGAGAAACTCCCGAATTAAAAAAAGCTCGTTTAAATCGTACCCTGAAAGCACTCCAAAGTATTCAAAGCGAATGGGAACGAGTCCAAAAACAAAAACGCAATCAAGCCGCAGTTACCGCAGCTGTGCAACAAATTCTCACTGCCTCCGAAGCTTCTCGTTTTGCAATTTTGTTAGAAATTATCGACCCCAACCAAAACCAAGTTTTCAGCCAAAGTCAATTACAAAAATTAGCCCAAGAATTAAAAGCAGCGGTATCTGCTGATGAAGATGTCCGCCTCAAACAAGAAATAGAACAACTAGCGATCGCCATTACTAACGGGTTACAATCCTATCAACAATTAGAAGATTCTCTTGTGAGTTGGATTTACGAACCAACAACAACTCCAGTAGGATTAACACAGTCCCGACAAAAACAAGAACCTTGGGCTTCATGGGCAGAAAAAGTCAGCAGTCCGTTGACAAAAATGTTGTTTTCTGCATTAGCTGATGGCATATCTGCAACAGAAGTAGTTGTCCACCAGTCTTATATCAATATGAAAGACTGGGTAGAGTTGACAGTAATTGTCCAAAGAATGCAACAAGGTTTGGTGAATTGGTTTGAAAGACAACCCTATGATTCCAAATGGGGTACATCTGCGTCCATCGCCACTTTTCTCAGTTTTGCTGTGGTTTGGTGCGAATTATCTCATGGTTTTCGTGTGGCTACCAATATCGATCGCACCAAAGGCGAAGAATTAGCCAAAGGCTGTTTTCAAATCTTCTTACAAATTCTCAGAACTTTTGCCCACCGTCAATACTTTCCCCTTTACGGCGGAGTATTTGCCTTTTTCGGTAGAGATGCGCTACGAGATGCCATCGATTATTTGGATACCCCACTCAAAGAAGTGGAAGGTACCCAAGAAAAAGCCCGGATACTGACGCTATTGGGTTATTCTCAGTTTATTTTAGGTAAATATCCCCAAGCCAACTCATTCCACCACCAAGCTTTAGAAATCGCCCGCCAAGCTGGAGATCAACCCTGTGAAATTGCCAATCTCAACCACAGTAGCCGTATTTGCGTTGCTCAAAAAGATTATTCTCAGGCAATTAATTATAGCCAGAGAGCATTAATTTTAGCTCGTCAAGCAGGCGATCGCTTGGGAGAAGCCCACGCCCTGGCAACTTTGGGCTATAGCGGAGTGTTTGCAGCCCAGCAGATGGAACGCATAGAACCAGATAGTTATGAACAAGCAATAGAATATTTGCGCCGAGGTTTGGAATTGTCCGAAAAATTGCGTGATTCAGCATTTGGAATCAACCTCACTGCACACCAAACTCAAGCCCTTTGTTATATCAGTCTTGGTATTGCCCACGTCGCTTTAGAAAAACCCCAAGCTGCCATAGAATACTTAGAAAAAGGCACCCAAGCGGTGCAATTTTCTGGTGATAAATATCTCCAAGGATTGAACTTTTTGTATTTAGCGGAAAGTCACTACAAACTGAATCATTTAGAAACAGCCGTATATAATAGCTGCCTGGGAATGTATTTCTTAGAACAAATTACTGCGGTGGAATGGCGACAAGCAGCTGGTTTGCTGACAATTTTACAAAGTAAATTGGGAGATGAAGCTGTAAAACAAGTAATAGCAAATTGCCGAAATAACATCATTAAATTTATTAATGTGGATGGCTATGATTACTTACCACAATTGCTCGCAGAATACAAGCGATCGCACTGAGAAAATTTTGGATTTTGGATTTGGTATTTTGGATTAATTTTTAAGACAATGGTACTGAGCTAAGAGGTTGTTTGAAAAGTGTTGTGCTGTGATTTTGAACACGTTAAGATCCCCCCTAACCCACGCCAGTCGCTCATGGGGGAAACCCCCTGCGTACCCGTCGCTGGCTCCCCTTAAAAAGGGGGGAACCGGAATCAAAGTCCCCCAATTTATCGGGGGATAATGGTGGATCTAGAACGTTTTGCTACCGACAAGAGGACTTTTCAAACATCCTCTAAGCCGATTTGTCCAAATCAAGGATAAATTGGTTTCGAGAATGAGGGAATTAGTTCTCAGGCTTAACCATACCGTACCCAATCCCCGACTAAGGATATTTCTAGCTGCGTTTTCATCCGCATTTACGCCGCGACAACTGGGCTAGGGTTAACTGATTCGGTTAGGAACCCGCCCGCCGTCGTACAAACCCACTGTTAAAAGAGTTGGGTAAATTCTTAGATACTGAAAAATCATTC
>VFQR01002665.1_pt1 | contig 10990 bp, 11 predicted proteins | sample 3512321 | NCBI WGS metagenome assembly VFQR01 (sample SAMN10412374, study PRJNA504923) | tailings metagenome | isolation source: Relicate 3 Philex TSF1 revegetated site | place: Philippines: Tuba, Benguet | collected 2017-08-29
TAATGGTAAAATTAGCTTCAGAATTAGCAATGGCAGTAATTGAAATTCCCTCATCAATAATGTTAGTCAAAGTATTTCCATTTACTATAAATGTGCCTTGACCAAAATTACCTAAATTCAAATTGATAGCATCTGCACTAGAACCACCATTAACTTGGCCATTGTAAATAATCTGGTTATTCAGGATATTAGCTGTAATACTGGCGTTGCTACTACAGGTTTTATTGAGAAACGCTGCATCAACATCACGACAGAGATTAACTTCAATTCCATCTACTCTATAATTAGCATCAACATCAAAGTTAGTAATGATGCGGTTATCGCTAATTGTTAAATCTGTAATCCCCTGGTAATTCCAGACAAAAATCCCACTTTCTAAACTAGTGTCAATTGCAGGACTGCGGGTATCAATAATAGTATTTCTGGCAATTTCTACTGTACCTATGACATTTTCTAGATAAATACCCCCGCTAAATGCATTGGTGATTTGATTATCTAAAATTCTCACATTACTAATATTAGTTCCCTTCACACCTCTGGCATCATCAGTGCCAGGAATTTGAAGATTAAATCCCGAAATCACAGTATTATTCCCCAGTGTAATTAATCCATTTCCAGTGGGAACCATACCCGTAATTGTTGGATGTATCCCACTACCAGATAAAGGTAGGGTAACAATTCCCAAATCTTTGACATTAACTACTTGTAGAGGGCCATTAGAGAACACTCGAACGCCATCGGGAATAGTAAATGGCGGAAAAACAGTAGTTGAATTAGAACGAACATAAATAACATTGTCTGCTTTAGCCACCGCCAAAGCATCAGCAATTGTGCCAAAAGGAGCTTCAAAAGTACCATTACCAGTACCACCAGGAGCTACATGAATAATGATGGAGCGATCGCTAGTATTATTATTATTATTTGTAGAAGTATCAATATTATTTGTAGAACCTTGATTTCCTGATTCAATCCTTGCAGCAAAACTATCAGTTCTATTTTCAACAGCAACTAAAATATTAGCTTGGTTTTCTACCGTTGTTGCCATTCGTGCTAAAACACTATCTTTCTTCGGCTTGCTTCTTCTAGTACCACTACCAGGGAAATTCGCACCAATACTAAAAACTAGTCTAGTATCAAATAAGTCATCATTTTGCAGAGAAAGACTCAAACCTAAATAATCATTCGGACGAGCTTCAATTCTCGTTTTCCAACCAAAAGCTTCCCTTGATTGACCGCCAGAATAGTAGTATACACCCGCATAGCCCCGCAAATCGCCGCTACCAATTTTTGTCAAACGCGTACCAACTTCTGCATCTACACCAGACAACGCCACTTCTAAAAAGCGCGATCGCTCTATAATTAATGAATTACCTTGAAACAATGGTAGATTTCTTTGGTCAATTTGTTTTTCTGAAGAATTCAAAGGCAGATAAGCATTAAAACGAAAATCCCAACTACCTAAAGCTTCAAAACCTAACCCTAATCTTTCAAAATTACTTCTACCTGTGTCGCGAGTAGAATAAGAGATATAGCCACCAATAATCCGATTATCTTTGGCACTAAAAAATCGATGTCCTAACAATATATTGCTAGCTAAATTAGAATCATTGTCTAATAAAATCCTGCCTTGTAAAAAAGTCAAACTATTCCCAGGAGTTTGTAAAACAGGCAAAAACCCCTCAAAAGTGCTAAATGATTCATATCCTCCACCCTCAGTGGTGTAGCGTACTCCCAAGCGGGGTGAAAATATCGGTTCTGGTTCTGGTATTGTTTGAGCAATCGCTGTTGACGCACAAGCTAAAACCCCAAACAAAGTAACGCAACCCAAATATTTCAAACTATTCATTGGTAGACCTGATATATAAAACCCAAATCAATGTAGAGACGTTGCACTGCAACGTCTCCTGTTCTCCAAACATTAGATAAACCTGCTAGTAGAATTTTTGCGGCGAATACCAATTACACAAGGACGAGGAATACCCGTAGATTGCTACTGTGTGAAGATTCCAAAACAGTCTTCAACTTTGACAGCTGCTAGCCAACTACTCATTCGTTATCTATGTATTTAGTCAATACCATTTAGCTGATACAGCCGAAGATATGACCGCTTACATCTTAGTTGTATTTTTTCCAACTGTCACTATAGTGAAAGATGCTTAAAAATCGCCGCTAAAAACAAGGAGGCATCAGGGGTGTAAGGACGACACTAATTCACTAGATTGGTTTTATAATTCTTCGTACTTATTCACAGTATTAAATAAACATTCAAATGCTTGAGTATAAAATATCAATTGCAAGTCAGCCAGACTCTAAAGAAGTTGACTTTATTGACAAGCAACTTCACGAATTCAATGTAGACAAGATTGGCGATTATCAATATACGTCATTGTTTTTACTACTTCGTGATTCTCACAATCAGGTTGTGGGCGGCTTGGAGGGTTTTATCGGCTTGGGATGGTTCCACATCGGTACTCTCTGGGTTGCACAAGAGTTAAGAGGTGATGGATATGGAAAAGCACTTCTTTTGACCGCAGAACAAGAGGCTGTTAATCGTGGCTGCTTCAACGCCTATGTTTTCACTTACAGTTTCCAAGCTCCTGGATTTTATCAGCACTTGGGTTATGAAGTATTTGGAGAGTTGGAGGATTTTCCTCCAGGTCATCGCCGATACTTTCTAAAAAAGTCTTTACAAAAAACACTTAGTTAAATTCAACAGTGCAGATTAGCGATCGCAAAACAGCCATATAACTGAGATAATTTTAATAAAAATTAATATTGTGTAGCAATGCTAAGACTAATCACTGACTTTGACGGCCCAATTATCGATGTTTCCGAACGCTACTACCGAGTTTATCAATTTTGCTTGGAAAAAACTCGTCGCCCAGAGCAAACAGTAAACGAACTTCCCAAAGCAGAATTTTGGGAGTTAAAGCGTAAACGTGTTCCCGAAAAACAAATCGCCTTAAATTCTGGCTTAGACGAAGCTCAAGCACAAGAATTCGCTCAGTTGCGGCGACAAACAGTACATACACAACCTTACTTCGAGTATGACACCCTTGCACCGGGCGCTGTTGATGCATTGTTAAAGATTCAACAAGCCGGAATTGATTTGGCTGTTATGACTATGCGCCGAGTCAAGGAACTAGATTATGCCTTAAAAAAATATGATTTAGCCAGATTTTTCCCCGAAAATCGTTGTTATTGCCTGAGTAACGACTACGTTAAAACCCGTGACATTGAAGATAAACCTTTGTTGATGGCCAAAGCAATAGAAGAACTACCTGCTGCTGCTGATACCTGGATGGTGGGAGATACAGAAGCCGACATCACCGCAGCCAAAAAACACGATATTAAAGCCATTGCAGTGGAATGTGGTATCCGCGATCGCACTCAATTAGAACTTTACCATCCCGACTTAATTGTTAAAGATTTAAGTGCTGCTGTAAATTTAATCTTAGAGTCTAAAAGTTTTACCTAGATTCGTCGTAATTGCTCAAAACCTAAGGGTTCTAGATGAATAACTAAATATTTTTACTGAGGCTGTAATGTATAACTTGGGTTAATTTGGGACGTTAATACCAAACTGACTCGGTGATTTTGTGTCCGCGAAAGCCTCAGACAGTGAGTTTATAACTTTTAATATATCCTCTCAAGATAAGTCGCAACCTAGTCAAAATGTACTTAGTTTAACTAATGTTGCGCCTGTAGGCAAAACTTGGGACAAGCACCGAGCCAATGCTGATAAAGTCTTCCAGTATTACGCCAAAGCAGATGAACATTGCCTTCAGCAGTATGCTCAGCGAGTGAAAATATGTTCCGAGTTGCTGGAGTTTCAATTAATGCCAGAGGAATCGGAAGGTATTCTCAACTTAAAACTATCAGATGCCCGATTTTGTAGAGTTCGTCACTGTCCAGTTTGTCAGTGGCGGCGATCGCTCATGTGGAAAGCAAGGGCTTACAAAATTCTCCCACAGGTTGTTACTGACTACCCCAATTACCGTTGGCTGTTTGTCACCTTGACTGTAAAGAATTGCCAAATTCAGGAACTCAGGGAAAACTTAGATTCCATAAATAAAGCTTTTAAGCGATTAACTGAATTAAAAGTATGGCCTGCAAAAGGTTGGGTGAAGTCTACAGAAGTAACTAAAGGTAAAAATGGAATATCGGCACATCCGCATTTACATATTTTGGCAATGGTGTCGCCTTCGTATTTCAGTCATGGTTATTTATCTCATGCCAAATGGGTAGCGTTATGGCAGCGATGCTTACGGATTGATTACCAGCCAGTTATTCATATTAGCGCGATCGCTAAACATCATAACCCCTCACTACTCATTCCAGAAATTCTCAAATATCAGGTGAAAGAGTCAGATTTGGTAAGTGATAGAGAATGGTTTTTAGAGTTAACCCGTCAACTGCACAAAACTAGAGCGATCGCTGTTGGGGGTATACTCAGACACTATATGCGCGAATTAGAGGAGAAAAACCAAGACCTCATTAATGAAAGTGAAGAGACAGATGAGGTGAACGGGGAAAGTTTGTTTTTTAGATGGGAGCGCAAGTTACAAAGATTTAATATAATATAGAGTGACATCAGCGATACGACCAGAGTCACGTAATCCTTACAGTAAATAGATTACAGGAATTTAGAACCGTAAATACTCTGTTTAATCGTGCGGAAGCTCAAAGACCAGCGGTCAGATTCAACAGGAAGTAGTTCATGGAGAATACCAGAATCAAACTTGATAACCTGACCATCTGTAAGCTGATATTCCTGATTACCGATGCAGAAAGTAGCACGTCCAATATTTACTAATGCTACGAGAGGTTCAAAAACAGAGTGGTCACAGTGTCGTATCATACGACCACCTGGACGATAATGGCAGAGTAAGGCACAACTCCATCCTGGAAGAATGCGATCGCCAAGTCGATTAACCCTCTCATCCCAATGTCCTTTCTTAATTTCCGCGTTAGGCTTTAGTATTACCTCGTATCCAAACCATTTGTGAGTTCGACCATAAGCAACCCGACTAGAAGACATTGATTTCATCCTAGATTGATAATTACACCAGTCATGAAGACTTTGAAGATCGCTACGAACGTATCCAATAGTTTCAACTAAATTCATTATTAACTCCTAAAAGTTTTAACCCTGAAAACTAAACTAATTACACTTCTCCTCTCCCCGAAGGGAAAAAGAAAAAAAAGGCGTTTTGACACCACAACTATTGGAGTAAAACTCTTTATTCGTTTTCACCTGGAGAGATTAAAGAAAGAAATTATGCAACTAAGCAAGTAGATAAATGCATAGTTCATACTTTTTAGGCGTTAGCCTGTCCTTCCTCTAACAAAAAGCACAAAAAAATACCAGTCACCCGAAAAATAGATGACTGGTATTTATAAATTGCCTTGACTTGAAATTATGAAATAACTTCGATGGACAAATTATAAAAGGTGAAAATAAATTGTTATGTTTAAGATTGAGTTATTTAAACTATCATTCAGAAATTACCTGATGTTGACTTACTGTTAACGCTAGCTGTAATCCCAATGCATCCAGGAATTTACTCAGACAAGAAAATTCAATTTTTCCTTGCTCAAACAACATCAATTTTAACTAGCCAGGGAAAAAGCTTCTGCAACCGCTTTTGGTAATTCAATCAATACGAAATAATTGCTAGGATATAAATAGTCTTCACCTGATTCATCAATAACTCTAATCATTCGGTGCTTAACAGCATCAGAATCAGGAACAGTCTGGTAAATTTTCCGAATTTCTAAAGAAGCAGGATAATCTTTGTTGTTAATGCAAACAACATATTGAGTTTCTGTGTTCGCTGACTGCATAACGACTCCTATAGAAAGCGTTTTATTTTGATTTCTTTCTTACCAATTCCGTGGGCTTCATACCAGTGTAACTCAGCTTCATAAATGCTTCCGTCGTCTAAGCTAATGGTTGCAAAGCCTTTAAGTTTCCGCCACCGTCCTGAGCCATAAATTTTACGCAAGCGTTCGAGTTCACGAATTGAGTTACCAACAGCAATTATTTCAATATTGCTGATGTCTCCGATAATTTCAAAATTCAAGTAAGCATTACTCCTAGTAAATATTGCAATAAAAAACTTTTAACCACAACCCGCCGCCAACCTTTGACTAACCAACTCAGCCGCTAAATCTATCGCCGCCTTCATACTCGTAGCATCAGCAATTCCTTTACCCGCAATATCAAACGCAGTTCCATGATCTGGTGAAGTCCGCACAAAAGGCAGACCAATAGAAGTATTAACTGCTCGGTCGAAGGCCATTAATTTCACTGGAATTAAGCCTTGGTCGTGGTAAAGTGCCAAGTAGGCATCAGCAGGATTTGAAAGGTGAGAATTTCCGTACCAAGCTTGACCGGGCTTAACCCACATGGTATCCGGTGGTATCGGCCCGTCTAATTGTAATTGCGGTCTATTTTGCCGTTCTTGCTCCAACCAGGGAATTAACCAATCTTGTTCTTCACATCCCAATTGTCCCTGTTCGCCACTGTGGGGATTTAAACCTGCGATCGCAATTCTCGCTTTCTCTATGCCAAAGTCTTGGTTTAAACACTCCACCAACAAATCCAGTTTCTCTGTCAATAACTGGGGTGTCAATGTTTCAGGTACTTGACACAGAGGAATATGTGTGGTAGCAAGTAAAGCACGGAGTGTCCAATTAGTATGGGGCGATCGCGCCACAAATAACATCCCAAAGCGCTTAACGCCAGATTTTTCTGCTAAAAGTTCCGTTTGTCCTGGATAATTATACCCTGCGGCTTTCCAAGCAGATTTAGCGATCGGCCCGGTGACGATACCATCAAATTTACCAGCAAGTGTTTGGGCGATGGCATATTCCATATAAGCAAAACTAGCCGCACCACTAGCAGCATTACCTATTCCTGGAATAATTTCACCATTAATTTCCTCGTTTAACTGCACATCGATTACTGACAACAGCTCTGGATTAACCAAAGGTACTAAATTTTGAGTTAAATTTAGCCTTTCATAAGTCTGTGCCAGTAAATCTCGGTTACCCACCACAGTAATGTCATATTTTTGACTGATTGTCGGGTCTGCTAAAGCTTTCAAAATCACCTCAGGCCCAATTCCTGCTGGATCTCCCAAAGTCAACGCTAAACGCGGAGGATTTTCTTTGCCAAAATTTTCTAAATTACCTTGATGATTTTGATACATAAAATTTTCTCATAATTATCATCCAATTCTCCCTCATCCATCCGATCCCCCCGATCTCCCTCATCCCCTCTCCACAGTAGAGATTGCCTCCAAAACCAGTAGGGATTACCTGCTAAACTAGTTTAGAATTATTTACACAGGTCTAATATCGCAGAAACTATCGAAAAGCTTCTGGTAGACCCAGTTTACACAGGCCAACTTATATTAAGGAGAATCACACTAATGGGCGCCGAAATTATGAATGCAGCTCTATTGTCCTTCGGTTTAATCTTCATCGGCTGGGGCTTAGGCGCGTTGTTACTAAAAATTCAAGGCGGAGAAGAATAGTTGACACTTGAGAGCCAAGTTGCTTACAGGCGGTAAATCCGTCCAACGCACTGGCTCTTGTTGACGCTCAAAGTTAGGAGTAGACGCCATTAATCCTTGTCTCTACAAGAGTTAACAATTGTTCTCCTTGTTCCCTTGTCCCTTCATCTCCCCCACTCCCCATTCACTTTTCCACCCCTAACTCACAAAAAAGCTCGTCCGCCAACTGGACAGCCGTTTTCTCATGAATCTCTCAAATTCAATGGATTTTCTGAAAAAAATGTAAACTTTTGTTTACATTTAATTATTCTGATAAGATTCTTTTCATAAAACATTAAGATATATTACAACCCTCATGACATTATTAATCGTCGGTGCCACTGGCACCTTAGGAAGACAAGTGGCTCGTCGTGCTATCGATGAGGGATATAAAGTGCGCTGTCTAGTCCGCAGTAGTAAAAAAGCAGCTTTTTTGAAAGAATGGGGTGCGGAACTGGTATCGGGAAGTTTGCGTTACCCAGACACCATAGAAACAGCCTTAGAAGGAGTAACCCAAGTCATTGATGCTTCAACATCCCGCCCTACAGATTCACTAAGTATCAAACAAGTGGACTGGGACGGTAAAGTAGCATTAATTCAAGCTGCAAAGGCAGTGGGTGTAGAGCGTTTTATATTCTTTTCGATTTTAGATGCTGATAAATACCCAGAAGTGCCGCTGATGGAAATTAAGCGATGTACAGAACTGTTCTTGGCTGAGTCTGGCTTAAATTACACCATTTTGCGGCTAGCTGGTTTTATGCAAGGGTTAATTGGTCAATACGGGATTCCCATTTTGGAAGGACAACCAGTTTGGGTAACTGGTGAATCTTCTCCCATTGCTTACATGGATACCCAAGACATTGCTAAATTTGCCATCCGCGCTTTGAGTGTGCCAGAAACAGAAAACCAAGCTTTTCCCGTAGTAGGTACTCGTGCATGGAGCGCAGAAGAAATCATTAGCTTGTGCGAACGCTTATCTGGAAAAGAAGCCAGGGTGACACGGATGCCCTTAAATTTACTGCGTGCTGTGCGCGGTTTTATGCGCTTCTTTCAATGGGGATGGAACGTAGCAGACAGGCTGGCATTTACAGAAGTCTTGGCTAGCGGTAAACAATTAAATGCTCCAATGGATGAAGTGTACAGAGTATTTGGTTTAGACCGAGAACAAACTACAACTCTAGAAAGTTATCTGCAAGAGTACTTCAGCAGAATTATGAAGAAGCTTAAAGAGTTAGACTACGAAAAAAATAAGACTAAAAAGCAGAAATCTAAAAAAACTCCTTTTAAACAATCTTCAAAAGCCAATAGCCAATAGTCATTAGACTTTGGAATCTAGACATTTAACAGCGAACTATCCGGCGCTGACCGCTTGCGGTACAGCGCACTCTTTTCCCAGATTTAGCTAAATTAATGACTAGATTGTCAAAAATGTGTAACGATTACATAATACAGAGCATTGCCTAAACTTGGATATTTGAGTGTGCCGAAAGCAGGCATTATCTACAACGACGTTAAACCGGTAGCGGGTCGTGTCGCTATCGAGTTGAAAGACAAGCTAACCGCAGCCGGTTGGAATGTGTGTGTCACATCGAGTATCGGTGGCATATTGGGCTACTCTAACCCTGAGAGTCCTGTATGCCACACCCCCCTAGACGGTCTGACGCCGCCTGGTTTTGACTCAGATATGAAATTTGCGGTGGTGCTAGGAGGAGATGGCACTGTTTTAGCAGCATCTCGTCAGGTAGCCCCCTGTGGTATCCCACTGTTAACAGTGAATACTGGTCACATGGGATTTTTGACAGAAATTTTCCTCAATCAATTACCCCAAGCACTAGAACAGGTGATGGCGGGTGAGTATGAAATTGAAGAACGAGCCATGCTCACTGTCAAAGTGTTTCGTGGAGATTCAGTACTGTGGGAAGCTCTGTGCTTGAATGAAATGGTGCTGCATCGGGAACCCTTAACCTCCATGTGCCATTTTGAAATTGCCATCGGGCGTCATGCGCCAGTAGATATTGCTGCGGATGGCGTGATTGTTTCTACACCAACTGGTTCCACAGCTTACTCATTGAGTGCTGGCGGCCCAGTAGTGACTCCTGGCGTACCTGCTCTACAGCTAGTACCTATTTGCCCGCATTCTTTAGCTTCTAGAGCATTAGTATTTCCAGACACAGAATCGGTCAATATTTACCCAGTCAATATTCCTCGGCTGGTGATGGTAGTGGATGGGAATGGGGGTTGCTATGTATTACCAGAGGATCGAGTACATATAGAGCGATCGCAATATAGTGTCCGATTTATTCGCCTACAACCACCAGAGTTTTTCCGAATTTTACGAGAAAAATTAGGCTGGGGTTTGCCACATATCGCCAAACCAACTTCTGTAGAATTACCATAATCATGGGACATAGGGTATGGGGATGGGGCGCATAGGGCATAGGGCATAGAGTATGGGTAAGAGGCAAAGGGGCAGGGGGTAGAGGGGAAGATCATCTCCCCTGCTTCCTGCTCCCTGCTCCCTGTTCCCCTACCTCCCTCATCTCCTCCATGCCCCGTGCCCCATGCCCCATGCCCATATCCCAAATTCTTATGACAGTTGCTCAAAGTCCCTGTGTTGTGGTGATTGAAACCGATGAAAATCTAGCAAATCAGCTTGCTTGCGATTTGTTAGAAGCCGGCTATGAATCAATTTTGGCTCATGATGCAACTAGCGGGCTACAACACTGTCGCGATCGCCAGCCTGCTTTAATTGTTTTAGACCGAATGCTAGCAGGAGAATCAGGACTCTCATTGTGTAAAAATCTCAGAAGCATTGGTGTGCGATCGCCTGTGTTGATTTTAATGGCAAGGGATACAGTTGACGATCGTGTAGCTTGTCTAGAAGCCGGAGCTGATGATTACATCCTCAAGCCTTACCGTTCAGAAGACTTTTTGAAGTTAATTCGCCTCTACTTAAAACCCGATGTGGATACCACGGAGCAATTACGCTTCGGAGATTTAATTTTAGATATAGCAACTCGCCGTGCCATACACAACGGGCGGCCAATTGATTTGACAATGAAGGAATTTGAACTTTTAAAATTTCTAATGGAACATCCCCGTGAGGTCTTAACCCGCGAACAAATTCTAGAAAATGTTTGGGGTTATGATTTTCTAGGTGAATCAAATGTCATTGAAGTTTATATTCGCTACTTGCGTCTCAAAATTGAAGATGAAGGCCAAAAGCGCCTCATACAAACAGTGCGGGGTGTCGGCTATGTTTTAAGAGAGTCATAGTAAGCTAATGCACGCTAAATAAAGCATAACTACTCGTGTTGACTGTTAACTGTTGACAGTCAACAGTCTAATCAAGCAAAGCCAGAGACTCAATACGGTTCGGATAAGCAGTATGAACTTCCCTTGTGGTCTGGGAAAAGGTTAAGGGGTAA
>VFQR01002666.1_pt1 | contig 10989 bp, 11 predicted proteins | sample 3512321 | NCBI WGS metagenome assembly VFQR01 (sample SAMN10412374, study PRJNA504923) | tailings metagenome | isolation source: Relicate 3 Philex TSF1 revegetated site | place: Philippines: Tuba, Benguet | collected 2017-08-29
GAGGTCGGGAGCAAGGCGCGATGCGCCCGGCAGCGCGAAGATCGCCCGGCTCAACGCGAGCGCGAGCTGGCGACACCAACCCTTGCTCAAGCCAGGTCGCCGTAGGGCCGATAGCGAGAACGACGATCGGAGAGCACGTGGCGCGCGTTGTCCCCGCTCCGGAGGAACTCCGGTACCTCCCTGAGCCGCTGAACGAGGGAGAGCAGCACGTCCTGCGCGCCCTCGAGCAGCTGGACGACCAGTGGCTCGTCTACGTCCAGCCGCGCCTCGAGCTCGACCAGCCGGACTTCGTCGTCGTCCATCCCCAGCTGGGGGTGACAGCGATCGAGGTGAAGGACTGGTCGGCCGGCGCCTACCGCCAGACCCCCAACGGCCGCATCGAGCACCGCGAACGCGACACCTGGCAGCCGACGGCGGAGGCCCCGCGCTACCAGGCCCACCGCTACCGGGACGCGATCTTCTCCAGGTTCTTCGCCGACGTGAACATGCGCGCCGAGGAGTTCGCCTCAGTTCGAGGCGTGGTGATCATGGTCCGCCACACGACGGAGCAGGCGCGGGCCCTCCTCAGGATCCCTCGCGTCTTGGCGAAGGCCGAGCAGCGCATCGGCGTGTGGGGCCTCCGGGACCTGATGGAGCGGCCCATGGTCGTCCTCACGGGAACCGAACGTCCCCGAGCTCGTCCCGTTCCGCAAGGCAACCTCGATCGCCTCCGTCGGCACCTTGCGGAACCTGACGCTCTCCGAGACTCCAAGGTGCCGCTCGAGCTGAGCCCGGCGGCGGAGAACATCGAGCGCAACCCGTCGAACGCGAAGATGCGCCGCGTGCGCGGCCCGGCCGGGAGCGGCAAGTCCGTCGGTCTCGCCGCTCGGGCCGCACGGCTCTCGGCTGAGGGGAAGGATGTCCTCGTCCTGACGTTCAACGGGACCCTTCCGCACTACCTGCACCCCATCGTCGCGCGGCGCTGTCTCGAGATCGACGGGCGGATCCAACGCATCACCGTCACCCACCTGCACGGCTTCTGCAAGCGGGTGTGTGACGACGCGCGGCTCCACGATTTCGAGCCGGTCTCTGCGCAGCTGCCAGGGATCGTCGACGAACACGACGAGGTGGTCGAGCGAGCGGCGGATGTCTACCGAAGCGGCGTTTCGGGAGCGCCGACGTTCGACGCGATCCTCGTGGACGAAGGACAGGACTTCACCCTCCGCTGGTGGAACTTCCTCCGCGAGCACGTGCTTCGCAGCGGTGGCGAGATGTTGCTCGTGGCCGACCCTGCCCAGGACGTGTACGGAAAGCGGGCGTGGACCGACGAGGAAGTCATGCGCGGCGCCGGCTTCCGCGGCAGTTGGACGGAGGTGGACGGCTCGTTCCGCCTGCCACCCGACCTGGTGCCGGTGGTCGCCGAGTTCGCACGCCGCCATCTGCGGGAGGCATCCGGTCAGCTCGCCCTGCCGCTCGCTGTGACGCCTGCCGCGGGAACAGCTGCGACAGAGCGCGAGTGGGTGGACGTCGTCCGGCGCGACTGCGGCCAACAGCTGGGCCGAGCAGTGGTGCGACTGCTCGAAGCGCACCCTGATCTCAACCCCGGCGACGTGGTCTTCCTTGCCCCCTCGCACCAGATCGGTCTGGAGGCGGTAGACACGATCGCGGCAGCGGGGTTCGACGTCCAGCACATCTTCGCCACCTCGCACACGGAGCGCAGACGCCGCAAGCAGCGCTTCCTCCCGCACGAGGCAGGGGTGAAGGGCTGCACGTACCACAGCTTCAAGGGTTGGGAATCCCGTGCGGTGGTGATGGCCGTGATGGCGACGAAGGACGCGCACCGGCTCGCCTACGTGGGCCTGACGCGTGTGCGAGGGCGTGCAGGCACTGCGTCGTACATCACCGTCGTGAACGCCGATCCCCGGTTGCGGCAGTTCGGGCCGCTCTTCCGGGCCAGCTGAGGCACGGCACCGTTCGTCGCCGGATCCTGGGCGCTGGTCTCGCCTCGGGCACTTCGTGTCTGTGGGCCACCGGACACTCGTCAGGGTCACGCTTCATCGGGCTGTGTCCGTTGTCGAGGCCATGCGCAACGAGAACTTCAAGCAACTCATCGTCAACGACGCCGTGCGCGCGGCCTACGGCGTTGACGACCCGTTCGACGAGAACCGCCGACTCGCTCGCGAGGACGCTCGCCTCGACGCCCTCGCTCGCGGCCGGCTCGCGACCACTGAGGTTCAATCCGCCGCGCCCGCGCCAGCCGCCTGACAGGATCGGGCGATGGCTCGCCGCGGTCATCCCCGTCACGACGGGCGGGGAGCGCTCCTTGACGGAACGCCCCGACCTTCAGCCGGGAGCGACTTCGGATGACCGTCTTCACCATCGGCTTCACCAAGAAGTCGGCGCAGCAGTTCTTCGAGCTGATCCGTGCCTCGGGAGCTCGGCGCGTCGTCGACGTCCGCCTGAACAACGTCTCCCAGCTGGCCGGGTTCGCCAAGCGGGACGACCTCGCCTACTTCCTCCGCACGATCTGCGACGTCGACTACGTGCACCTGCCCGAGCTCGCCCCCACCCAGGAGATGCTGGCCCCTTACCGGGCCGGTGACGCGTCGTGGGCGACGTACGAGCGGCAGTTCCTCGCGCTGATGCGCGAGCGCCGCATCGAGGAGACGGTCCCACGCGCCCTCGTCGACGGCGCGTGTCTGCTGTGCAGCGAGCACGAACCGCACCACTGCCACCGCCGGCTGGTGGCGGAGCACCTCGAGCAGCACTGGGGCGCGCTCCACATCGCCCACCTCACGTAGACCCGGTCGAGCTCGACGACGCGCTGCGCACCATCAGCGACCGCGATCGAGCGTGGCGACCGATCCGCGCCCGACCGGCCCGCCGGGACGACACGAGGCGGGCCATCCTCCAGCCCCCACACAGCCTCTCGACCACGCTCCTGGCGAGATCTAACGTGGCGCATGAACTCAGGTCTGCAGCGGACCCGTTGGGCGGCGATCGGTGCCGCTCTCGCCATCGCCGTCGGCGCCGGCGGCCTCGGGATCTCCCACGCCACCACGTCGTCCGGACCGCGGTCGATCTTCATCCCGATCGCGCCCTGCCGGCTGGTGGACACCCGGCCCGGCGCCGACACCGTGGGGCCGCGGTCATCACCGCTCGGCCCGTCGGAGACCTACACCGTCTCCGGCCAGGGCACGGTCGGCAACTGCGCCCTGCCGGCCGGCACCTCGGGGCTGTCGATGAACGTGACCGCCGTGGATCCCAGCGCGCCGACGTTCCTCACGGTGTTCCCGGCCGGCGCGGCCCAGCCGCTGACGTCGAACCTCAACCCGACGCCGGGCCAGCCGCCCACGCCCAACTCGGTGACGGTCGGCCTGTCCCCGTCCGGTGAGTTCTCGATCTTCAACCGGTTCGGGAGCGTGCACGTCATCATCGACGTGGTCGGCGTCTACGACGACCACAACCACCACGACCTCTACTACACCAAGGCCGAGGTGGACGCGCTGCTGGCGACGGCAACGCGGGCGGTGGCGGTCACGGTGGGCAACGGCGAGGGTGTCGGGGGGACCATCTGCAGCCCCGGAGGCGGCATCGAGCTCTTCACCAGGACGGCGGACGGCACGCTGCGTGACGCTCGCTTCGCCTTCGTCGTCCCCGACTACGCGCACGGGCAGATCCGCGCTAACGGGTCGCTCCGCACCTCGACGCCCAACGTGATCGCGGTCGAACACCCCGCGGAGGGCTCGTACTGCATCAAGTTCTCCAACCCCCAGCCGAGCCAGGTGCAGGCGGAGGCTGCGGTCGCCAGCATCCACGGCGACGACTGACCGTCCTGGCCGCCGCATCCTGCGCCGCCGCGGACGGCTCGAAAGGCGAGCACCTCCGTCTCGTCCCAGGGAGATCCCGCACGCAGGAGCCGAACCGGTAGCAAGCGGGGCTGACTGCGGCAGCCCGGCTACCGGGACAGCCACCCACCGTCGACGGGGAGGATGACGCCGTGGACGTAGTCCGACGCTGACGACGCCAGGAACAGCGCCGGGCCGACGACGTCGTCGGGTTCTCCCCACCGGCCAGCCGGCAGACGCTCGAGGATCTGACCACGTCGCTTGGGGTCGTCTCGCCAGATGTGCGCGTTCGCGCGGGTCTGGATGTATCCCGGGGCGATCGCATTGACGTTGACGCCCCGGGGAGCGAGCTCGTTCGCCAACGCCTTGGTCAGCTGGGCGATCCCGCCCTTGCTGGCTGCGTAGGCGGCCACGTTGAGGCCACCGGAGAACGACAGCATCGAAGCGACGGTGATGATCTTCCCGCGACCACGCTCCGCCATGTCGGTGCCGACCCGACGAGCGATGCGGAACACCGACGTGAGGTTCGTCTCGAGCGTGGCGTCCCACGCCTCGTCGTCGTGCTCCGCGATCGGCCGCGGCGTGGCGATCCCCTGGGCGAGGACGGCGATGTCGAGCGCACCGACGAGCTCCTCGGCCCGGCCGATCAGATCCTCGGTGGCCTCGCGATCGGTGACGTCCACGCTGACGACACGCAGTTCGGAGCTGGACAGGGCAGCTGTCTCCGCCAGGGCGTTCCCGTCCCGACCTGCGCCGACCACCCGGACACCGGCGCCGGACAGGCCCAGCGCGATCGCACGGCCGAGACCGCTGCTCGCCCCGACGACCAACGCCGACCTCCCCGCGAGATCCCACTCGATCACGGTGTGATCGTAGGCGCCGGCTGGAAACGTTTGCAATCCGCGGGCCGGTCTCGTACCGTCCACCCATGCGGATCGGCGTCGACACGTACTGCTTCCACCGCCTGCTGGGCTTCCAGCGGTTCGGGGAGGACGCCACGACGGAGCGGCTCGCCGACGGTGGCCCCGCGGCGATCGCCCACGCGGTGCAGCTCGGCGCCGAGGTCGTGTCCGTGCAGACGTGCTTCGCCGCCGACGACGTCCGACGGCTGGACCGCTGGAAGGCGGCTGCCGCAGGCGCCGACCTGGTCGTGTCGTGGGGCGCTCCCGATGGGCTGGCGGCGGGCACCTCCGCCGAGGCGGAGGTCGACCTCGTCGAGTGGATGGAGGCGGCCGCTGGAGCAGGTGTGTCGCTCGTGCGCATCGTCGTGGGTGGACCGAGCCGCTTCGGGCTGGAGCCGTCCCTGCAGCGGCGGAGGCGCTTGGCGCCCGTCCTCGATCGACTCGCCCGCCGCGCCGAATCGCTCGGCGTCGTCATCGCCATCGAGAACCACGGCGACATCACGGCGGCCGACCTCCGGGAGATCGTGATGGACGTCGCCTCGCCGGCGGTCGGGGTCTGCTTCGACACGGCGAACGCGGTCCGGGTCGGCGACGACGTGTGCGAAGCAGCGGACCTGCTCGCCGGCTGGGTGCGGATGGTCCACCTGAAAGACGTCGAGGACCCGTCCCGTGCGCTGACCCACGAGAGCGGTCCCTGCTCGGTGCCCTACGGCGAGGGCGTCGTTCCCGTGGACCTGGTGCTGTCGAGGTTGAGCGATCCGATCGCGGCGGGCGCACCGGTGTGCGTCGAGCTCGGGCAGCTCCCCCTCGGCGCTGATGAGGCCCAGCTGGTCCGTGCTTCCATCGGATGGCTGCAGGCGTACCGGGCCGGAGTGGGCTCTCCTTCGGTCTGACCGGACGACGTCGGCGGCGGCGGGTCAGGCGTCGGGCAGCACCAGCGCCGTGGCTTCGATCTCCACCACGAGCTCGGGGTGCATCAGGCTGTGGATGCCGACGAAGCTGCACGCGGGCAGCACGTCGCCGAACACCTCGCCGTGGGCGCGGCCGACGGCCTCCCAGTCCTGCATGTCCGTGAGGTACACCCGCGTCCGCACCACGTCGGCGGGCGTGGCGCCGAGCTCGGCCATCGCCTGCACGATCTCGTGCAGGATGTGCCGGGCCTGCTCGTACGCGTCGCCGGGCGCCACCACGCTGCCGTCGGGGAGCGTCGCCGACGTGCCGCTCACCTCCACCAGGTCGCCGCGCCGGACCGCCCGGCTGTAGCCCACGATCGGGCCCCACAGCCGGCCCGCCGGCACCCTCGTCACGTCGCTCACCGACCACCTCCGCTCGTGCGCACGGGCAGCGCCCGCACGGTGCGTTCGTACCACGTGATCAGCGGCACCTGCGGCTCGAGCAGCTGCAGGCCCGGCAGGGCGAGCAGCAGCTCCTCGGTCGCCGTCTCCACCTCCACCCGGGCGAGTTGGTAGCCCATGCAGAAGTGGCTGCCCAGCCCGAACGCGAGGTGCCCGGCGACGCCGCCTTCCCGGTAGCCGCCCTTGCGCTCGATGCCCATCAACAGGTCGGCCCGATCGGGGTCGAACACCTCGGGCCGGCTGAACACCGAGTCGTCGGTGTTGGCCGAGCCGAGGCAGACGAGGACGTCGGTGTCGGCCGGGATCGCCGTCCCGTACCACTCCACCTCCACGTTCGTGCGCCGGTCCTCGTACACGATCGGCCCGTCGCGGCGCAGCGACTCGGAGAACGCCGCCCTGATCCTCGACGGGTCCTCCCGGCACCGCTCCAGCTCGCCCTCCTCGCTGAGCAGCGCCCACCAGAAGTTGCGGATGGCCATGTCGGTCGTCGGCCCGCCGGCGGCGAGCAGGAAGCTGATGAACGAGCACACCTCGTCGTGGGTGAGCCGCTCGCCGTCGGCCTCGGCGTGGACCACCTTGGAGATCAGGTCGTGCGACGGTCGCTCCAGGCGCTCGGCGATGATCGGCCCGAGGTGCTCGGCCAGGCGGCGGTGCGCGGCCGCGCCGGCGGCGCGCAGCTCGGGCACGTCGGCCAGGCCCTCGAGGATCGTGTTGCCCACGTCGTAGAGCAGCTCGGTGTCCTCCTCCGGGAACCCGAGCAGGGCGGCGATCACCCCGAGCGGCAGCCGGCTGGTCACGGTGTCGATGAGGTCGAACTCGCCCCGCCCGGCCAGCGGCGCGGTCAGGCGGGCGATCGAGCCCTTGATGAGCGGCCGGTACCCGTCCAGGTTCCTGCCCACGAACGCCGGGGCGACGATCGTGCGCTCGCGGATGTGGCGGGGCCCGTCCAGCTCGGCGAGGGTGCGCCCGAACACCGGGCGGAAGCGCTCCTGGTAGGTGCGCGCCGAGTACACCTGCGGGTTGCCGAGCACGGCGACCACGTCGTCGTAGCGGGTGAGGATCCACCGCCCCGCCATGTCGTCGTAGAACAGCGGGTGGTCCTCGCGCATCCTCCGCCACACCGGGAACGGGTCGCGCAGGTACTCCTCCGACCGCAGCACCTCGGCGGTCACCCCGGTCACGGTCATGCACCCTCCCCCTTCACGATCCTCCACACCGCGCGCCGGTGGAGCGGGTGGCGCTCCGCACCACGTACCGCCCTCCGCTGGCCACGACGCCACGACCTCATGCGGCCGACAGCCAGAGGCGGAGGAGGTGGCGCGGCGCGCCCGGGTCGTCCTCGTAGGTCGTCCGCGCGTGCACCACCGCGTGGTTCGAGACGAGTTGCAGATCACCGGCTTCCAGCCGCATGGGGACGCAGAGCTCCGGGCTCGAGGCGAGGGCGTCGAAGCGGTCCAGTGCCGTCGTCAGCTCGTCGTCCAGCTGGAACCGTGCGCCGTGGCGCTCCACCGACCGGAAGTAGTCGGAGTGGTAGAAGATGCGCACCCGCTCCCCGTCGAAGGCGAAGGGGGTGACGCGAACGGCGGGTTCCGGGCCCTCGTCCCGCGAGTCCAGCCACACCGGTCGGTACAGCCGGCAGGCCGACACGGGATCGGACCGCCAGAGGGCGTCGTGCACGGCGATCGAGCTGGCCACGCGGCTCTCGCCGCCCACCCTCGCCGGGCGGAGGCACATGAGGCCGACCACGTCGGCGTAATCGCAGTGGAACCGGATGTCGGCGTCGGTCTGGTACAGGCGCCGGTGCTCAGCGCCCTCGACAGCCGGGAGGTTCCGCACGTGACCGAGGAGGTCGCCGCGTGGGTTCTGCGCTCCTGGTGTGCCGAGGTGCAGCCCGAGGCACCAGGTCGCGACGGCGGTCCGCTCCTCGCCCCAGCGCTCCACCGGAAACCCGCGGACCAGCACGATCCCGCGCTCCTCGGCGAGCTTCCGGGACCACTCCTGGACCGACCTCGCGCAGCGGCCGAGGTCGACGTCCGCCCGATGCAGCTCGTGGAGCGGGACGCCGGATCCCATCACCACGTCGAGCGCCGCGTCGAGATCGTGGAGGTCGAGGCCCGCCAGCTGGACGATCCAGGTCGGGTCCTCCGCCAACTCGTCGGCGGTCCACGCCATCGGCCCGCCGACGGGTCCGAGGCTGGACCCGGTCTCGGCGCGGTCGAGGTAGTGCCGGCGTTGCTCGGTGAACGTCAGGTAGCCCACCAGCCGGATCCTCGCCCTCAGCCCACCGGCTCGAGCCGACCGGAGGCGATGCTCGCGTAGGCGGCGGCGAGCACCTCCACCGTCCTCGCCCCCAACTCGAGCGGCGAGCGGTTCACCGCCTCGCGTTCCTGCACCAGGTCGAGCAGCGTGTGCACCGGCCCGCGGCAGTGGTACGCACCCGCCCGCGGCGGCAGGGGCACCTCCTGCTCGGCGCCGTCGCTCCGCCACAGCCACAGCCGGTCCCGCTCGAGGTCGGCGTGCAGCTGCCCCTCCGACCCGAACACCCGGATCTCGTACTGGTGGCGGTCGTCCTGGCAGCCGCTGTGGAACGACGCCCCGCTCACCGATCCCGTGGCGCCGCCGCGGAAGCGGATCGAGAAGGTGTCGTGCAGCTCCACCTGCGCCCGCTCGGGTTGGAAGCCGAGCGCGAACACCTGCTCGGCTCGCAGGGAGGTGACGCCGAGCATCCAGCCGAGGATGTGGGTGAGCTGGGCCTGGCCGTAGCCGCCGCCGGAGATCGCCGGGTCCGTCCAGGTGCGCGTGTCGACCACCTCCTCGGTGGGGCCCGCCGAGTGCAGCGAGGAGCCGTCGAGGAGCTGACGGGTGCCTGAGCCCATGTGCACCATCACGTGCTCGATCGTGCCGACACCCCGCTCGCCCCACAGCTCCTGCGCAGCCGCGTACGTCGGTAGGTAGTTCCAGCCGAAGGCCACCAGCGCGTGCCGGCCCGACCGCTCGGCCCGCTGCGCGAGGTCCCACGCGTCGGCGGGTGAGATGGTCACCGGCTTCTCCACCAGCACGTGCGCCCCGGCCTCCATCGCCGCCGACGCCTGCTCGTGGTGGAACCCGACCGGGCTGGACACGATGCACAGGTCGATGCCGGCGTCGAGCACGTCGCGGTAGTCCTCGCTGGCCATCGCGAAACCGAACTTGTCGGCCACCTGGGCCAGCTCGTCCGCGCCCTTGCGGCACACGCCCACCAGCTCCACCTCGTCGGCCCGCTCGAGCAGCGTGGGAATGTGCGAGACCTGCGCCCACACCCCGGCGCCGATCACCCCGACGCGAACCTTGCCGCCGCTCACGCCCGCACCCCGGCACCCGCCTCACCGACGAGGCGGACCAGCAGCTCGCGCAGGCGGGCGCTCTCGGCGGTGTTGTCGACGGCGTCGCAGCCCCACTTGGCCATCCACACGAACTCGCTGGCGAACCAGCCGTCGTAGCCGGCGTCGGCGAGGGAGCGGACGAGCAGCTCGAGGTCGACCTCGTTGTCGGGCACCTTGCACTGCATCACCCCGGGCCCCGCCGGGCGGATCTGCACGTGGCGGGTGCGCGGGGCCAGCACGGTCATCCGCTCGGTGGAGCACCCGAGGTAGGCGAAGTGCGAGGGGTCGAGGGTGACGGTGAGGCCCGGGCAGCGCTCCAGCAGCTCCATCGTCGCCTCCGGCGTCTCGATGCACGACCCAGTGTGCGGCTCGACCGATACGCCGAGCCCGCGCTCGGCACCCATCTCCACCAGCGGCCGCAGCCCCTCCGCGGCGAGCTCGATCGACTCCAGCTCGGAGCGGCCCTCCACCACCACGCCGGGCAGCAGCGTCACGCCCGGCGCCGAGAGCGCCTCGGCAAAGTCGACCATCGCCCGGAAGATCGCGCGCAGCTCCTCCACGTCGTCGCCGGTGCGGCTGGTGGGCGTCACCCGATCGAGCTCGAGGCTGGAGGTGAGGAACACGTCGGCGACCGCCAGGCCCGCCGCGTCGACCGCGGCGCGCACCTCGTCGGCCCGCCGGCGCGGGTCGGCTACCACCGACGGCACGGTGACGTGGGTGATGTCGCCGAACACGCCGACGTCGACGCCGGTGAACCCGAGGTCGGCGATGACGGCCAGCACCGTCGGGTGCGACAGCACCGGCCAGGCGTAGTCGTTGCAGGAGATCCGCAGGGTCATCGCGGGATGCGGTACTTCTCGACCACCCGCTCGTCCACCTCCACGCCGAGACCCGGCAGGTCGCGCCCGGTGATGTAGCCGCCCTCGTGCCAGAACGGCTCGCTCACAAGCTCGTGCTGCATCGGGTTCTCGATCGGCTTGAGCTCGAAGTACAGGCACCGCGGCGACGACAGCGACAGCGCCAGGCTGGCCGCGCTGATGATCGCGCTGCTCCAGGCGTGGGCGTTGAACCACAGCTGGGCGTGCTCGACGGCGGCGATCAGCTCGCGGAAGCCGGTGATCCCGCCGGCCCGCCCGGGGTCGCAGCCCACGACGTCGACGATGCCGGTGGCGATGAGGCGGTGGTACTGCTCGGTGGTCCAGCACCGCTCGCCCGTGGCGACGAGGCTCGTGCAGTGCGCGCGCAGCCGCTGGAAGCCCTGGACGTCCCACGGCTCGAGCGGCTCCTCGATCCAGCGCAGCCCGTACTCCTCCCACGCCTTGGTGAGCTTCACGGCGTGGCCGACGTCCCACCGCAGGTGCTGGCCGCGGTCGAACATGATGTCGGGGCCCGGCCCCGCGGCCTCGCGCAGGAGGCGCATGAACTCGAGGTCGCGGTCGAACTCGTAGCCGACGCGGGCGTCGCCCTTCTTGCCGAGGCCGATCTTGAACCCGTGCATGCCGGCCGCTGTGTAGGAGGCGTGGCGCTCGGCCTCGTCCTCGAG
>VFQR01002667.1_pt1 | contig 10988 bp, 6 predicted proteins | sample 3512321 | NCBI WGS metagenome assembly VFQR01 (sample SAMN10412374, study PRJNA504923) | tailings metagenome | isolation source: Relicate 3 Philex TSF1 revegetated site | place: Philippines: Tuba, Benguet | collected 2017-08-29
TTTCGGCGTTGCGACCTTCATTTATATAGTCAATTTCTTCAAATAACTTGGTGCCAAACTCGTCCACAATTAAAGTCAGGTCGTGACCGAGATTCAAGGGTAACCAAGGAGCCAACCAACCCGCCGCCCACCTCATCAAATATAAGTCACGGGTGAGAACCGGGCGTAAGTTGGGGCGTTGCACTTTGACCGCCACTTCTTCCCCAGTAATCAAACGACCGCGATACACTTGACCCAAGCTAGCCGCAGCTACCGGCGTTGCTGACAGCTCGCTAAAACTTTCATGAATTGGGCGGTCTAATTCTGTTTCGATAATTTGGTAAGCGATCGCATTATCGAATGGCGGTAACTGGTCTTGCAACTTTATCAGTTCTTCTAAAAAATCTTTGCGTATCAGGTCTGGTCTAGTGGAAAGGGCTTGACCAACTTTAATAAAAGTCGGCCCCAGACCTGTGAGCAGTTTTCGCAGATCGATAGCTCGTTTTACCTTGTTCTGCTCAACTTTATCTCGCCATTCATCCAACTTTATACTTAGTATAAATCCTGCAAAAGACCAGAGAATTCTTAGCAATCGCCCCCAGGCTAACCAGGGACGGTAACGATAGTAGCGAGCGATCGCTTCTGGATTGTAGCCTTTTAGCTGAGCAGGTTGATACTGACCCACGGCTTTATTTGCCTCTTCAACTCGGAAATTTACACTTTTGTTGCCTTCTCTCCTGACCTACAAGTTCATTGCATGTACAGGAAACAGATAGTCTCTGATCTAAAACAATTAGAACCTTATCCTTTGCGGATACTGTTCGAGGCAAATTTAGCCTATATTGCTGCTTAGATTTGTTTATCTTTTTCTTAATTATACTTTATAAAACTACAACTACTTATCAATCTCTCAGATGATTTTATCTTTTCTTAACTATTGTTTATAAAAATATAAATACTTACCTATATATACAAATTCGAGAACGATCCCAAGACATAGTAACTATATTTACTATTAGTTACAGTTCGCTACAGTACTATTACAGTCTCAGATTTGCTCGTTTTAAAATTCAGGCAGCTTCAGCCAAGCTTTTAGCTTTCCCTGAATACTATTACGATGATGGTTTTCTAAAACACTCATCCACAGTGAAGTTGATAAAACAGCACCACAAATTACTGCGGTGGTTACAATTACAGCCCATTCTGAAGTTATTCCTAACAGCAACAGACTTTTCTTTCCTAACCAAGACAAGCCCAAACAGCATACCAGGACACTAGTCCATAAACCAACTACCTGACGTAAATAAATGCCAAAGTTAAGATGCAAACGCACAATTGGTCTGTAGACTCCATACCAATTGTTTGTCAGTATCTGTGCCAACATTGTTGCTATTGCTACTCCAAATAATCCTAAAGGTTTAATCAAAACCCATGTAAATATTAAATTCAGAACACCTGAAGTTAAAGACCAAGGAGCATACTTTTCATCCTCTGTAGCTCGTGAGCTTGTGATCAAAATTACATGTTGCGTTTCTAGGGTGACGATAATACAAAAAATCAACAACACATCAAAACCAACAAAATTACCCTCACCCAACCATAATTTGATAAAATTTCCACCTGCCACCATCAAAAATGCAACCCCCGCTGCCACAATAGACAATCCTATACGTGCATTACGTAGAGTCATGCGGTGAATATCTGCTAAATTTCCAGCTTGCCATGCTTGACTAATAAAAACTGCCGAAGAACCTGCAAAAGCAATAGCAGCTTGAGAAATATTAGATATTAAATTATAGGTAGCTTGATAACTGGGAATATTTTGAGAGCCTTTAAATATAGCAATAAAATAAGTATCAGTGCGTAAAATTAAAAACGCTCCTAAATCAGTTAACCACCAATATAAAGAAGGCTTAAATAGTGCTTTAGCATATTGAGTATTCCAATTACCCTGCAAAAGCAATAAATTAGGGAAACGCCAGCGAATGATTGTGATAAATATCAAACGTTGGATTAAGCCAGCAACTACAGAAATTGTTGCCAATGCTAATAATCCACCCCCCAACATGACTGCAATCATGTTGCTAAATATAATTAAAAAATAAGTTAAAACCGCAATTAAACCATCCCAACCAACATATCCCATGCCCGCCAGTAAGCAGTCAAAGTAAGATAACCAAACTGCGATCGCGTAACCAGTACACATCAATGTCCAAGCCCAAAGTAGTTGTTCTTGAGACACTTCATGTAACTCAATTTTACTGATTAAAGCGTAGCCCATAACCCACGCTATCAAAAAAACAGCTACTGCCAACCATTGTAAAATTAACCGACCTGTAACTACTAAATCTCCAATATTTTGCTGAGTTTCATCTGTTAATTCTACTTCTGGATCAAAGCCACTTTTTCCTTTTGCCAAAGCTATATGCCGCGTCAAAGTTGGGATAATTCCTAAAGACAACAACCATAAAAAAGATTGGCTATTACCGAGTAAATACCATAGTCCTAGTTCCTCTTTTCCCATAAATCGGAAGAGAGTCGGAGTCAAAACTAAGCCTGAAACAATTATCGACACCCGACTTAGCCAAGAAACACTCACTGCAAAAGCAATACGTCGAGAAATTGACATAATAATTGGGGAGTGGGGAGTGGGAAAACATTCTCAAATTTGTCTGTGGGTAAGAAAAAATTCCATAATTTTTCGCCTTAATTACCAATTCCTAATCCATAATTCCTAGTTAATAGCCCACTTCAAGCATTCCTAAATTCTGACTTCTGACTTCTGACTTCCGAATTCTGACTTCCGAATTCTGACTTCCGAATTCTGACTTCTAACTCCTGAATTCTGACTCCTAACTCCTGAATTCTGACTTCTGACTTCTGACTTCTGAATTCTGAATTCTGACTACTGACTCCTGACTCCTAACTCCTGAATTCTTATTCTTAAATATTTTTAGAGTAGATTTTCTCTGATTGCATAATTGTCTGTAAAATGACATTGCGGTATGATAATGCAATAGTATCCCAGCTAAAACGTGAAGCATTAATAATTGCTTTTTGAAGCCAATCTCCACTCAAGACTTTAGCAATAGCAGCAGCATAATTTTGTATATCTGTGACATCGCATAAAATTCCAGCATCTCCAACCATGTAGCGGCGCATTTCATCGTCTGTGGTAACTATTGGTAAACCACTAGCCATTGCTTCCAAATAAGAAAGGGCACATGGTTCATTAATGGAAGGTAAAGTGAATGCATTAACGCTTCGATAAACTTTGGGCATTTGATGACTGGGAAAGATTTTGATCCCAAAGCGATCGCTTCCCAATAACCGATCGCCTAAGGATTGAAAGTATGCTCGATCTATGCCATCTCCACAAATTAGAAGACTGACTTTTGGTAATAAAGCTACAGCCTGAATTGCCAGTTCAACTCGCTTATGATTATGACGATTGAGAGAAGCTACACACAAAACCAGAGGTTTATTTAAACCCAAGTCTATATGTTCTCCTTGTGGTGTAAAGCGGTTAGTATCTACACCATTAGGAATGATAGTAGTAGGTTGAGAAGGTCGTAAAGTTCGCGCAAAATTAGCCATAGCTTCCGAAAAAACTACGAGATGATCGGGACGAAATCGCAAATTACGTGCAAGCAATCGCCCTTGGGCTAATAATCCAGTATGTTCGGTATAAATCATTGGCGTACCAATCAGGGTACGGACAAAAGCTGCCATTGCTAGACCTCCGTAATCGTTGCAGGGAAAAATTAGGTCAGCAGGGTGTGTGAGTAGTCTAAAAGCACAAGGTAAAAAGCTTGTCAAGTGTTCGATCGCAATATCAGAATGGGTAAAAAAATGTTTCAGTAGAGAAGCGATCGCTAAATTATTCAGAATTTGACGTGCCTTTGTGCGCCCGATACCACCAGCTGGATAGTAAAACTGACTACAGCGATCGCCAGCTAATAATTCCACATCGAAGTAAGTACTGAGGCGTGAGGCAAGTTCTATAGCAAAAATCTCCGAGCCACCACTCCAGTTAATTCCGGCACTCGGATGCACTAAAACCACTCGATAGGATCGTTGATGTCGTGCTTTCGGCTGAGCGTGATTATTAGTATCAATCAAGCGCTGGATCATAAAAGGTTCATTCATAGCAAGGGACTGGGGATTGGGAACTGGGTAACTGCGGAGTTAGGAGTTAGGAGTTAGGAGTTATTGTCCCCTTGTCCTCTTCTCTCCCATCTCCCCACTCCCCACTCCCCGATCCCAATTCCAACCAGCAACCGCAAACAGAGTCCACCAGTAGAAAAAGAAGGTTGTGTGACTCCAAATGTTCTCAGTAATCATGCCGATAATCACAGCTGCAAGGATAGCTAACAATACCCGACACAAATCTTGCTGAGCGCTAGTAGAGGAACTACGCCTAAGTAACTCAATTAAATGTGTAGCTTGAATACCAAGAAAGAATAAAAAAGCCAAAAGCCCAAGGATTCCGCCTTCTGCTAACGCTCGAATATAATCATTGTGGGCGTAATTATTGTAAATAGTTAGATAGCGGCTACTTGCTAGACCATAACCTAAAAAAGGTGACTGTTGCCAAGCTTGTATAAGTAAAGACCACTGTGCCAGCCGCCAGTTAAAACTATTACCGTCTCCGTGTGACAACAAAATTGCCCGCGATATATCTAAATCGAGATTTAACAACGGTGTTTGAGTTAGGGAAGTGAGGCGTTGTTGTCCCAACTCACTGCTAGCAAATAAGACTATAACTACCGCAAATAAAAATGCTCCACCAATCAAATTAATCAGATTCAATTTTGGCGCAATCAAAACCAGAATCAAAATGCCCAGCATCATCAAGCTAAACAAAGTTTTAGTATTCACATAGAAAAAGCCGAGTACAACAAGCAATATTAGCCAAGGCCAACGTTGCCGGCACCGATTAACTTTCCAATAAGTCAAGCCAATGAACAGCAACAAAAAAGTTGCAAAGGTATTAGACAGACCAAGGGTGCCATTAATGCGGGAAATTGCTCCAGAGATTGGATCTTTGGTCGCTTGGAGTACGCCTGGTAGCAGCGAAACAGGAACAAGCATCTGCATTGTTGCTGCCGTCAGAGGTAAGATGAGAGCGAAAAATAATGCAGAAATAATCTTTTGGGGATGGATTCGGTCTTGCAGTTGCATCACCAGCAAGTAGACCATCAGCCAGGAAAAAAGACGCACCCACTCGCGGATGCTGTCTAAAAAAACACCAGCATCTAACCGATGTTCTGCCAAAGGTATGAGTATGACTCCTAGACCCTGGAAAGCTACCCAACCTGCAAATAACCACCAAAACTTATCAGTACGTACTATCCGGCCAGTTAGTAATGCCACTGCGACATAAAGTAAAGTTAGGACATCCAGACCAATGGCGAATAGAGAAGGAATTTGCTGAGCAGAAAAAGGATCGAGGGCACTACGCAAGATTAACAGTCCGAGTACGGTTTGCTCGAATCTGGCAAAGAACAAGAAAACCACCGCTATTGCCCCCACCATCAACCCCAGATAAAGAGGCTCAAAAGCTGTGAGTAACCCAATCACCACACCTGCCAACCCAATCTTCAGTATTATGGAGCGTTGATTTGTCAACATCTTCATACATATATATAGATATAAAAGTCTACTGGTGTACGTCACTACAGCCGAATTGAATATGGTGAAGTACACGAAGATTCGTCTCAAAGCCACCAAGAAAAGCTGTTTTACTGCTAAATTCTGATATCAGTCCGGTTAATCAAACTGAATAAAAATGTTTGCTCGTAGTGAGGACTTTAGTCCTCAAGTCAGGACTTCAGTCCTGACTACAAACTATTTATTATGACTCCTGAATTCTGCGGCATCACTTCGGCTCGTAGTGAGGACTTTAGTCCTCAAGCCAGGACTGAAGTCCTTACTACAAACTATTTATTATGGGTGATGAATTCTGCGGCATCACTTCGACCTCGAACCGTTCGCAGAATTGGCAGTATCCCTTGGGGGAGTTGAATGTTCTAGAGGACGCGAAAAATAGCGGTAAGACTTTTCAGTTTGAACCGTCATGCCATTGACTACTACTCCGAGAATTGGTATTCGATTTTGTGTAAGTTCTGATACTGCCTTTTTGAGGAAATCTTTGAGGGTAAAACTGGGACGTGTAATCAGCACAACGCCATTGGTATAGCGACCCAAGGTGGCTGCATCAGCACTAACATTTAGAGGTGGAGTATCTATGATTACAAAATCATAATTTTCTGTGGCATGTGCTATCAACGACTGCATCGCCTCAGACTCTAACAATTGTGAGGGGCGTGGGTGTAGTTCACCACAAGTCAGTACCGAAAGGTTTTCAATATCTCTAATCTGCACGGTATCTAGTAGCGATCGCCCTTTAGCGATCGCATCGCTAAGTCCCGGTTTGGCAGGTAAGTTAAACAGCTTGTCCTGCATCGGACGATGTAAGTCGGCATCTATAATTAAGGTTCGCCGAGATAACATCGCACAAACAGCGGCTAAGTGCGAGACAACTACTGATTTCCCTTCTCCAGATTTAGTACTACTAATCACAATACTCCGCAATTTTTGAGAACTGCGAAACTCTAGGGTTTTGAGCAACATCCGATAAGGTTCAACCAAAGCAATATCATCTAAAAATCCTGCTGCCGCTTGCAAGTTGAGCGCTCTAGCAGGCAGAGATGGTAATGTTCCCAACAACGGAATTTTTGTCAGTATTTCCTCGGCTTCGGAAGTATCGTGTATGGTGTTATCCGTGGCTTCTAAAAGCAACACCACACCAACAGCTAAAATACTTCCCAACACAGTAGCTAGTCCCAACACCAGATAAGGTTTAGGGAAGCTGGGAGAAGTTGGTGGTCTAGCCTCTTCGATAATTCGGATATTGCCAACTAACTGAGCTTCCGCAATCCGCGCTTCTTCGAGTTTGCTTTGTAACAACTTTAAGGATGCGGCCGCTTCTTCTCGTTGGCGAGTTAGTACAGTCAGAGGCTGTTGTTGAATTGGTAGTTGTGCTAAACGAGCTTGGAAATTAGCTTTTAAAGACTGAACAACCTTGAGCTTATTTTCCATTGCCAAGCGTTCAATCTCATTCCCAATCAGTTCCGAAGTCAGATCTTGACTCAGAGGATCGGATGCCACATGATTCGGGGAAATAGCTCGATCTCCAGGGGCAAGACGAGTTAATTCCCGATTGTACAAATTATTTAGAGCTTGCTGCTGTTGCAAGAGCAAAATCAAACTTGGATGATTCTCTGTAAACCGCAAACGCGTAGTAGCTATCTGGGTTTGCAAATCTGCCAACTTGGTGCGTAACTTCTGGAGTTGTTCATCTTGACCACCGCGCACAGATGCATAAGCATTGCCAAGGTTTCTATTAGTAGTAATTTCCCGTAGAGATGCATCACGCGATCGCGTTTCTTGGAGTTGAGCAATTAAAGTCCCCTCCTGATCTTCTAGAGTGGCTAAACTATCAACTAAACTTTTGCTTTGGTCAGCAAAAGAGATCAAACCAGTAGCTTGTTTATATTTATTTTCCACAGCCTCTGCTTGTAGCAAGTGTTGACGAGCCAAAGGAACCTCTTTTTCCAAAAATTTCCGAACATTTGCAGCTTCCTTGCGGATTTGTTCAGCACTTTCCTCAACCATTGTTTGGGAAACAGCATTGACGAGTTTAGCAGCCAGAACTGGGTCTTGGGCTTGATAGCTAATAACCAAGATATTCGTCGCTGGGATAATTTTGACTCGCAAACGTTTACCGAATTTTTTAGTTGTCAAATTGCTTTGAGAAACACGAAAAACCTTAGCTAGCGATCGCTCTAAAATAGGTACTGATTTGACTAATTCTGCCTGTTCCGCCAATGGACTAGGGCCACCAGGCACACCTACAGGTACCTGTGTGAGGTCACGTCCCAACTCAGAAACACTCACCCGTTTGTCATCCAATATCAATTGTGCTGATGCTCGATACAAACTTGGAGCCAAAACTAAGTAAGCAACAGCTCCCCCAATCACAGCAACAAACGTCGCCAAAGCCGGCCAACTTCGCCGCTTCCAAACCACTACTAAAGATGAAATACTTTTCTCCATTACATATACCTATGTGTAATTGGGCATTGGGCATTGGTTATTCTCCCCCTGCCTCCCCTGCTCCCTCATCCCCCTCATCCCCCCATCCCCCCATCCCCCCGTCCCCGGGTCAGAGCGTCACTCATCACCCGTGACAAATTACTACCCTCCGATACCCCTACAAGGTCAGGGGAATTCAGAATTGTTGTGTATAGTTTTAAGGTTTCAGAAGTAATGCGATCCCAACCATAGTTAAGCTGCACATTTCTTTGTGCATTTTTAGCCATTACCCCCATTTCAGTCAGATGATTAATCGCCCAATCTAAGGAATGTACGCAAGAGTCTACGTTTCCAGCTTGAAAAAGTATCCCTTGATTACCATCAATCAATTGCTGGTGGGGGGGAATGTTACTTGCCACCACTGGTATACCTTCCCGCATGGCCTCTAACATTGCCAAAGGTAGTCCCTCAACATCAGAAGGAAGGACAAATAACCCTGCTCCCCGCACGGTTTCCCAAAGACGAGTTCTTTGGAGTTCGCCTGCAAATAAGATATCTCGATGGTTGGCAACCTTTTCTAATAGCTTGGCACTGAAGGATTTTGTATCGCTGACACCTCCAGCCAGAACTAGCTTCCATCCAGCTGCTTTCAATTTACAAAAAGCATCAATGAGCAAGTCGGGACGCTTTTCTGGTACTAGTCTGCCTAAAAACAGAATGTAGCGTCCTGGTGTCAAACCCAAAGAGTTAACGTAGGGAAATTTGGGGTCTGAAGTACCGTAGCTAGCGGGAGCGCTGGGGATGTAGACTGTCTCTCGATTGTAGGTTTCCAGAAAGTAGGATTTTAAGTCTTTTGACACCACAACTAGCCCTTGGGCGAAGCGCACAGCTGCTTTTTCGCCCAAAAGAATCAGCTGACTAGACAAATTACCCCACTTGGCGCGTTGCCAGTCTAAGCCGTGACAGGTAACTACAACCTTTGTAGAGTTAGCGATTCTAGGTAAACAACTAAATAGAGATGGGCCTAAAGCCTGAAAATGAACGATATCATATTGCTGACCACATGCAGCGATCGCTCCTAGTGCCGAGGTAATAAAAGCATCAGCCCCACGCAAACCCCAGCTGGGTAAGGAAATTACTCGCACACCCCAGAAGTCGTAATGGTCAAACCAAGGATAATTTATATTAGAAGACCGAGCGAATAAATCAACACAATGTCCTTGTTCGATTATCCGAGGATATACTTCTGCACAATAATGCTCAATTCCTCCTTGTTTGGGAGGTAAACCTTTCACACCAATGACGGCTATTTTCATGGCAATCAATTATTTTCTGAAAAATGTTTGTTCAAGTCATAACAATTTGAAAAATCATTGCAATATATTGCAACATATGGATTCCTAAAACCCAAATACACCAAGGCGATCCTCAATCCAAAATCCAAAATCGTATCATTAATCAACTGAATAGCCTGCTAACTTCCAACGACTTAGCATTTTGCTGTAGATATTCTCAATAACAGTTTGAGCGCTATAAGGTTGTGCAGTCGCCAGACAGGAAGCAGTTGGATAATTTTCAGGATGTAATATTACTTGGCGTAAGGCATTTGCCACACACTCTGGTGTACGTTGTTTACAAACAACACCATTATCGGCACCTAACAATTTTGGGGTTTCACCACACATAGTGGTGACTACTGGTGTGCCGCTAGCGAGTGCTTCCAAAACTACTAAGGGTAGACCTTCGTAGGCGCTGCATAGGACAAAAACATCGCATATCCGATGTAAATTTGCTAGTTCTTCTATACAAATTGCCCCCAACATTGTCACCCGACCAGATAATCCCAAGTGAGTAATTTCGCCACGTATTTCTGTTGCTAACTCGCCATCACCTGCTATCAGTAAATGAGTCTGGGTTTGATTTAAAGCAGCAAATCCACGAACTAACAGTAGCGGATCTTTTTGCGGATGCAAACGACCTGCAAATAAAATAAAACGTGTTTTTTCATCTAATCCCAGCTTAATGGCTAGTTCGCGCCGATAAGTTTGCCGTTGTAACTGATTTAAAGGATAGAAAATTTGGCCATCAAAGGAATTTTTGATGTATGCAATGCGATTTTGCAAGTCAGGATAACGCTGTTGATAAAATTGAGTTGCATCAGTATTGCATGAAAGAATTTGGCTAAATTGGCGAACTAGTAAACTTTCCAAAGCGAAATAGGCTGCGGGAAATCTTCGCCACAGAATCGCCTTTTTTTCACCTACAGCTTGCATCTGTGTGTGAATATCATTATGGATGAACAAAGTTTTTTCTCCGTGCCAATTCCAGGCTGCCAAGCTTGGTTCTAGACGATGAAAGTGCATAAAATCTGACGACAAGCAACGTCCGAAAAGGGCAGTGGTATACTTGAGTGTGGTGGGAATCAGGCTTCTGACATTATCATTTTTCAAGGAAAATAAAGGTAAAAAACTAATTTCTCTACCTGCGATTTCTGCTGCTTGCCACTTTTGAGTAGGCTGAAATTTCTCGTCCCCTGTTCCTACAAGCCGCACCTCAAATTCTCTGGGTGCGTATTTAATAAAAATTTTGATTAACGTCTGAATTCCTCCAATACTACTGTGCCAAGGATTGAATTGATAAAAAATTGTTAGAACTGGTTTACGCATGAAGTGAACCCAACACAACTTACATGTAAACACGCGGATATTTTCCCACATTCAACAGTGTGAATTAAAGCAGTAAAATAGCCTTTCTTTGCTTATTCTCATAGATGCTTGAACGTTGTCAAACATCAAAATTTCCAAGAGGTTTAGCTTAGCTCAATTGACTATTCCGTGGTGGTTGACGAAAAGGGTTTGTAGTCAGGTATTGCACCTTTTACAGCCAAAAAAGCTAATTTATCGAGAATT
>VFQR01002668.1_pt1 | contig 10987 bp, 6 predicted proteins | sample 3512321 | NCBI WGS metagenome assembly VFQR01 (sample SAMN10412374, study PRJNA504923) | tailings metagenome | isolation source: Relicate 3 Philex TSF1 revegetated site | place: Philippines: Tuba, Benguet | collected 2017-08-29
AGAACTGCTGAGGGATTAACACATCATCTTTTGGGAATCGCTTTCGATATTACAAACCGACGAGCCACAGAAATTTCTCTACGCCAAAGTAACGAAAGGTTTGAGCTAGCAGCCGCAGCAGTTAACAGTATGATTTATGACTGGGAGGTTCATAAAAATACTGTGGAAAGAACTCAGGGTTTAACTGACGTTTTTGGCTACAGCCAACAAGAAGCTAAACCTAACCTTGAGTGGTGGCAAGAACACATTCACCCAGAGGATCTACCAATGGTGAATGATGAGTTTATTACTAGTATGGCCATTGGCAATCGTTATAGTATCAAGTACCGAGTACGTCATAAGGATGGCCGCTATTTGTGGGTGCAAGATAAGGGATTTGCAGTGCGGGATGCAAATGGTCAGGTAGTCAGGGTAGTTGGTGCAAATACTGATATTACTGAACAGCAAGCTGCACTACACGATCGCCAACAAGCCGAGACAAAGCTACGAGAAAGTGAAGAACGGATTCGATTGGCAACTACCGCCGCTGAAGTTGGTATGTGGTTTTGGAATATCACTAGCAATGAGTTAATTTGGACAGAAAAATGTAAGCAACTGTTTGGACTATCCCCAGAAGCCGAAATTAATTTTCAGATTTTCCTCAACTGCGTACATCCAGAAGACCATCCAATCATCGAAGAAGCCATCAGCAATTCTATCGAACAAAAACTTGATTCTGATATTGAATACCGCAGTGTTTGGCCTGATGGCAGCATTCATTGGATTGATGCTAGATGTCGTGTGTTTTGCGACGCCGACGGCAAACCAATAAAATTGATGGGTACTGCCCAAGATATTACCAAGCGCAAACAGGCAGAAAATAATTTACTTCAGCGGGAAACTCAATTAAGACGGTTAGTTGATTCCAACATTATTGGCATTTTATTCGCTACTCCTGAGTACATTACTGACGCCAACGAAGCGTTTCTCGAAATGGTGGGTTATACGCGGGAGGAATTATTGACTTTTAAGGTACGCAGACAAGACATCACTCCACCTGAATATCATGCCCTGGATGTCCAGAGTATGGAGCAACTGTTAGCGGTTGGGGTATTTAGTGCCTACGAAAAAGAATATATTCGCAAAGATGGTTCCCGCATTCCCATATTAATTGGTGGTGCAATGGTTACGCGATCGCCAATATCTTGGATTTGTTTTATTATTGACCTCACCCCCAGAAAACAATTAGAAAAAGCACTCAGGCAACAAGCAGAAGAACTCAAACAAGCAAACCGCAATAAAGATGAGTTTCTGGCGATTCTTTCCCACGAATTGCGATCGCCCCTCAACCCTATTCTGGGGTGGTCATCCCTACTTAGAAGTCGCAAATTTGATGAAAATACTACCAATCGTGCTTTAGAAACCATCGAAAGAAATACACAATTGCAAATTCAATTAATTGATGAATTGCTTGATGTCTCTCGAATTATTCGCGGTAAACTAAATTTGACTTTTGCCCCTGTCAACCCGCTAGCTGTCATTGAGGCTGCATTAGAAACAGTCCGCTTAATTGCAGAAACCAAATCTATTCAAATCAAAACTCACTTTGACACCAATGTCGGTAAAATCTCTGGTGATTTTTATCGCCTCCAGCAAGTTGTGGGAAATTTGCTCTCCAATGCCGTCAAATTTACTCCTACTCAAGGAACAGTGGAAGTTAGCCTTGCATTAACTCAAGATTTGACTTCCCAGTGGGCAGTAATTCAAGTTAAAGATACAGGTCAAGGTATTTCACCAGAATTTTTACCCCACGTATTTGAATATTTTCGTCAAGCCGATAGCAGCACAACCAGAAAATTTGGTGGGTTGGGACTGGGATTAGCAATAGTTCGCCATTTAGTGGAATTGCACGGTGGAACTGCCATCGCCGATAGCCCAGGAATTGGGCAGGGAGCCATTTTTACCGTCAAACTACCTTTAATGAAAGAAATGACACCAGCAAGGGAAACTGGGGGAGTAGGGGGAGCAACGGAAAATTTTAACTTTTCAATATTGAATGGACTACGGGTATTAATTGTAGATGATGATGCAGATACTAGGGAGTTTGTCTCCTTCTTGCTACAACAAAATGGTGCAGTCATCGCTGCGGTTGCATCCGCAACTCAAGCCCTGGTTACCATTGCTGAGAAAGTACCTGATTTATTAATCAGCGATTTAGCAATGCCAGAAATTGATGGCTATGGTTTGATGAAACAGATTAGAGCAATGCCAAAGCGCCAGGGTGGGGAAATTTTGGCCATTGCTTTAACGGCTTATGTTGGAGAAAGCGATCGAGAGCGAGTTTTAAAAGTTGGTTTCGACAAACACGTCGCCAAACCAGTAAAACCACTTGAATTACTAACTTCAATTGCAGATTTGCTCAAGGAAAAATCGTAATATTTTAGTAACAGTAAAAAGTGAAGCGATCGCCAGGAGAAATACACATGAAAACCACTGGTATTCATCATGTAGCAATAATTTGCTCTGACTACCATCGCTCGAAAAAATTTTATGTCGAAACTTTAGGTTTTACGATTATTGCAGAGACTTTTCGTGCCGGAAGAAATTCTTATAAATTAGATTTACAAGTAGGAGAAAATGCTCAAATAGAGTTATTTTCCTTCCCCAGCCCGCCGCAACGATTTACTAGTGCAGAGGCATGTGGATTAAGGCACTTGGCTTTTAAAGTTGATGATATCAAACAAACTGTTGATTACTTAAATTCTCAAGGAATAGCAACAGAAAATATTAGAATCGATGAACTGACGGGTAAAAAATTTACCTTTTTTAAAGACCCAGATAATTTACCTTTAGAGATTTATGAAACTTGAGAATATCCTGATTAGGGAATATAGATTATCTGATACCAAAGCGATTATGCAATTGTTTTATGATACAGTTCATGAAATTAATATTGCCGACTACACTCAAGAACAAGTCGATGCTTGGGCACCGAAAAACATGGACTATGAAGTTTGGCATACAAGATTACAAGCCAAACTTCCCTACATTGCTGAAGATAATGGAGAGATAGTTGGGTTTGCAGAATTAGAAGCAGATGGTCACATTGATTGTTTTTATTGTCATCGCAAACACCAAAGAAAAGGTCTTGGTTCCAAACTTTTCAATTATCTAGAAAATACTGCCAAATCCCAAGGAATAAAAAGGTTGTATACAGAAGCGAGTATTACTGCAAAGCCATTTTTTCAAAATCAAGGATTTAGTGTAGCCAAAGAACAGCAAGTAGAACGGCGGGGAGTTTGGTTTAAAAACTATGTTATGGAAAAATATTTATGAAAAACTCCACACCACTTGCACGATGAAGTTTTTGGGGATGGGGCATCAGCAAGATGTTACCAATACCCAAGGACTCATATTTAATATCGTGTCCGCTTGATTACTTATTAAACCCGAAAAACCCCAAAGAACCAAAGCTCCACCCCGCAGGCAGGGTGGGTGCAATGGCTGTGGGAATCATAACTAATTATGCGGACATGATATAGTTTGGAGTTTTACTCCTTTTTACCTATTTCCTGTTAAGAGTCTCTACGAATAGTTTCGCTATACACCTGTACCTGTGTACTTCATTTACCTGAAATACGCTGTAAGTAATTATGTCTGAAACATTAATTAGTTGATGTTGTCATTTAGAAACTTATTCTTCATAATAAAAATTACTATTTATTCATGATGAAGTTCGTTGAGTGTAATTTATTTTGATGATTTTCAACTATAAATAAGCCTAAAATTTTAATGCTAGTCTCCAAATAAATGTTTTTAAAATGTCAATTAAATTTTACGCAGATATCTATTAATCTAGCTAGATTAACTATCATATTACTAATTAATACCCTTCATAGAGTAGAAGCAAAAAATAATTTAGATATAAATGTAAAAAAATATTTTAATTATTCAGTATTGACTACAAACATCAAGATTATCAATGATACCAAACATTCTGCTGAAAACAAATTGAGAAATACTATTTTTACACAAATTCCAGCCAACCTTTTACCTACTCCTAATCCCAGTTCACCAGAACTCATTCATCCGTTCCAAATACCAGCATCCATTCCTGAAGAGAATAGCACTGTAAACTCAATTACTCCCAATGAGCAAAACAACAATCCAGTTTTGAAAAAAAAACTCTAGAATTACTGATACTAAATTCCTTAACCAACAGTGCCAATAAGTATCCTTGGATAATAAATCCTACCGATAATTTTACTTTTTCACCTGCAAAATTTCATCCTCTACAAGATGAAAATTATACTGATTTTATTGTCAACTCTGCTAGAGATGAACCAATAGTTAATCGTTTTACTTTCGCTCATTTTCCTAGCCAACATCAGTTTTATTGGTTACTATCTGGCAATCGTATTGTCTTGGAAACTCAAGGATTGCAAAGTGGAATTTTATACCAAGGACAATCAACGGAAATTGAAACCAGACAATCTCTTCTATTAACTCAAAAACTTTGGGGAATGCAAGCAATTTCATCTATTCCTCAATCATTTCAAGAACTAGCAGGAGAAACTAACAATAACCAATTTTCGATTCAATCCATTGGGGCTGAGGTTATTAATCCACCGGGTACTCCCACACCTCAAGTTATTATTAATAGTGACAATAACAATTTTTTAATTCCAAGTATTCCTCTAATGTTGAACCTTGGAACTGCTTCAACTTACAATTCTCAAGGTGGTGGCTCTTTATTTAAATTTTTAGATACAGACAATACTCCGTTAATTTTACAATCCTTTCCAACCAGTAATTTACAACCATTATTAGAAGCTGGAAATCTGACTACAGGTACAGTAATTCCGCAGGAAACCTTAGAAAAAATAGGATTTAATTGGGGTAATCCATTAACAGGCGAGAAAACTAAATTTCAACCTCAAATTACATCTCTACCAGGAATCAAAATTGCTCAAGTAAATAAATTTGACAATTATGAACTACTAAATTTAGCCATTAATCCTTTTCTGAGTGACAACCAACGAAATTTATATTATCTAAATTCTTTATATTGGGTTCCTTTAGGTGAGAGAATAACTAATCTTGGAGTCAGTAATAAACAAGACAACTATCACTGGCAGAGATTTTATTTTAGTCGTCCTCATAATCGAACCTTATTACAATACGATCCTATAAAAATTCAAGCAACATATACTAATGTTTTTAGTAACCCTGGGCTTTCCCTATCTTTTTCAATCCAAAAATTAAAAATAGATGAATTACAAACTGCTAATACAACACTAGGCATGTTGATGGGAGGAATTTTTGAGTTAATTAAACCTCCACAGTTAGAACAAAGTTTGCAAGAAGCTAAAAATGAATTTTTGCAACAAGATAATTTTGCCAATTTAAATACAAAAGCCACACCAGAGCAAATCAGAAACCTCAACCAATCACTCAACAAAATACTCTTATTAAGTAATCGGATTAGTGGCTTAGAACAAGTTTCTGGAACATTTACCTTTCCTAGTAAAATTAGACTTAATAATTCCAATATTTTCCAAATACGCACCGGAAATCATCAACGAGCAATTCAATTTATAAATGGAAATCGTACTTGGAGACAAAATAGTCAAACTTTTATTTCTCAGACAGACCTTTCTAACAATAGTTTTGGCCCTTTAACATTTATTGGCGTACCCGTTCCTTTAGAACAAACATCTATTCGTTCCCGGAATCGCTCATTAGCTGCACAAGTAACTTTAACTAATTCTAACGGCAAAAAATTTGTGCAAAACTGGAGTTCAGCCGATATGACACAGATACCAATAAATATTCGTTCCTTTGGTCTAGCTTTTGACAATATTGAATTAAGTCGCATTGGGCAAATCATTACTCAATTACAGGTTTTTAATGGATATCTATCTTTACCAACACTAGAATTTTTATGGACGGGTTCTTCAGGAAACTGGAATTACAGTATGAATTCAGGTGTCTGGTTTAACTTAGATGGAGACTCTGCATTTAATATTCAAAATAATAATTTAGGACTTTCGGAACCAACAGTGGGTATTTATGCTAACGGTGGATTAAGTTATATAAATAACCATACAAAGTTTGATGCTGATGGAAAAATTCAAGCAATTACTAGCCATATTCCGGCTTTACGCTTTTCTTTGAATAGTGCAGCAAATCTTCAAAATCCTGCTTATTTAAATCTGAGTTATTTTTTTTCTTATCAAAATCGTAATTTAAATTATTCTTTGGCTCCAGCGCTGATATTGATTGAGAATAAAGGCAATTTAATTCCAGTAGGATTTTTTCAAGGTAAGTTGTTACTATCTACAGGTTTAGAGTTCAATACTTTTCTCGAATTAAGTGATGATTTTTTTTACACATTAGAAGGAAATCAAAGGATAAATCAAAATTGGTCTTTGGGAGCTTATGTACAAAATTTTAGAGATGTTAATCGGGGTATAAAAAACCGCATTCATGATTTATCCTATGGATTATTAATCAAGCATAATTCTTCTAATGGTACTTTTTGGCAATCCCGCTTTGGTATTAGTGGAGATAATTTTGAAGTTCGTTTGGAAGGAGGTTGGCGATTTTAAAAATACCAAGATTTGTCCCATTAATTTTGTAGGGGAAAAATGTTCGTAGTAAAGACTTTTGTTCTTGATTTTTAAGCACTAAAGTGCCTATTACAATTTTTAAGTAAATACACTGAAAATAAAGCATACAATATCATAATTTTTTAAGGGTGACTTGCCTCCTTCCCTAATCTCCGTAAAAAAAAGCTCCATTTTTGTCGCAAGGGGTTGAAATTGCAGCACCAACGACTCACGGCAGTTTCAAGCAGATAGAAAATTAACTTGCACTTCTTATTGTTAGACAAGCTAATAATTAGGGTATCATGTGAATTGTAATTTGCTGTACACACTCTCTAGTATTATGCAAACTCCATCTACTGCATAATTAGCCGGATAAAGCAGCAAGTCTGCGGTATGGCTAACACAATTTATATACACAAAAAGCAGATAGGCAAAACACGCCAGTTTAGTAGCTCATTGTCGAAGATGACACTGATGACAAATTACTAACAGAAAATGCGGGTGAGTATGCTTGTGCCTGTATAAATTGTTGACATTAAGTACAAAGCTAAATGCCAAATAAGAGGAATAAAAAATTGCTAACAGAAAATGAACTGCAACTAAGTGCTGACGTGTTGGTAATTGGTGGTGGCCCTGCCGCTGCCTGGGCAGCATGGGCAGCTGCATCTCAAGGTGTCAAAGTTATCATTGCTGATAAAGGTTTTCTTGGTACAAGCGGTGCAGCAGCAGCTAGTGGTAATGGAATTATGACTCCCTCTCCAGAGAATTGGCAAAAAGTTGCATCGGAGCGTTATCGCGTAGGGAAAGACCTCGCTAACTTACGTTGGATTGAGCGTGTTATCGAAAAAACTTGGCTGAGTTTGCCTTTAGTAGAAAAATGGGGGTATCGTTTCCCCAAAGAAAATGGGGAATCTGTGCGTCAGAGTTACTATGGCCCTGAATATATGCGAGTACTCCGCAAAAACCTCTTGCGTTCTGGCGTGCAAATCCTCGACCAAAGTCCGGCTTTAGAGCTTTTATTAGCCGAAGACGGCTCAGTAGCAGGAGCAAGAGGTGTACAGAGACAACATCATCGTTTTTATACCGTTCGTGCTGGTGCAGTAGTCTTGGCAAATGGCGGTTGTGCATTCTTAAGTAAAGCATTAGGTTGCAATACGAATACAGGTGATGGAATGCTGATGGCAGTAGAAGCTGGCGGCGAACTCTCCAGTATGGAAGCTTCTAATCACTATGCAATTTCAACCGCTTTTAATGCCACAGTAACGCGGGGTGTTCCCTTTGGCTGGGCTAGTTACACCGATGAAACAGGTAAAGATCTTGGTGGTTATATCGATGGTCGTCGCGATCCTGCCTTCCTCCCCAATGCCCTGATGAAAGGTTCCGTTTATGCTCGTTTGGATAAAGCTACAGATGAAGTCAAGGCAGTAATTGAAAAGTCTCATTTCATCGCTTTTCTACCATATAAAAAAGCTGGCATTGATCCCTACACAGAAAGAGTACCCGTAACACTGATTTTAGAAGGGACAGTCCGGGGTACAGGTGGAATTCGACTCGTGGATGATAATTGCGCTACAAAAGTGCCCGGACTTTACGCAGCTGGTGATGCTGCATCACGGGAGTTTTTAGCAGGTTTAGCTTCTGGTGGTGGCGGCCCTAATGCTGCTTGGGCAATCTCTACAGGACAATGGGCAGGAGTTGGGGCGGCTGTTTTTGCCAAGAGTCTGGGCGCACGTGCAAATGAACGAGTTGCACGTGCAGCAGGTCAAGTGGGATTGCGCTCAAACTCCTTTGCATCTGAAACATTTGATAGTGATGCAATTGTGCGCGGTGTTCAAGCACAGATGTTTCCGTTGGAGAAAAATTATTTACGTTCTGAGCAGAAACTTCTCGATTCTCTAGCCAAATTAGAAGCCCTATGGCAACAAGTACAAGGAAATCCCAAACAAGATACTGTACGTGACATAGAATTTTCTCGTCGCGCAGCTGCACTCACAGCTGTAGCACGATGGGCATATTTTAGTGCTTTACACCGTACAGAAACTCGTAGCGAACATATTCGAGTGGATTATCCACAAACCGATCGCAATCAGCGTTATTATCAAGCCACAGGCGGCTTAGATAAGCTTTGGGTAAGACGTGATTGGATTACGGATACTGTTACTACATCATCGGTAGAAACCACTCCAACCACACCCGTTGTATCAAAGTTATAGCAGGAGCAATATATGATTGAGCTTGTCAGCCAGAAACTGTGTATTAATTGCAATCTGTGTGTTGAAGTTTGTCCTACTAATGTTTTTGATGCAGTTCCTAACCAAGCACCTGTAATTGCTCGTAAGGAAGACTGTCAAACTTGTTTCATGTGTGAGGCATATTGTCCTGCTGATGCACTTTATGTTGCTCCCCAATCTCATACTGATATTGCAGTTAATGAGGATGAGTTAATTGAAAGTGGCATCATGGGTGAATATCGCCGCATCTTAGGTTGGGGATATGGCAGAAAAAACAATAGTGAATTAGATACTGCTCATAAACTGCGCCAACTGCCGCGCCCTTATCAAAGTTAACTGTAGGAATCCGATTTCAGTTGTGAAAAATATCGTTCGCTGTTGACTGTTGACTGTTGACTGTGAACCGTCAACAGTCAATAACCCTAACATGTGATAAAGCAGTCGAAGCATAGTTTAGGACATAAATTGACAGGAAAACCCAGACAACAACAGACTTTCTTTACCTATTGCCTGTTGCCTGCTATATTTCACAAATTATTTAGGATTGTTATATATATTACGATGGAGAAGCGATCGCAATTTCTCTTGAGTTTGATCGTATCAACAACCGTTGCGAACAATGCGATCGCTAATATTTTCTTTATGGCAATTTTCTCAGGTCGGACAACAATCAGCTTAGAGGCAATGGACTTCTAAGAGAAGTCCGTAAAAGGGGGTGCATGTTTGGTATTTTCCCTTTCCCCTTTAACCTTTTCCCTTTTCCCACAAGAGCGGTTTTACAGGAATCTCAATTACAAATGTCGTTCCTTCTCCCAGGCTAGAGAAACAGTTTAGTTTGCCATTATGCTTATCGATGATGATTTGATAGCTAATAGAAAGACCCATACCCGTACCTTTGCCTACGGGTTTTGTTGTAAAAAATGGCTCAAAAATTCGTTGTTGAACATCAAATGACATACCTAAACCATTATCAGCGATCGCAATTTCTACCCAATCTAAATTGATTACTGAGGTACAAATTGTAATTTGGCTGGGATTGTGCTGGATTTCTTCGGAAGTTCGTTGAGCTTTGGCTTGATCTATTGCATCAATGGCGTTGATTAGAATATTCATAAATACTTGGTTGAGTTGTCCTGAATAGCACTCAACAAAAGGTAAATTACCGTAATTACGAATGACTTCAATTTCTGGATGCTTTGTATTAGCAGTCAACCGATGCTGGAGAATTAGTAATGTAGTTTCAATTCCTTCATGAATATCAACTTGTTTAACTTCAGCTTCATCTAAACGTGAAAAGGTACGTAGAGATTTGACGATTTCTCGAATGCGTTCGGTACCAATTTTCATAGATGAAAGTATCTTTACCATATCTTTAGTAATAAATTCCAAATCGATATCATCAATTTTGTCTTGAATTGCTGAAGTCGAATTGGGATATTGGGTTTGATAAAGTTGTATCAACTCCAGTAGATTTTGAGTGTAATTCGATAAATGATGCACGTTTCCATGAATGAAACTAACGGGGTTATTAATCTCATGAGCTACTCCAGCCACTAATTGTCCCAAGCTCGACATTTTTTCGGCAATCATTTGTGTTTGGGCCCGTTGGAGATTTTCGAGAGTGTTTTTTAGCTCAGATGTTCGTTCTTCAACTCGTTGTTCTAATTGCTGATTAGTTTGTTCTAAATTAGTAAATAATTCCTGCAATTGCTGTGCCATCCGATTAAACGAACGAGCTAGAATAGCTAATTCTCGAACCTTAAAAATTTGTACATTTTGGTAGAATGCTCCACTTGCAATGGCCTCAGATGCTTGACTTAAAAACATGATCGGTCGAGCAATCCACTGTGAAGTATAAATTCCCAAAACTATTGCAATAATCAATGCAGCTAAACATAAGAAAATTGTTGTGCGTGTGTTGGCATTGATTTGTGCCATAAAATCCGACTCAGGAAGTACTACCACACTCAACCAATCAATTCCTCGCCCGTCTTGAATTGGTGAAACTTGCACAAATTGACGTTTGCCGTTAAGCAGAAAATCAAGCTGTTGGTTATCCTTAATCACGCTTAAATTGCCAAAGCGTTGAAATAAAGTTTCTGCTGTCAAACTAAGTAAGTCGGCGTTAAAAAACCAAACTATGTGAAGATAAGTAAATACGGAGAA
>VFQR01002670.1_pt1 | contig 10980 bp, 13 predicted proteins | sample 3512321 | NCBI WGS metagenome assembly VFQR01 (sample SAMN10412374, study PRJNA504923) | tailings metagenome | isolation source: Relicate 3 Philex TSF1 revegetated site | place: Philippines: Tuba, Benguet | collected 2017-08-29
GACCCAGAGATCGCCGTAGCGCTGGACGCGATCGTAGTCGAAGGCCTCGGTCGTGCCGTTGTTGAAGCTGAAATAGTCGATCTGCTGCGTCTCGCCCGTGCCCGTCACCTCGTTGACGTCGAGGAAGGTGTTGAAGGTGAGCACGGCGTCCATGCTGATCGGCGCGAATTTCGAGAAGGCGCCCGCGACCAGCCCGGTCGGGTCCCAGCCCGAGGCGAGCAGATCGGCGAGCGGCGCCGGCAGGTTCGTCGCGGCGTTGGCTAGCACATCGGTCCAGCTGTCGGAGCCGCCGGCGTTCATGATGAACTGGTAGAGCGCGATATTCTCGCGCGGCGAGTCGATCGTCGCGCCGTCCACCACGATCCGGCCGGAGGCGTCCGTGGCCACGACGGTCCCGTTCGCGATCTTCGCGAGCGCCTCTTCAAGCGCGGCGGCGATCACCTCGGGCGTGGACCGCGCCAGGTTGGCCCGCTCCAGCACGACTTCCTGCACATAGGGAAGCAGGTCGGCCGGGATCTCGAAGTCGCCCTCGGTGCCTTCGACGTAGTAGATCGGGAAGGTGTCGCCGGTCGCCGTGTCGAGCCCGATCGGGATGGTCTGGCCATTGCTGTCCAGCACCGGCTCGCCATTGCCGCCGCCATCGGACGGGTCGAGATCGCGCAACAGCACATACAGGTCGGCGAACAGCTCACCGCCGCCGCTACCACTACCACCACCATGTCCGCTCATTGGCTCATCCTCCTGTTATTGGACGGGCGGAGATTTAGACTGTCAGGGCGCGGCGGCTTTGATTTACGTCAAACCATATATCTATAATTTTTAACCTTCACATGCTGAGATGGTCAGGTGCTTTACTCAACGGAAACATCGCGCCCCAGGCGGCGGGGCGACATCCGCCGGGTCGAGCGGCTTGCGGGCCGCGCGGCGGAGCAGGCCCTGGGAGCCCAGGCGGCGCCCCGTGCCTGCATGCGTCCGCAGGCAGGCTGGCGTGCGCCGGCGATCGGGGTGCCGCTGGCGCTGGAGGGCCGCACGCTCGGGCTCGCGCGCATCCCCGTGATCCGCTTCGCGCCGCTGGAGTGACCGACGCGACGGTGATCGGGGCGGCCGTGATCGCGCTTGATTCCGGCGCGTCGGCGTCCGCATTCTCGGGCACTCTCCTTGGAGAATGACCATGCGACGCCGCCAATTCCTGGCCTGCGGCACGGCCATCCTGGCCGCGCCCCTGCTGCCGCGCCGCGCGGCGGCGAACCAGGCGGAGCCCCATCCGGGCTTCCGCGTCACGCATTTCGACGCGAAGGCCGGGCGCACCGCGCGCGTCGGCTCGCGCGACGTCACCGCGGCCGGCGACGGGACCTTCTGGTTCTGCGGCCAGGCCGACGGCACGCTGAACCGGCTCGATCCGCGCGACGGCAGCATCCGCATCGTGAACCTGCGCGCGCCCACCGCCGCCCGCGCCGCGCCGCATGGCGTGATCCGCGGGCCGGACGGCGCGGCCTGGGTGACGGAGGGCGGGCAGAACGCGATCGCGCGGGTGGATGCGGGCGATCATCGCGTGCAGCTCTGGCACCTGCCGGAGCGCTTCCCGAACGGCAACCTCAACACCGGCGTCTTCGACGCGCGCGGGACCTACTGGTTCACCGGGCAGAACGGGATCGTCGGCCGCTTCGTGCCGGCCACCGAGCGGATGGATGTGTGGGAAGCACCGCGCGGCCGCGGGCCCTACGGCATCACCCGCACGCCGCAGGGCGGCATCTGGTATGTCTCGCTCGCCGGCAACCACCTCGCGCAGATCGATACCGACGCCACCACGGCCGAGACGCTGCGCGTGCGCATCGTCGAGCCGCCGACGCCGGGCCAGGGCGCGCGGCGCGTCTGGACGGACAGCCAGGGCCGGCTCTGGATCAGCGAATGGAACAGCGGGCAGGTCTCGATGCACGATCCGCGCGGCGGATCGTGGAAGGCGTGGAAGCTGCCGGGCGAGCGGCCGCGCGCCTACAGCGTCTGGGTGGATCCCTCGGACAAGGTCTGGCTCACCGATTTCCCGGGCAACGCGATCGTGCGCTTCGACCCGGCGACGGAGCGCTTCCTGAGCTTCCCCTCGGACCGCGCGAACGCGAATGTCCGCCAGATGGACGGCATCGCCGGCCAGGCCTGGGGCGGCGAGAGCGGCACCGACCGGATCGTGCGGATCGAATACGGGCTTTGAGGCGCCTGCTGCTGGCGGCGCTGCTGATGGCGCCGCCGGCCCTGGCGCAGAATGCGCCGCCGGCGCAGGCGCAGGATGGGCGCGCGGCCTTCGAGGCGCATTGCGCCTCCTGTCATGCGGTGACGGGGGCGGAGGCGCTGCCGGGACCCAACCTGCGTGGGCTGATCGGCCGGCGGGTCGGCGGCGATCCGGCCTTCGACTATTCCTCGGTGCTGCGCGACGCCGGCGCGCGCGGCGATGCGTGGGACGCGGCGCGGCTCGACCGCTTCCTCGCCGATCCGGAGGCGATGTATCCGGGCCTCTGGATGGGCTCGAACGGGCTGGCGGGCCCGGCCGAGCGGCAAGCGGTGGTGCGCTACCTTCAGTCGGAGAGGTAGCGGCGCATCAGGTGCGCGGTGACATCCGCCGGGTCGAGCGGCTTGCCCGTCGCGCTGCGCAGCAGGTCCTGGAAGCCGCGGCGGGCGCCCTGGCTGTGCACATGCCTGCGCAGCCAGGCCGGCGTGAGCCGGCGATCGGGGTGCCGCTGGCGCTGGAGGGCTGCACGCTCGGGCTCGCGCGCATCCCGTGATCCGCTTCGCGCCGCTGGAATGGCCGGCGCCGTCGCGCTGGAGCGCGCCCAGGTCGGCGCGGCCGCGCATGGCGCGACACGCCCTGCCGGAACTGGATAGCGCCCGGGCCAGTCCCGACCTCCACTTCCCGCTACCGCCCGAGCCGGACCGCTTGGATTGGCAGGGTCGGCGGGGCGCGGGCCCGCCGGCGATCGGGAGACAGAGATGACGTATCGGCGCTTCATGGGTCGACGCCCGGTCACATGGCTCGCGGCCGGCGCGTTCCTTCTTCCGGGCCTCGCCCTGGCCCAGACCGCCGAGCCGGTGTCCGCGCGCCTCACGATGACGCAGCGGCAGGTCAGCCTGCTGGGCAGCGTCGCATGGGGCAGCGGAACGCTGACCTTCGCCGGCCACTCCCACAACTTCCGCATCCGCGGCGTCGGCATCGGTGGCCTTGGCATCTCCGAATTCACCGCCACCGGCGAAGTCTACGGCCTGCGCCAGCTTTCCGACTTCAGCGGCGTGTACGGCCAGTTGCGCGCCGGCGCGGTGGCGGGCAGCAGCCAGGTGCAGGGCGGCCTCTGGCTCGAGAACGCGTCGGGCGTGCGCATCCACCTGCACCCTCAGCGGACCGGCGTCGCGTTGCAACTCGGCGCCGACGGCATGCTGATCGAGCTGCAATAGAGCATTTTCAAGCCGAGCGGATACGCGAGGCGACTCGGAAAATGCGACAAAACAAATAGCTAGCCCGGACTTCTCACCAGGCCAGCCGATGATCGCGCAGGACCTGGTGGTGCCTGGGTCGTTGCGGAGCGAGGCCAAGACGGACTGTCTTGGCGAGCGACGCGGCGGCCCAGGCGCCGCCAGGGACAAGCGAGGGCGGCTGCAACTGGTGAGAAGTCCGGGCTGGAGCCGTTCCATGGTCGCCAATCAAAGTGAAACGGCTCTAGCCCCCGGCGTAGCCGCAGGCGCTCGCGCGCCGGTCAATTCCGCAGGTAGCGCGCCGTGAGATGCGCCGTGAAATCGGCGGGGTCGAGCGGCTTGCCCGTCGCGCTGCGCAGCAGGTCCTGGAGGCCGAGGCGCGCGCCCTGCGCATGCACATGCGTCCGCAGCCAGGCCATCATCGGGCGGAGATCGCCGCGCGCGAGCTGCGCATCGAGATCGGGCTCGGCGCGGCGCAGCGCGGCCATGAGCTGGGCGGCGGCCATGGCGCCGAGCGTGTAGCTCGGGAAGTAGCCGAAGGCGCCGTCATGCCAGTGGATGTCCTGCAGGCAGCCGCGCGCATCATCGGGCGGCGTGATGCCGAGCAGCGCATGCAGGCCGGCATTCCAGGCGGCGGGAAGGTCGGCGACCTTCAGGTCGCCCTCGATCATGGCGCGTTCCAGCCGGAAGCGCAGGATGACATGGGCAGGGTAGGTCAGCTCGTCGGCGTCCACGCGGATGAAGCCGCGCGAGACGTGGCGCCAGAGCCGCGCGAGATTGTGGGGCGCGGCGACGGCGGACGGGGTGCCGAACGCCTCCTGCAATCGCGGGCCGAGGAACCGGAGAAAGGCGTCGGAGCGGCAGGCCTGCATCTCGACGATCAGCGATTGCGATTCATGCGCGGCCATGCCGGCGGCCTCGCCCACCGGCTGGCGGGCGAAGTCCCGCGGCAGGCCGCGTTCGTACATCGCATGCCCCGTCTCGTGCAGCACGCCGAGCAGCGCCTTGGCGGGATTCGCCTCGTCGTAGAAGGTCGTGATGCGCACATCGGTCGGCGTGCCGCCGCAGAAGGGATGCAGCGATTCATCGAGCCGCGCATGCGCGAAATCGAGCCCGACGCGCTCGGCCATCGCGCGGCAGAGCGCGCGCTGCGCGGCGACGGGGAAGGTGCCGGCGAGCGGGATCGGCGCGGGCTGGCGCGCCTGGATCGCCTCGGCGCGCGGCAGCGCATCGCGCAGCCAGGATTCGTAGGCGGCGAAGACCGGCTCGACATCGGCGGCGGTGACGCCGGCCTGGTAGCCATCCATCAGCGCGTCATAGGGTGCGAGGCGGAGCGCCGCGCCGAGCGCCTGCGCGGTCTCGCGCTGGAGCTTCGCGACATCGGTGAGATACGGCGCGACCAGGGCGAAATCGGCTTTCGCCTTGGCCTCGCGCCAGACCTTCTCGCAGGCGGAGTTGGCGCGGCTCACCGCCTCGACGAGGCCGGTCGGCAACGCGGTGGCGCGGGCATGGGCGCGGCGCATCAGGGCGAGGTTCGCCTCGTCCCATTCGCCCTCGGCGCGCGCCGCGGCGAGATCCTCGGCGGTGCGGGGATCGGTGAGCAGCTCATGCGCGAGGCCGGCGAGGGCGGCGAGCTGCTCGCCGCGCGCGGCGGCGCCGCCCGCGGGCATCATCGCGCTCGCATCCCAATGCAGCATCCCCGCCGCCTCGTTCACCGCGCCGATGCGGGCGAAGCGGGATCTCAGTCTCTCGTAGGCGTGGTTCATGGGTGTTCCATCCGATTCACGCCTCCGGTGCTCGGCCTTCGGCCTCCGCCCGCCGGCGATCGGATGGGCGTCTGACGAGGAAGGCGATCACGACGCCGACCAGCGCAAGCGCCAGCCCGTACCAGGTGATCGCATAGCCGAGATGGTTGTTCGTCGGGCGCGGGAGGGCGCGCGCGGGGTCGGGGTTGCCGGCGGGGCCGAGCGCCACGATCGCATAGGGCACGACCTCCAGCCCCAGCGCCGCGCCGATCGCCGGCGGGTCGAGCGTGTAGAAGCGGCGCGCGACCGGATCGTCGGTTGCGGAGAACAGGCCGGGACGGTCGCCGGGATGCACGAAGCCCTCGATGATGACGGCGCCCTCGGGCCGGGCGGGCGCGGCGCCCTCGATCGGGGTCCAGCCGCGATCCACCAGGATCGCCGGCGCGCCTTCCCGCAGGAGTGGCGTGAGCAGCCGTGCGCCGAGGAGCGGGCCGCGCACCTCGAGCCCGAGCAGGGCGGCGCGCGCATGGTCGAAGGTGCCGGCGACGGCGACCTTGGCGAAGGGCTCCGGCGGCTCGATGAGCGGCTCGGCGGGGGCGGCCTCCGCGGCGGCGATGCGGGCGAGGAGGTCGGTCTTCCACTGGAGGCGCTGCACCTGCCAGGTGCCGAGCGCCAGCAGGATGGCGAGGACCGGCAGCGCGGCGAGAAGGACAGGCAGGCGGCGCATGCCGCCCCGATGTAGGCGCTACTTGCCGCCGCCGCCACCATCCCCGCCGCTGTCGCCGCCATCATGCCCGTCGCCGGTGTGGCTCTCGGAGCCGGGGCCGGAGGGCAGGCCGCCCAGCATCCAGCCGAAGCCGCCGGCGAGCGCCGTGCCGGCGGCGAGCCAGAAGGCGGCGAGGCCGGCGGCCGATCCGGCGACCAGCACGATGCCGGCAAGGAATGTCACGAGGACGAGTCGCTTCATGGCGGCAGCCTCCCGCGCGGAGCCTCCATGGCTTGCCGCATTCCTGCAAGCGGCGACTGCGGTGGCGTGCGTTCACGCCGGGGGCAGGGCAGCGCAGGAAAGGCGCGTCGCGGCCAGCGTGCCGCCCAAGCGACAGGAGAGGAGACCACGGCCATGCCCGTCGTCATCAATGAGATCGTGATCAAGAGCCCCCCGCCGGACGCGGAACCGCCCGCCCTGGAGGTCAAGCTGCCGGACGCCATCATCAGCAGCTACCAGACCAGCGGCCACGATGCAGGCGCCGTGCCGGCCTCAGGCGAGAGCTTCAGCTGGTACATCGCGCATGAGGGCGCGTCCTTCGACGGAAGGCTGCTGACGGCCCATGACCTGACCCGCGACCAGGATACCGGCGGAACCCGCAGCAGCGGCGAGACCACGCTTGGCGACGTCGTGGTCGTGAAGCAGCTCGACGGCGTTGCGGACGCGCCATCCGGGGCGTTCAGCGCCGAGCCTGCGGCGGGCGCCGGCATCCAGGATCGCGGCGACTATATCGTGGACTTCGCCGCCGACATGACCGTCATCGAGGCCGCGGCGAGCGGGCTCGGCGATGGCAGCGTGCGCTTCGTCAGCGCAGGGGTGGATGGCGGCGTCTGGTAGCCGCGCCTCAGTGACGCGCCTCGCCGGCCTTATGCCGCCACTGGGCCCAGATCAGCGCGGCCTTGGCGACGCGCATGGTGAGCACGGCGCCAGGGATCAGAAGGGCGGGCCACAGCAGGAGGTGGACCCAGAAGGGCGGCTCCAGCCGGAACTCGACGAGGAAGGCGCCGGTCACAGTCAGCGCGCCGAGCAGGAAGATCGCCGCGACGGCCGGCCCGTCGCCGGCATCCTGCGCGGAGAGGTCGAGGCCGCAGGCAGCGCAGGCCGGCGCGACATCCAGCAGGCCGGCGAAGAGTCTTCCGCGGCCGCAACGCGGGCAGCGGCCGCGCAGCGCGACCGCCAGAAACGGCGCGACCCCGTCCGCTTGTGCGGGCGGGGTCGTCATGGGAGCTGACGGGTCGAAGACCCGAGGCCGCGAACGCGGCCCGCGCACAACCTGCGCACAGGGCCGGTCGCGCCAGTGCCCTGCGCGAAGGCAAGCCGGCGGAGCCGGCGCCCGCCGTCTGAGGGCAAACTAATGATGCATGATCTCGCCCGCGCCCCACCAGTAGATGAAGACGAAGAGGAACAGCCAGACCACGTCCACGAAGTGCCAGTACCAGGCCGCCGCCTCGAAGCCGAAATGGCGCTCCGGCGTGAAGTGGCCGCGCAGCGCGCGGATCAGGCACACGGCGAGGAAGCAGGTGCCCACGAACACGTGGAAGCCGTGGAAGCCGGTCGCGAGGAAGAAGGTCGAGGGATAGACGCCATCGGTGAAGCCGAAGGGCGCGATCATGTATTCCTTGATCTGGAACCCGGTGAACATGACGCCGAGCGCGACCGTGAGCGCGAGCCCGGTGATGAGCGACTTGCGGTCGTTCTGCAGCAGCGCGTGATGCGCCCAGGTGACCGTGCAGCCCGACAGCAGCAGGATCATCGTGTTGAGCAGCGGCAGGTCGAAGGGATCGAAGCTCAGCACGCCAGCCGGCGGCCAGGACGGCGTGGTGGCGCCGGAGACATGCTCGGGGAACAGCGCGAAGTGGAAGAAGGCCCAGAAGAAGGCCACGAAGAACATCACCTCGGAGGCGATGAACAGGATCATCCCGTAGCGCAGGCCGAGCCGCACCACGGGGCTGTGCAGGCCGGGGGTGCTGCTTTCCTTGATGATGTCGCGCCACCAGAAGAACATCGTGGCGATGACGCCGAGCGTGCCGAGCGCGAACACCCAGGTCGTGCCGGAATGGGCGTAGAGGATGATGCCCAGCACCCAGGCGCCGCCGGCGAAGGCGCCGATGATCGGCCAGGGCGAGGGCTCCACCAGGTGGTAGGGGTGCTTGTAGGGGCTGGCGCCCGTCTCGCTTTGGCCTGCCATCGGTCTTTCCAGTCATCGCGGCGGGGCTTCGCTTCCCGCGCCGTCCTGTTGCATCAATCCGGGAAAACCCGGGGTCTTTCAAGTCAACGCGTGATCTCACGCCGGCCGACATGCTCGCCGGCATTGGCCAGCGCGCCGGCGCGCTCGGCATCGTTCAGGCTGCGGAAGAAGGTGTAGCTGATGGTGATGGTGCGGATGCCGCGGGTGTTCGGGTCCTCCGCGATGCGCGGATCCACCCAGAAGGCGAGCGGCATGTCGGCCTCCTGCCCCGGGGCGAGGGTCTGCTCTTCGAAGCAGAAGCAGGCGGTCTTGTGGAAATACTTGCCCACCACCTCAGGCGTGACGTTGTAGGTCGAGACGCCGGTCGCCGGGCGGTCCGAGAGGTTGCGCGCGCGGTAGAAGCCCATCCCTTCCTCGCCGACGCGGAGCTGCACGGGCGCCGAGGCCGGCTCGAACCGCCAGGGCAGGTTGGGCTGGGTGTTGGCGTTGAAGCGGACGGTGACGACGAACTCGCCGGGCGTCTCCGGCGCGCGGCCGCCGATCTGCACCGTGCCGTTGTAGCCGGTGACGCGGCAGAACAGGTCGTAGAGCGGCACGGCCGCGAAGGAAACGCCGACCATGCCGGCCACCACCGCGAAGACGCCGGCGGCGAGGCGGCGGTTGTTGCGGGCGATCCGGGCCTGGCGGTCCTTGTCCATCTCAGCCCCGCAGCAGCCGGGCGACGGAGATGAAGTAGAACAGCACGACGAGGCCGATCAGCACGAACAGCATCGCCCAGTTGCGCTGGCGCCGGCGCTTCTCGAAGGCGGTGCGTTCCTCGGGAGTCATGACAGCCACAGCCGGTCAACCGCGAGCGCGCCGAACAGCACGAAGAGGTAGTAGAGCGAATAGCGGAAGGTGGCCCGCGCCGCGGCGTCGTTGGCGAGGCTGCGGCCGGTCCCGTCCTGTGCTTCCCGCAAGGTGCGCAGCGCGTGGACCAGGAACACCGCGCCGAGCAGGGCCGCGACGGCGGCATAGGCGGGGCCGCTGAAGCCGACGAACCAGGGTGCGAGCGTCACCGGGATCAGCGCGACGGTGTAGATCACGATCTGCCGCCGGGTCTCCCGCGCGCCATGCGTCACGGGCAGCATCGGCACCTTGGCGCGCGCGTAGTCGCCATGAGCCCAGAGGCTCAGCGCCCAGAAATGCGGGGGCGTCCACATGAAGATGATGGCGAAGAGGATCAGCGGGACGAGCGACACCTCGCCGGTCGCGGCGGCCCAGCCGATGATCGGCGGGAAGGCGCCGGCGGCGCCGCCGATGACGATGTTCTGCGGCGTGCGGCGCTTCAGCCACATCGTGTAGATCACGACGTAGAAGAACACGGAGAAGGCGAGCCAGCCGGCCGCGACCCAGTTGGTCGCGAGCCCCATCACCGCGATGGAGGCGGCCGCCAGCGTCACGCCGAAGCCGAGCGCGGCCGGCGGCGCGATGCGCCCGGCGGGCACGGGGCGGCGCGCGGTGCGGCGCATCAGCGCGTCGATGTCGCGGTCGTACCACATGTTGATCGCGCCGCAGGCGCCGGCGGCGACCGCGATGCAGAGGATCGCGGCGATGCCGAGCACGGGGTGGATCGGCGCCGGCGCGACTAGCAGCCCGACGATCGCCGTGAAGACGACGAGCGTCATCACCCGCGGCTTGAGCAGCGCAATCCAGTCGCGGACCTCGGAGAGGTTCGCCCCGGATGCTGCGAGGGGGGCTTGCGCCCCCCCCTGGTGCAGGCTGGCGCCGCTCATCGGCCGTTACCGGATCCGCGGCAGCTCATCGCCGGGCGCATTCATCGAATGCGCGGCAGTTCGTCGAAGGTGTGGAAGGGCGGCGGGGACGGCACCTGCCATTCCAGCGTCGTCGCGCCCTCGCCCCAGGGATTGTCGGCCGCCTTGGCGCCCTTCGTGAAGGTCACCCAGAGCACGTAGAAGAACATGAGGAAGGCCGCGACCGAGATGTAGGACCCGATCGAGGAGATCAGGTTCCAGCCCCAGAAGGCGTCCGGGTAGTCCGGGTAGCGGCGCGGCATGCCCTGGTTGCCCAGGAAGTGCTGCGGGAAGAAGGTCAGGTTCACGCCGACGAAGGTGAGCCAGAAATGGATCTTGCCGAGCCTCTCCGGATACTGGCGGCCGGACATCTTGCCGAGCCAGTAGTAGATGCCGGCATAGATGCCGAACACGGCGCCGAGGCTCAGCACGTAGTGGAAGTGGGCCACCACGTAGTAGGTGTTGTGCAGGATCTGGGTGATGCCGGCATTCGCCAGCACCACGCCCGTCACGCCGCCGACGGTGAAGAGGAAGATGAAGCCGATGGCGAAGAGCATCGGCGTGTCGAAGCGGAGCGAGCCGCCCCACATCGTGGCGATCCAGGAGAAGATCTTCACGCCGGTCGGCACGGCGATGACCATCGTCGCCGCCATGAAGTAGGCGCGCGTGTCCACGTCCATGCCGGAGGTGTACATATGGTGCGCCCAGACGATGAAGCCGACGAAGCCGATCGCCACCATCGCGTAGGCCATGCCGAGATAGCCGAACACCGGCTTCTTGGAGAAGGTCGAGACGACATGGCTGACGATGCCGAAGGCCGGCAGGATCATGATGTAGACTTCGGGGTGGCCGAAGAACCAGAACAGGTGCTGGAACAGGATCGGGTCGCCGCCGCCGGCCGGGTCGAAGAAGGTCGTGCCGAAGTTGCGGTCGGTCAGCAGCATGGTGATGGCGCCGGCGAGCACCGGCAGCGCCAGCAGCAGCAGGAACGCCGTCACCAGCACGCCCCAGGCGAAGAGCGGCATCCTGTGC
>VFQR01002671.1_pt1 | contig 10969 bp, 7 predicted proteins | sample 3512321 | NCBI WGS metagenome assembly VFQR01 (sample SAMN10412374, study PRJNA504923) | tailings metagenome | isolation source: Relicate 3 Philex TSF1 revegetated site | place: Philippines: Tuba, Benguet | collected 2017-08-29
CCCCGCCATGAATAATTAATTTAGGTTGCACCTGTGACTTCATCGATCCTTTGCGCTATTTGCGTCTGTGTTGCGGTTAGTTTGATTTTGAGCTTCAGAACGGTGACGACGACAACGTTCTGAGCAGTATTTCACATCTTCCCAGCAATCTTGCCACTTTTTACGCCATGTAAAAGGACGTTGACATACCGGACAGATTTTTGTAGGTAGGTCAGATTTAGAACGAATACGTCCCATATAAATACTGTGTAGATGAGAATTCGATTTCTTAGAGGGATGGAAAATAATTATAACCAGTTTGCGACGAAGGGAGGATACTTTCGGCAAATAAATGTGTTGTCAATCTCTCCATAGACTTAATATTGTTTTACCTGAAGGCTGAGTCGTTTGTAGAGAGGCTGATTTATCGCGTCTGGCTTCCACATTAAGGAACTTCCAAATAAAAAATATCCAGCTTTTCTTGTGGGTTTGACATCTTGTCCGCCCATAATCAAGGGCGGGCGAGACGCTCCGAAGTTCTGTTCGCCCTTGGCGTTGGCGAAGCCAGACGCTCGCAAGCTCGCTAACGCTGCGCTATCGCCCCAAGCCCTAGCTCAGACTTCTCTCCACCCTACAAGATTGGATAATTTATTTGTTGGTAATCCTAAGTTGACAAATACTGTTTTATTTATCTATTATTTGTCTGACTTGTTGGCGAATTTTTAAATAATCAATATTCAAGTTAATTAAAATTTTAATGATGATGCTATTTTCTTCTCGAATCGCACCTAAAAGTAAGTGCCCAGTACCAATATAATCATGACCAAGCTTATGAGCTTCTTCTATTGCAAGTTTGAACACTCTTCTGGCAGATTGAGTCAAGAGAAATCCTTGTTCTAAAACTTTAACTTCCTGACCAGTAATTTTTCCTACATTAAAACCAGCTTTTTCTACTTCTAAGCGAGCATTTTTGAGATTGACACCTTCTGCTTGAAGTACTTTTGCTGCTACGTCAGTTCCTTCAGCAATTAATCCCAAAAAAATTTGCTCACCTGCAATAAAGTTTTTATTGAGGAGACGAGCTTCCTCTAGAGCGAGTTGAATAGCTATAATCGCTTTCTGAGTAAAGTTTTCAAAAGGAATTGTTGCAGCAGAAGGATGTACATCCGAAATTTCAGTAATATTATCAGTTTCTAGACTTATTTCTGTTGGCAACAATTGAGAGCAAACTGCTGAAATGTCAACGCCCAAATTTTCTAAAACTGTAAATGCTATTCCTTCATGTTGTTGAATTATAGCTAGGAGCAAATGTTCTGTATCCATATACTCCAATCCTAGTTGATAAACTAGGTTACTAGCACTTTCAAAGGTTTGTATTGCTTTTGGAGTCAAAGTAAGTTCTACTTCAGGAGGGCTAGAACCATAACCAATAATTGCTTCGATTTCAATTTGAGCATTTTGAAAAGTAACGCCTTGAGACGCAAGAACTTTCGATACTACACTAGTATTTTCTTGAATTAATCCTAAAAGAACTGTTTCTGTACCAAGAAAGTTATGTTTCAATCGATGAGCTTCTTTTTGAGCAAACACTATTGCACGATTCAAACTTTCAGTACACCCCTCAAGATTGAGTCCTCTAAACTCAGTAAATGTATCTTGAGTTTCAGTTTCGCTCAGTTGTGGAATTTCAACTTCATCTCTCATTTGAAGAACTTGAGAACGAATGGCTAAAGGGTCAACACCTAGCTTCTCTAAAACTGTGTATGCTAAGGATTCACTACTTTCAATAATTGCTAGTAGTAAATGCTCTGTATCAAGGTAGTTGAGATGTTGAGATATTTCAACTGCAAGTTCTAATAATCTTTTAGCACCTATTGTAAAAGGAACTTCTTCTCCGACAAATGAAAAACCTACACCAATAATCTTTTGTACTTCAATTCGAGCCTTTTTAAGGTTGATACCCGTCGATTTTAAAACTTTGGCAGCGATACCAGTTTCCTGTTTAATCAACCCCAGGAGAATTTGCTCTGTACCTACATAGTTGTGACGTAAGCGTCGGTTCTCCTCTTGAGCAAACAAAATAGCTTTAATAGCTTTTTCTGTAAAACGACCAAAAAAACCATACTGGTCAGAAGTATCCCTAGCTAAAGGAGATGTTTCAAAAACAGCATTAGCTCTCGACTCAGCCCTAGTGCGAATTTTTGAAATATTCACATTTAAATTCGCCAAAATTGTACAGGCTGTGTTATCTACTTCTTGAATCAATCCTAAAAGTAAATGAGATACGTGAATAGAATCGTGTCCTAGTCGCCGAGCTTCTGCTTGTGAAAACATTAAAACTCTCTTGGCTCGTGGAGTATAATGCATTTTTCCCTTGACATCTGCTATTCTCCAACCACCAATTGTTTCGACTACATTTTGAATATCTTCAAGTGTAATATCCAAAAGTCCTAGCACTACTCTATCTATGCCTGTTTGTTTGAGAATACCTACCAAAATTTGTTCTGTGCTGACAAAGTTTTGTCCCAGTGCAATAGATTCTTGTTTGGCAGACTTCAAAGCTAAAAGTGTGCTTTCATCGTAGTTTTCATAACTAATTACTTCGGTAGGAGTAGCATTAAGCGCATAGATATTCCTAGATAAACGTTGAATAATTTGGGCACGAATTTCTAATAAATCAATATCTAAATTTTCTAGAATAATACACGCTAAGTTATCTCCTTCTTGAATCAAACCCAAAAAAAGATGCTCTGCATCAATGAAATCATGCGTGAGTTGATGAGCTTCTCTCTCAGAAAATGCTAAGACTCTCTTCCCTCGTATATTGAAGGCGATAGTTGGAAGCATAACATTTCTCAAATTTTTCCAAAATCCTGGCGTTGGTTGAAGAACTTTAGTTAATTCATATATCAAGGTTTGACGAGTTACTCCCGATGACCTCAAAATTTCTACAGCAATACTTTTCTCTTGTTGGATTAAGCCGAGAAGGATATGTTCAGGGCAAATGAAATTATGTCTTAGTTTCTCTGCTTCTTTTCTAGCAATTGATATTACTTGCAGTGCCGATCGCCTATAATTTCTCAAACTATTTTCTTCTGTAGGCACAAAGATACTGGTAGACTCTTCACCATTCAACAGTTTGATAAACTGTTCGTGAATCTCTTGGGGATTTGTGTCTAATTTGATGAGTCCATTGAAATTCCTCGATAAGCCTTTGTTTAAAAGCTCCTTCATTCCCCACGCATAAACTAACAGTGCTTCAAATCCAGCATCTTTTAAAGGCTCTGCTAGGGTTTCTATTAAGTGGGTGATTCGTATCAGTTCTAATTCGTCTTGTTGATATACTCGTGAGAGAGTAGAGGCTAACTCATTAGCGACTTTGTTGGGTTGGATATAAACTAAAGCAGTCCAATTTTGAGCTTGTGCTAGGTCTTGTTCGTCTAAATCAAGAGTTTTAGGCTGATGATGTACATAAGCTAACAAAAAACTGGCTAATTCTTGAAGTCTTTTTTGACCAAAATGAGGATGATTTTTTAAGTAATTTAATAGTGCATCTCGAAGTGATTTGTCAAGTTCGTAGAGTTCATAGCCGACTTCTTCAAAAAGACCAAAAAGTAGTAAATCGGAAACAGCAAACCAAGGAATATTTAGGGCGTTACCGTGAATATCAAACTGGAATTTAGCCCAGATGCAATACAAAAGGTCAGTAGCGATCGCCATTGGAAAAGCAGCATGAGCCGCCAGTATCAGATGGGATTCTCCGAAGCGTTCGCTAAGTACTCTCAGCCGTCTCTCAATCGCATTCGGTTTACCATTTCGTTCTGGCAAGTTTGAGTAACTCATCGAACACTCCCTTTTATTAACGTCCTCGCAGAACATTAATTGCACTCTGAAATCCTTGACGGCTGACTTCAAACATCGGTACTAATTGAGCAATTTCTTCAGCAGTTGTGTCAACCCAGCGTTTGCGAGGCATGGGATTGAGCCAAGCAATATAGCGGATTTTCTGCCTCAGTTGATTGAGAAATTGTTTTGTTAGCTCAGCACGCTCTGGATTGAAACTTCCACGAGCCGCACCTGCATCGCTAAAAAGCAACACTACTGTTTGTCGAGAATCAGTCTTTTTAAAAAAGTCCTCTACTAATTCTGCTTGCTGAAATAGTGAATCGTGGTAAATATATTCCACTGGACAATTATGAAAATAGTAAATGTCTGCTTTGCCAAGTCTTCCTGCTAATCTTGCGGTTTCAGTTAATCGCTGAGAAAGTTTATGAAACGGCAGCATGGAACCATCGCGATCGGCTAATAAAATCAGTTTGGCTCTATTTGTGCGAGGTGAAAGTAAAATCGGTTTCAAGAGAAATCCCTGCTGTCCAATTTCTTGGACAGTTGCTTCAATATCCAACTCAGTTTGGTGGCCTTCGCGGACTAAGCGACGCAAGTAACGCCATCCTTGCTTCATTTGTCTTTGGGTAATTGGAAAATATTGTGTTGTTCTGAATAAAGTACCATCAAAGGATTTGCGAGATTCTTCTAGAGCCTGTTTGATTGTTTGAGCAAATTGCAATTCATCTTCAGTTGCTTGTACTATGGCTGCACCAGATGTCAGGCGTGGCAGATTTTCTTGAGGTAGGTTTTTCATCACTGGAGTTAATAATTCATCTTTTTCCAGTCTTTGACGAATAATATATAAAATCAGAACAATTACTAATATAATTAATTCTAGTATTAAATAAATACTTGAATATTGAACCAGAAATTCACCTATATTAAAAAGCCACTGCAAATTATCTGAATTAGAATTTGTACTGGATGAACTCTGTGGTATTGGGGAAGATGTAACTGTCGAATTAATCTGTGAATCTATTGAAGTTTGAGTAGTAGTATCAGATTGTGTTGGTTGATGAAGATTAGTTTCGGTTAGTTGCTGCGATGGAGATGAACTGTTGGCAAAAGTTGGGCTAGTTTGAGTCAAACTTGGAGTTATATTTGCAGTAATAGAATTATTTTCTGTTGATTTTTGAGCAGAATTTGGTGAAGTGGTTGATGATTGATCTACATTACTAGATCCTGGCAACGAACTGAGATTTCCTTTTGTCGATGGCTGCGCTTGAACAGATGGAATTGGCGAAATAGTGGGTGAGGGACTAAAAATTTCAATTGACCAAGGTTGTGCTATTACTGTTGATTTATTCTGGCTAATTTGCTTGAGAACAAGTCCAATTAGCAACGCTGTTCCGGCGAAAGCAGCAATACGTATTGCTGAATTAATACTAATTGAGGTTGTGACACGTTGTGCAATATTTAAAATAAATCTTCTTACCTGAGTATTCCCAAGAGGTTGATTACTTGTATTTTGATTACTCGGTTGAATAATTTCTTCAGTTTTAGTATTTTCTATATTCGCTTCTTGTTGATAATCTGCCGTCGCCTTCTCTACCAAATCAATTTCTTCAAAAAAGCTATATTTTTCTGGGATAACTTGGTCAAAATAATCATCTAATATTAATTTTTCATTTGGAGATTTGATCCAAAGGGCATAACACAGACGCACCAGGGCTTCTCGATCTGGAATCCCAAAACCACCTTGTAGTGCCTGTAAAACTAGTTGATATTCATCTATACCCAGAGGAAGACCTGCTTGGCGCAATTTAATAAATAGTTCTAGTAGCGGTAGTTGATTAACTTTCATCCCAGCTTATGAATCTGTGCGTACTAAATACTTTTGGTGATCTTCCCAACTTTTGAGCAAGATACTAGGGTAGGGAAGGGTTCCATTGAGTTTGGCAAGAATTTCGTCTTCGGGATGGTGACGTAAAACAGTGAACCAATCTACAAGTTCGCTAGTGCTGACATTCTTGCTGGCAAGCTCACCGCTTTTTTGGATAGCGCGACGAAGTTGAATAAAACGTTCTACAGCTTTCTCTACTAGAACATTTGAAGTTTTGGGAAAAAGTGCATCAATAATTTCAATGAGCCTTTCTTTGTCTAGAAACTCAATGTAATGAAACAAGCATCGACGCAAAAATGCATCTGGCAAATCTTTCTCGTTGTTACTAGTAATTAAAACGATTGGAGATGCTTTGGCTTGAATTTCTTCGCCTGTTTCTTCGACAAAAAACCTTTGTTCATCTAATTCCAAAAGCAAATCATTGGGGAAGTCAATATCAGCTTTATCAATTTCATCAATCAGTACTACGGTACGTTGATTGTTGCGAAAAGCTCTACCCAGTGCGCCCCATCTGATGTAAGTACTAGGGTCACTAATCCGCGGAATATCTTTTTGTTCAATCATGCGGCTGGCGGCAAGTTGGGCGTCCCGCAGGCGTCCTACGGCATCGTATGTGTAGAGTCCATCTCGTGCGCGAGTTGTAGATTTGATATACCAAGCTTCTAGCGGTAGTCCTAGCTCATAGGCTACTGCATGTGCTAAACGAGTTTTACCACAGCCTGGTTCTCCTTTAATCAGCAAAGGACGCTTGAGAAAAATTGCTAGATTGACGACTTCCACCAAGTTAGGACTCGGTAGATAGGGATAAAGTATTTGTCCGGTTTTGGGATTGATTTCTCCCGCTTCTGGCTGCTTTTTCCCTGTATATTCCAATCGGGGATTTAGAGTTTGAGCCACTTCTCTAACTCCTCATACCAATCACAACCACAGCGATCGCAGATTTCCTGCAATACTAGTTCTGGAATCCCTTCTTCACTATTGTTTAAAATCTCTTGGATAATTATTTCCTCATTTTTAAACTCTGGAGGTAGATTAGCACATTCATTGTCAATCCACTCGCTGAGGTCATCATCCGAGAATTCTTCAATTTTAGGCGATCGCACCGGATGAGCATTCCAAGTAGAATCCAATTTCTCTACAAACGGGGTATCCCACTCTCCAACGAGTCCCTGATAATCCACTAAAAACATCAACAGCTTGTAGTGATTGTCAGATTTGAGTTCCTTACGAGCTTGGTTCGCCAAAGGTAGCCAAAACTGATAAATTAGCTCTTGAAAACTTTTTTTGGGCAGACAGTCTACGTCGTGGAAGATCAGCAGCACATTTTGAGTTATCCACCAGTTAGAAACACATCGAATAATTTCTGCTGGTAAAGCTTTGTTGTTCAGTCCGACTCTTCTGGCTAACTCTCGCCATAAAGCATTGACATCGTTACGATGCACGCGGCGAGCTAAATCCACTTTCACCACCTTGCCTGTAAAATTATTAGGCAAATATTGACTGACAAGCCGATTCAGTAGCCATCTTTGCCCATACTCTGGCGAACCATGAATTAAAAAAGCCGCCACAGAATGGGTACCAATCAATTTACGAAAGAGTCTGACTTGTTGCCGATAGCCTAACTTCAGTAGGGTTTGATAAAGCTGTTTACTATCAATAATCGGCCAAATGCTGTCTAAAGCAGTGATTGAAACTGCCAAGCCGTACTCACCCTGTCCTTGGAGATGACTGACAACTCCCAACACATGACTACTATCTCGATCAATAATTGGGGAACCACTGTAGCCTGGTTTTAAAGGATGGTCATCCTTAATTTGTAAATCCCAGGCTTGAATGCGATCGCCTGTATGTCCAGACTGGAGTTCTACTTGATGGCCTAAGATGCCGTTTAAGGGACGCAGCAAACGGGTTTTGTCATACTGCTGAAAGCCAAGAGTCATCACAGCACTACCCTTCTCGCCAACTTGCTTCATCTTTAAGGGAGGTTTATGCCAAAGTCCTTCTACCTTTAAAACCGCTAAATCTACGCCATCTGCTTCTCCAGACTTCACAACTGTAGCAGGCAAACCATCGACGCTAATCTGTTCTTCTCCTCCCACATCACGCACCACATGGGCACAAGTCAAAATGTAAACCGCCCCACTACTGCGGCGAATCACAAACCCGGTACCAAAATTGCGGCTATTTTGCTGGCGACTGGTAATGAGAACAACAGAATTTTGCAAATTTGAAAGCATATTATAGCTACTTTGACATCAGTACATATAACTAAACCTTTGGCTTCAGAACTAGTTTAACCTTTAAATTTGCACCAGCTTTCGATTTAGTGACGTAAAGATTGCCTTCTGCTTCAAAGCTCAACCCAATTTCCACCTCTGCTTGTTCAATGTTTGTGTCTTGATTCAATTCCTTCCAAGCTGCGACAATTGGGCGACAAGTTTTAACCAACAACGGTCGAATTTTGTCAAAAGTCGCATCTACCTTTTCGGCAAATCCGCCCGATATTGGTTGTACTCGATCGCTTGGCACTTCTACTTCCACTAAAATGCCATCTTCAAGCTCAATTAATTTACTACCCATTAGCTAAAAACACCATGCTGACAAGCAAAAGTTTAATATTCTCGCTTCAAGCAAAGCTACTTTTGCTAGTTAGTGAGCATCAGATTATCCTGATAACAATTAATCTTTTCATTTGGTTACGGTTGACCAAATTAAGCAAATTACCAACTTCACCCAGGAAAGTCAATGGATTCTCCAGTTTTTTGATGCTCCTTGTCGAAAATACTATCTTCTTAATGAACTTCCAGAATTTAGTATATAACTAAAGTCTGATTTAATTGAGACCAATTGCTCAGATCCAGAACTAATCCTGGATTTCTCACTCGTGAAAAATCCAGGATAACAGTGATTAAATTTTATTAATATTTTTTAATTTTAATGGCGAAAAATTCGTCAGTCGGTAATTCCATTACCCAATGAATAGGGATAAATTACGTACACGTAATTTATCCCTATTCAATCTTAAACAGAATTTAGAACGAAGCGATCGCTAAACACGAAGAAAGTTCCACCAATCAAGCACGTCTTTGTTACAGAGTTTAATGCTGCTGCTTCACCTCATTGTTATGCCGCCAATCTTTCTGGGAAAACTAGCCTTATTAGCAAATTATTATATTTCCTAGATTTTATGGAAATTCCTAAAATATCTGCCTTGGGAAACTTAGTGATAGGGGTGACGTATGAAATTAATCGCTCGCTTGTTTTGATTGCGGGAAATTTGCCAGCTACTGTAGATGAGGTGTTTCATGTCGGCAGTTAGCCTCAGAAAGATTCTTAACAAACAAGAGTTGCCATCTCTGGTTCAGGAATTAGTATACCAACTGAACATCGCAGTTGATGTTGAACTGGTAGACGGCACCAAACTAATGAGTATTGGCGAGCAAACGTCAGAAAATCGATATCCAATTGAGGCTTCAGGAGAAATTATCGGTTGGGTTGTTGGTAAAGAACAGGCAACTTTAGTAGCGAGTTTGCTCTCGTTGTTGGCAAAACAAGAGGCTGAGAAGAAAATACTCGCTAAAGAATTGCTGGAACGATACCAGGAAATTGATTTATTTGAAGATATTTCGACTCAACTAACAACGAGTTTGGATCGGCGACAAATTGCCCAACTCGTGCTTCAGGAAATGAGCCAATTGATTGAATCGTCAGCAGGCATGATTTTGCTGCTAAGTCCCGATACAACTGACTTTGAAATCATTGCGGAATTTGGAGTATTTTTTGGGGAAAATCAACCAAAACCGAGCAAGGGAATTATTGGCAGTATTGTGCAATCAGGTCGAGCAGAGCTGATCAATGACGTGCAAACTGATTCTCGATTATCGGCAGAAAAAAACGTCAACGCTTTGATTTGCGTACCTTTAAGAGCAAAAGAGCGCATACTAGGAGCGATCGCCATTGGCACAGACAAAACTTACTTCTACAGGACTGAACACCTGAAACTTGTGAGTATCTTTGCCTCTCAAACAGCGATCGCCATCGAAAAAGCTTTGCTTTATGAACAAAGCACCCAAGCAGCCATCGAAGCAAAAGCCCAAACCCAAAAACTTCAACAAGCTCTCCAAGACTTGCAACTGGCACAAACTAAGTTAATCCAAAGCGAGAAAATGTCTTCTTTGGGGCAACTGATTGCTGGAGTCGCCCACGAAATCAACAACCCAGTGAACTTCATTTGTGGCAACTTGAAGTATGTTGCAGAGTACGCCAAAGACCTATTACAACTGCTGCAAGACTATCAGAAATTTTTACCTGTAGCTCCCCCAGATCTGCAATCACAGCTAGACAATATCGATTTGGAATTTATCATAGAGGATCTTCCAAAACTGCTGGATTCGATGAAACTGGGCAGCGATCGCATTGTAGAAATTGTCCAATCCCTGAAAAATTTCTCCCGCCATGACGAAGCCCAAATCAAAGCTGTCAACATCCATGATGGCATCGACGGGACATTGATGATTCTGCGCCATCGCTTGAAAGCCTCTGCTCACCGTCCGGCAATTGAAATCGTCAAAGACTATGCCAAACTTCCCCTAATTGAATGCTATCCAGGACAGTTAAATCAAGTGTTTATGAACATCCTGGCAAATGCCATTGATGCATTAGAAGAGGAAATGGGGAAATCAGAATTAATTCAGAATTTACAACCGATAACTCAATACTCTGCTACTCCCCAAATCACCATCCGCACCCAAATCCTAGACAAAGAGTGGGCTGTAATTCGCATTGCCGACAACGGCCCTGGCATGAAGGAAAGCCTCATTCAACGCATTTACGATCCCTTCTTCACTACCAAAGAGATTGGCAAAGGAACTGGGTTAGGCATGGCAATCAGCCACCAAATTGTTGTAGACAGACACGGAGGGATTCTCAAATGTCGTTCTCAAGTGGGTGAAGGCACAGAATTCTGGATTCAAATTCCGGTGAACTATTCAGTGGTAGAAACTTTAGCAGGGCACAGTGAGACAAATTCTGCTTCATCAACTCCTACAACCGAACTATCCCCCACTGCCGATTCCGAAGGCTTCATTCCATCAACAATATCAATGCTCAAACCAGCGGATTTGCTGATTCGCCATACTCAATTGATCCAGCGACTTTCCCAGCAGAATCCAGACTTTGGCACTGCATCACCCGATCAAATTTACCAGCTGTTCCAACGCCACCCAATTTCCTTAAAGCTTTATGCCACCTTGTTGTCTT
>VFQR01002672.1_pt1 | contig 10967 bp, 11 predicted proteins | sample 3512321 | NCBI WGS metagenome assembly VFQR01 (sample SAMN10412374, study PRJNA504923) | tailings metagenome | isolation source: Relicate 3 Philex TSF1 revegetated site | place: Philippines: Tuba, Benguet | collected 2017-08-29
CGCCCTGTAGCAACTCGCCGATGCGCTTGTCGCTGAGGCAGGCCCAGACGCCGTCGCTGACCAGCAGAAAGCGGTCGCCGGCCTGCAGCTCGCCGTCGCGGTAGTCCACCACCAGGTGCTGGTCCAGGCCCATGGCGCGCTTGAGCACGTGCTGCATGCCCGGCTGTTCCCAGACATGGTCCTCGGTCAGGCGCAGCAGGTGGCCGTCACGCCACAGGTAGGCGCGGCTATCGCCGATATGCGCCAGGGTGTAGCGGCGGCCGCGCAGCACTAGGGCGGTGAGGGTGGTCAGCAGCGGCTGGCCGCCGCCATTAGCCTGCAGCCAGCGGTTATGCGCGGTGAGCAGGCGGTCCAGGCTGTGCTGCACCGGCCAGGTTTCCGGGGTGGAGTAGTAATCCAGGGCCAGCGCCTGCAGGGTCGCACGTGCGGCCAGGCCGCCGTCGGCGCACTGGCTGACGCCATCGGCCAGCCCCAGCAGGTAGCCCTTGCTGGTGGCCAGGGCCGGCGCCGGGGTGACCACGCGCAACGCGTCCTGGTTCTCGCTGCGCGGGCCGATGGCGCTGGTTTCGCCGATGCTCAGTTGCAGGGGCATGGGACGGTTTCCGCAGATCGTTGATTTGCCTCGGTGCTTCGGGTCGTAGGGTGCGCCGTGCGCACCAGGTTCGACGATAGAACGCTGGTGCGCATGGCGCACCCTACAAAGGGAGCTATCGCCGAAGGTTCGCTTACACCCGCGCGGCGGTGACCGCGGCGCTGCCCCAGGTGGTGCGCCAGCGCTGCTTGACCCCGTGCAGGCCGATCCAGGCCAGCACACCGAGGCTGGCGAACAGCCACAGGCCCAACTGGTAATCGCCGGTGTGCTGCTTGATGGTGCCAAGGCCCGCGGCGAGGAAGAAGCCGCCGATGCCGCCGGCCATGCCGATCAGCCCGGTCATCACGCCGATTTCCCTACGAAAGCGCTGCGGTACCAGTTGGAACACCGCGCCGTTGCCGGCGCCGAGGCCGAGCATGGCGGCGACGAACAGGGCCAGGGCAGCGGTCGAGCTGGGCAGGTTGAAGCCCACCACGGCGATGCACAGCGAGGCGATGGTGTACATCATCAGCAGCGTGCGAATACCGCCGATGCGGTCGGCCAGGGCGCCGCCGAGCGGGCGCAGCAGGCTGCCGGCGAAGACGCAGGCGGCGGTGTAGTAGCCGGCGGTGACCGGGTTCAGGCCGTACTGGTCGCTGAAGTAGCCGGGCAGGGCGCTGGCCAGGCCGATGAAGCCGCCGAAGGTGACGCTGTAGAAGAACATGAACCACCAGCTGTCGCGGTCGCCGAGGGCCTTGAGGTAGTCGCCAAAAGCCTTGGCCTTGGGCCGCTCCGGCGCGTTCCTGGCCACCAGGGCGAAGATCACCAGGGTCGCCAGCAGCGGGATCAGCGCCCAGCCGAACACGTTCTGCCAGCCGGACAGCGCCGCCAGACCCGGGGCGAACAGGGCCGCCAGGACGGTGCCGGAGTTGCCGGCGCCGGCGATGCCCATGGCCTTGCCTTGGTGTTGCGGCGGGTACCACTGCGAAGCCAGCGGCAGGGCGACGGCGAAGGCAGCGCCGGCGAAACCGAGGAACAGGCCGAGCAGCAGCGCCTGCTCGTAGCTGCCGATGCCGATCTGCCAGGCGCAGAACAGCGCGACGATCACCACCACCTGGCCGAGCAGGCCGGCGGCCTTCGGCGACAGGCGGTCGCAGAGAAAGCCCATCAGCAGACGCAGCACGGCGCCGGCGAGAATCGGCGTGGCCACCATCAGGCCGCGTTGCTGGGCGTTGAGTTCGAGGTCAGTGGCGATCTGCACCGCCAGCGGGCCGAGCAGGTACCAGACCATGAAGCTCAGGTCGAAATAGAGGAAGGCGGCGAACAGGGTCGGGGCGTGGCCGGCTTTCCAGAAACTTGTATTCATCGATCACCTCATCAACGAGAAGGAGCCCGGCATGGCGCGGCGAGCCGTGGTCGTGGACACGGCGGCCGCGCCTGCCGGGGAGGCCGCGCACTTGTGGTGCAGGGCCCTGCGGCCGAGGCCACAGCAGGGTTGAACGATTGCAGTGCAGGCCCGGATCGCGACGCCTGCGCCGGCCCCGGACGCTGGGGCGAACACGAAAAAAAAACGCCGCTTCACCGCAGGCCATGAAGGCCGGGTGAGGCGACGTCTTTGTCGTGAGGGAGGTGGCCGCCGTTGGCTACCTGGTATCAGGGACTAAGCAAGTGCCGGGCCAACCGATCGAAGGCCCTGATAGGGGGCGTTGCGGCATTTCGGCGAGCGCAGGGCTGCCGCAAAACGAGGCGTTTGCGCCGTCAATGCACCTGAACGGGGCGGGTGCTTCGTTCAGCTACGCTGGGAGTTGGGTGCAGCCTGTGATTCGAAACTGGACAGTTGGGCAATGCTGGTGGCGTGAGTCGGTAGCGGCAGGGTCAGCAGGGCGATTGCCAGCAGATTGCTCAGCAGCCCAGCCTGACGGGCACGGCGGTAGGTGTCGGTCATCCTCGATCCCCCTTTTCTGTTCTGACCTAGCAGGCTGTTGAAAAACTACCTGCGTTGCCATTGCTGCGTTAAAAACAGGCTCAAAATGCTCATTTACAACTCGTAAACTCCGCTTTTTCGCCTGTTTGCGGGGCCGCCATCGGTATTGCACTGGCTGCCTCGCCTACGTTTTCAACGGCCTTCTAGGCGTAGCAGACGATTGGCGATGTGTCACGGTGCTTGCAGCAATAGCTGTGCAAGTTCCTGCCAGGGCCTGCTTCGTCAGCGTGCGCCTGGCGCATGAGGAACCCGCTCAGTCGAGCCGATTGACCTTGGGGAACTTGGCACTGAAGGCGTCCGGCATCGGCACCACCTTCGACTGGCGGTAATCGAAGAACACGAAGCCGGACTTGGCCATGGCCACCAGTGTGCCGTCGGCCGGGCGGGTGATGCGGAAGGTGATATCGCCGCCGTAGCGGTTGAAGTCCATCACCCCGACCTCGAACAGCAACTGGTCGCGGGCATGGGCTTCGGCTCGGTAGGTGGTGGCCAGATCGGTGACGATGATGCCGGTGCCGTCCTCGTCGGTCTCGCGAATGCCGAACTCGTAGAGAAAGCGCGCCCTGGCTTCGGAGATCATCGAAATCATCGAGTCGTTGCCTAGGTGGTTGGCACCGTTGATGTCGGTGACCCGCACCGTGAGCTGGGTGCTGTAGCAGTACTGGTCTTCGGGAAATTCCAGGGTCAGGCGGGCCATGGTCGAGCCTTCGTCGAGAAAAGCGACGATTGTATGTCGCCGCGTGCCTTAGCGGTGCGTGCTGTTGAGGTGATAGAAGGTGACCCGGCCGCCTTCTTTGTCCGGGCCGTAGTTGTCCTGAATGTAAGCGCCGGCCTTGAAGTAAAGGTACTGGGTGTTCCAGCGGCTGCTGAGCTGGCGATAGACCGCGCCCTCGTCACCGTCGCTGCTGGCCACGCTGACACCGAGGCGGCCGCTGGGCGTGACGCGCAGGTCATAACCGAAGCGTTCGCCGAGTTGCACGTTGTCGGCCAGCAGGATGTTCTGCACCTCGCTATCACCGGGACGGGCGCGCAGCAGCAGCTCCACGCGTCCAACGCCGCGGCGATAGTGGTACTGCACCTTGACCAGCGGATCGTTCTGGCTGCCCGGGACATCTGTGCTGTGAATCTGACCTATCACCACCTTGTTGCGGCTGGGCACCTGATCCACCTGCAGCACGGCGCTTAGGTAGCTGTCGCTGTTGGCGTGCTGCCAGTTGCTCAGGCTGCCATCGCGCTGGGTTTCGCGCAGTTCGCTGCGGGGGTAGCGGGCGTCTTCGGTGGTCGAGCCGGTGACGGGGACCCAGAACGTCACGCTGCCATCGCCGTTGCGGCGAAAATAGCGGCTCTGGTAGCCGTTGTTCAGACGTTCGGTGGTGATGGTGGTGGGGGTGGGCTCAGTGGGAATCGACAGGTTCCAGGTGGTGAGGTCTAGCACGGTGTTCTCTGCTCGTCGGTTTAGGGCACAGCTTCGTCCGTGAAATACCCCAGAGGTTCCCCGCCCCAGCGCCCGCGCCAGAGCGGTTGTCGCAAACTCAGGCGGCCGGGCGCTGCTGACGCTGGTAGAGGAACTCCAGCACAGCGGTACGGTAGGCGTGGTACTGCGGGTCGTTGGCCAGCGCCAGGCGGTCGCGCGGGCGCGGCAGCTCGACGGCGAGAATTTCGCCGACGGTGGCCGCCGGGCCGTTGGTCATCATCACGATGCGATCGGACAGCAGCACGGCTTCGTCAACGTCATGGGTGACCATCACCACGGTGCTCTGGGTCTGCCCGACGATGCGCAGCAGCTCGTCCTGCAGGTGCGCACGGGTCAGGGCATCGAGGGCGCCGAACGGCTCGTCCATCAGCAGCACCTTGGGCTCCATGGCCAGGGCGCGGGCGATGCCGACGCGCTGCTTCATGCCGCCGGAGATCTCGTTGGGATGCTTGTGCATGGCATGGCTGAGGCCGACCATGTTCAGCGCCTGCTCGGTGCGGGCCTTGAGCTGGGCCTTGCTTTCGCGCGCGCCGAAGACCTTCTCCACGGCCAGATGGACGTTGCCGAAGCAGGTCATCCAGGGCAGCAGGCTGTGGTTCTGGAACACCACGGCGCGCTCCGGGCCGGGCCCGTCGATCTCGCGGCCGTTGCAGATCAGGCCGCCTTCGTTGGCCTCGAGCAGGCCGGCGATCAGGTTGAGCACGGTGGATTTGCCGCAGCCGGAATGGCCGATCAGCGCCACGAACTCGCCGCGGGCGATGCTCAGGTTGACGTCTGCCAGGGCCTGGAAGCGACCTTTCTTGGTGTCGAAGTGCTTGCTGACGGCGGTCAGCTCCACGAATTTGTCCATCGGAGTTCTCCCGTTCTGGTGTCGTCCAGAACTCATTTAAAACAATGGTTTGACATCTTTTATTGAACTGACTTGTAAGCTCGCGTAGCCCGGATGCAATCCGGGGAAGCCGAGATCGCACTCCCGGAATGCAGCCGGGCTATGGGGTTGGCGAAACGCGCCTCTTCAGCTTGCGTAGTCAAAGCGTTTGGCGATCAGCAGCAGCGTCTGCTCCAGTGCCAGGCCCACCAGGCCGACGATGATGATGGCGATGAGAATGTGCTCGACATTGAGGTTGTTCCACTCATCCCACACCCAGAAACCCAGGCCGATGCCACCGGTGAGCATCTCCGCGGCGACGATCACCAGCCAGGCCACGCCGATGGCCAGGCGGATGCCGGTCATCAGGTGCGGCAGCACGGCGGGAAACAGGATGCGCGTCAGCACCTTGAACTCCGACAGCTTGAGCACGCGGGCCACGTTCAGGTAGTCCTGCGGCACGCTGGCCACGCCGGCGGCGGTATTGAGGATGATCGGCCAGATCGAACTGATGAAGATCACCCAGATCGACGCCGGGCCGGCCGCCTCGAATACCAGCAGGCCGATCGGCAGCCAGGCCAGCGGCGAGACCGGACGCAACAGGCTGATGATCGGCGCCAGCATGCCGGCCAAAAACGCAAAGCGGCCGATGGCGAAGCCCAGGGGAATGCCCACCAGCGCGGCGAGGCCGAAGCCGACCCCGACGCGGCCAAGCGAGTTGAGGATGTTCCAGCCGATGCCCATGTCGTTGGGGCCGTTGTCGTAGAAGGGATCGGCGAACAGCACCAGGGCGGCCTGCCAGGTGCTCAAAGGCCCGGGCAGGCCCTCGCTGTACTGCGCCAGCAGCGACCAGAAGCCGATAAAGGCGAGGATACCCAGCAGCGGAGCGATGCCGGCCTTGAACAGCGTGGCGAGGGTTTGCGCGTCGGGTAGCCGCGTCGCAAGGCTCGCGCGCGGTTTGGCGACTGGGGGTAATGGCGTTTTCAGGGGCGCATTCATGGTCACCTCCGATCAGGCTTTGATGGCGAAGGAGTCGGCGTAGGCGGCCGGGTTGCTGCCGTCCCACACCACGCCGTCGATCAATGTGCTGCTGCGCAGCGGGCTGCTCGGCACCGCCAGTTTCAGCGCGCCGGCGGCCTCGGCGTAGAGCGCGGTCTGGTTGATCTGCGCAGCCACGGCCGCGTAATCCGGTGCGTCCTTGAGCAGGCCCCAGCGCTTGAACTGGGTTAGGAACCACATGCCGTCGGAGTGATAGGGGAAGTTGACGCTGCCGTCCTTGCAGAAGGCCATGGCGTGCTCGTCCTTCCAGCTGTTGCCCAGGCCATCTTCATACTGAGCGAGGAAGCGCGGCTCGATCACCTGCACCGGCGCGTTGACGTAAGCCTTGCCGGAAATCAGCTTGGCGGTGCTCTTGCGGTTCTCCTCGCTGGCCTCGATGAAGCGGCTGGCGTCGAGAATGGCCATGATCAGCGCGCGCGCCGCGTTGGGATACTGCTCGATGAAGGCGCGGGTGGTGCCGAGCACCTTCTCCGGGTGGTCCGGCCAGATCTGCTGGGTGGTGGTGGCGGTGAAGCCGATCTTGTCGAAGATCGCCCGCGCGCCCCAGGGCTCGCCGACGCAGAAGCCGTCCATGTTGCCGACGCGCATGTTGGCGACCATCTGCGGTGGCGGCACGACGATGGTCTTCACGTCGCTCATGGGGTTGATGCCCAGGCTGGCGAGCCAGTAGTACAGCCACATGGCGTGCGTGCCGGTGGGGAAGGTCTGGGCGAAGGTCAGCGGGTTGCCGCCTTTCTTCACGTGTTCGGCCAGCTGCGCGCCGTTGGTCACACCGGCGTCGCGCAACTGCTTGGAAAGGGTGATGGCCTGGCCGTTCTGGTTCAGGCCCATCAGCACCGCCATGTCCTTCTGCGGGCCGGCCAGGCCGAGCTGGGCGCCGTACATCATGCCGTAAAGCACGTGGGCAGCGTCCAGTTCGCCGGTGTTGAGCTTGTCGCGCACGCCGGCCCAGGAGGCCTCCTTGCTCGGGTTGATGGTCAGGCCGTACTTCTCGCCGAACCCCTGGGTTGCGGCTACCACCACCGAGGCGCAATCGGTCAGCGGAATGAAGCCGACCGTCAGCGCGGCCTTCTCCGGTGCGTCGGAGCCGGCGGCCCAGGCCGCGCTGCGCAGCGAAGCGGGGGCGGACAGGCCGAGGGCGGCGATACCGCTCACGGCGCCGGCCAGGGCGATGGATTGCTTGAGGAAGTTGCGGCGGCTGGTGTCCAGCGGCTTGTTCGAATCACGATCAGTCATGGGTCTAATCCTTGTCAGGCGCATAAACAAAAACGGCGTACGCCAGGCCACCTCAAATGAGAGGGAGGTGACCTGACGGACGCCGTTGTCCGTGATCCTCGGCCCGCCGCCGTTGGCGTGCTACGCAGGATGGTTGACAGGGACTTAGCAAGGGGCTTGCCAGCTTTCATGCAGAACGGCCGAGCAGCGCCATGCGGCGCCTGGCAGGTATAGGCTGGATATAAGCCGGCCAGCAGCTAGCCGTTTTTAATCAATAAGTTGCGGCTGCTTGTTGAGATCGCTTGGCAACATGCACGGCGAGCGAGCGCGCGGCTCGCCCTGCATGTTTCTGAGCCAATGCCGTGCATGGGCAGGCGACGCTGAGCCTTTTTGGTTCGCCTGGAGGGCTCAGGACGCCGGTTGAACGCGCGCCTCCTCGACGAAATCGCGCAGCCAGCGCAGCACTTCGACGGCTTCCCAGCGGGCCGGATCGAACAGTGCGTAGGCCAGCCCCTGATAGCCGACCACGTCCAGCTGGCGGTGGTAGCCGGCGCGCTGCAGCAGGGCCTCGATCTCGGCGAAGCAGGTATTGAAGTGCTGACGATTGAAGGGGGTGCGACTCTCGGTGACGATGCCCTCGAGCTGCAGCTCCTCGACCATCTCGCGCACCCGCTCCAGCGGCATGCGGTTCACCCGGTGTTTCAACTGCAGTACGTCCAGCATGGTAGCGCTCCTGTGCAAACGGTCATTTACCTGTGATGCCAAGCCTAATCTAAAAATACTGTACAAATAAACAGTATTAAGGAATAGTAAGGCCACTGCAGACCTGTCCGCCCGCAAGACGGGCGCCTTGCGAGAGGAGAATTGGCAATGCAACAGATGCTGATGACGATTGTGCTATCGGTCTTCCTGTACGGCTGCGCTCAGCCCCAGGTCGAGCGACCGCAGGCCAATGGCGCGTACCTGGTGATCGAGGGCGAGCAGGCCTGGGCCGTGCTGGTGTCCGATGGTCGCAGAGTGGAGGAGGCCGGCCGGGTGCTGGATGTGATTCGCCTACCCAGTCATCACTCCAACATCGCCGCCAGTTACGTGATCGACACGCCCAATTGCGGCAAGCTGCAATGGCTGACCGAGCGACATGGCGCCGCGGAGGGTGAAACCACACTGCTGCCGGCCGCCTTCAACGAGCAACTGGGCAACCCCAACTGCGTATTGAGCCAGGGGCTCAGCCGGGCGTGGACGGCGCTGGACTATTCCGGCTGATCCGTAGGGTGCGCCACGCGCACCGATATTCACCGGCGGGTTAATTGGCGAGACGCGCAAAGAAAAAAGCGCCGCGACCTTAACGGAAGCGGCGCTTTTCATTTATGCGTCAGCGCTTGCTTACAGCAGGTGTTGCTTGTCCATCTCGATGGCGGCGTCAAGGGTTTCCAGCAGCGCCTTGCGCACCTTCAGCTTGGTGTTCTTGTGCGCGGTCATGTTGATCTTCTTCATCTGCTGCGCCACTGCCTGAGCGGTGGCCAACAGTTGCTCGGCCGGCACGATCTTGTCGAGGAAGCCGGCATCCACTGCACCTGCCGGGTCGAACATCTCGCCATTGATCACCGAACGATGGAAGGCGGATTTGCGCAGACGGTCGCGGGCCAGCTCGATGCCGACATGGTGCATGGTCATGCCGATCTGCACTTCGTTCAGGCCGATGTTGAACGGACCTTCCACGCCGATACGGTAATCGGCGGACAGCAGGATGAATGCCCCCTTGGCCACGGCATGACCCGGGCAGGCGACGATGATCGGGTAGGGGTGAGCGAGCATACGCCGCGCCAGGGTAGAGCCGGCAGCCACCAGGTTGATCGCATTCTGCGGGCCAGAGGTCATCACCTTCAGGTCATAGCCGCCGGAAAGAATGCCTGGCTGACCAGTGATGATGACGATGGCGCGATCCTGCTCCGCACGATCGAGCGCGGCATTGAAGGCAGCGATCACGTCAGGGGAGATGGCATTGACCTTGCCGTTGCTCAGGGTGAGGGTGGCGATGCCGTCCTCGAGTTGGTAGCTGATCAGGTCGCTCATGGCAGTTTTCCTTGTTAGGGCCTTGGGGGCGAATGTGGGCAGAAGGTACTCAGCGGAATCGCTCTGGTAAAGCGCCGTGGCTGACTGGTGGGTCAGTGTTTTTGCCTATCGCGGCGATGCCGGATGGCAATTGGCGGAGCGATGTCGCGCGGCAATAAGGTGTAGCGAACCTAAGGAGAGCTACCCATGAATGTCCTGTACTCCATCCTTTATGTCATCGCCGTGATCGGCCTGTTGCTGGCAGCAGTCCTGTTCAGCGAAAGCCAGCTGCTGCGTAGCCCTACGGGTGTCCTTATACTGTTCGGCGCTGGCCTGTTCGCCTCGCTGGGCTTCCTGTTGTTTGGCCATACGCGCTTCGACGAGCAACCCTCCAACGAGCAGGACGAAAACCCGCTCCGCTCTTAAGCGCATGAATCCTTTAAAAAAAATTTGCCATCGGGAAAACATTCGACTACATTAGCGCGCCTCGACGGGGTAAACGCCAAAACGTCGAGATCCGGTGAAGTGTCCGAGTGGTTGAAGGAGCACGCCTGGAAAGTGTGTATACGGGAAACCGTATCAAGAGTTCGAATCTCTTCTTCACCGCCACTTTCGCAATACCTAAAGCCCTGAAAGCTGAGAAGTTTTCGGGGCTTTTTGCTTTCTGGCTTTCGGCAGGTGTCGAAGAAGTGTCGAAAGCCCTTGTCTGCTGAATCACCAGTCCAATTCCTTAGCGCAATCGGCTACAGGTTCGGCCATGCCTTCCTTGATGGATTCGCGCATGCCAGGAGCTGAAAGCGGGTCATCAATCAGTGGGTTCAGCCTCAATGCGTCCTGCAGGTGATCGGGCGACAGGTGCGCATAGCGCATGGTCATTGCCAGCGACGTATGGCCGAGGATTTTCTGCAGCGTCAGGATGTTCCCGCCCCGCATAACGAAGTGACTGGCGAAGGTGTGACGCAGCACGTGTGTGGCCTGGCCGGCCGGGAGCTTGATCGAGGTCTTCTCCAGTACGCGGCTGAAAGTCAGCATGCAATTGGTGAACAGGCCGTGCCGCTTGAAGTAGACGTGCAGGGCTTTCTCCAGTGCGCTATCGATCGGAATCGACCGGGTCCGCTTCGACTTGGTGTTGGCGAAGGTCACCATGCCGTTTCGCACTCGCTCAGGTGTCAGAGCCTGGGCTTCTCCCCACCGGGCACCCGTACTCAGACAGACGCGAGCGATCAGGCCGATACCTGGGCTGGTGGTGCGTTCATCCAGGGCATCGAGCAGTTCAGCTATCTGGCAGGTCGAGAGGAACGAAATAGGGCGCTCCTGCAGGCGTAGCGGACGGACCTTGGCCAGCGGGTTGGGATAGTCGATATCGCCCAGACGGTGCAGCTCGTTGAACAGGGCTTTCAGGTAGCCGAGCCGGTTATTGAGCGTCTTGCCCTGGATGCCAGCCTTGAGCAGTGCGTTTCGAGTTTCACAGAAGGCGTTGCCGGTGAGCTTGACCGCGATGGGGTCGCCCAGGTCTTTGGCCAGGTTCTGCAGGGTGCGGAGGATCGCGGCACCGTCAGCCAGGGCATGGCCGTGCAGTTCGTGGTACCGGGTGCAGAGCTCGGAAAGGCGGCGACGATCTTTCGGCTTGGGCGTCCAGGCGGGTGACTCGATGCAATTGGCCCTGCAGGTCGCTTCGAAGCGCTGAGCTTCACCTTTGGTCTTGAAGGTCTTGCGGAAGCGCCGCCCTTTGATGGGTTCAACG
>VFQR01002673.1_pt1 | contig 10966 bp, 10 predicted proteins | sample 3512321 | NCBI WGS metagenome assembly VFQR01 (sample SAMN10412374, study PRJNA504923) | tailings metagenome | isolation source: Relicate 3 Philex TSF1 revegetated site | place: Philippines: Tuba, Benguet | collected 2017-08-29
CGACAACCCCGACCAGGCCGCCGACGACACCCGCAACCGGGAGTGGTTCGAGGAGGCCATGGAGGTGGTGCGGATGGCCCTCGTGCAGGAGCGCTTCTCCTTCACCGGCAAGCACTTCCAGTTCCCCGTGCCAGGCATCCCCGATCGCGGCGCCACGGTCACCGAGCTCACGTTGATCCCCCGGCCGGTCTTCCCCTACGAGATCTGGCAGGCCGTCACCAGCCCGCCCACCGTGGAGTACGTGCCCGTGGTGGATCACGGCGCCGTCTTCTGGAACCAGCACCCGGCCTTCATCAAGCGGATGTGGGACCGCTACGGCGAGCTGCACGAGCAGCACCACGGCTCCGGTCTCGCCCGCTCGGACAAGCGGATGCTCGTGGTCAGCGTGCGCGTGGAGGACACCCACGAGGAGGCGATGCGCACCGCCCGCGCCGGCCACGACGAGTTCTGGAAGTTCCTCGGCCCCTACGGCTGGAGCCGTGGCTACATGGGGCCGGACGGCAAGCCGGCCAAGCCCGGGCTGATCCCCACGCTCGAGGAGTCGATGGCGCAGCGGACGATCCTGCTCGGCACGCCGGAGGAGGTGGTCGAGCACGTCCAGTTCTTCCGCGACGAGCTGGGCATGGAGAACCTGACCATCTTCCCCCACCTCCTCGGCGACCCGTACGACAAGGCCGTCGAGCAGATGGAGCGGTTCATGGGCGAGGTGGTCCCGCTGCTGGGCTGAGGCGTCACGGGCGCGCCGGCGGGCGCACCGGACGATCGTCCCCGACCGATGTCGGCGGAAGGGTTGCACGTGACGACAGAGACCGAGCTCCTGGCGCTGCTCGACGCCCACGCCCAGCGGACGGTCCCCGGCTCCGGGCTGTCGCGCCTCGTCGGCCGTGCGATGCCGCAGTCGTGGCGCCCGCGTGCGCGCGTGGCGGCGACGCGAGCCGTCGCTCCCATGGCTCGCCGGAAGGCGTCGCGACTGGCGCGCACGACTCCGCTGCGCCTCAACATCGGATGCGGCTCAGCGCGGTTGCACGGGTGGATCAACATCGACCTCGTCGGGCTCCCGGTCGACCTCGCGTGGGATCTCACTCGACCGCTGCCGTTCCCGGACGACAGCGTCGACGCCGTGTTCCACGAGCACGTCATCGAGCACGTCCCCGGCGCCGTCGGCTACCGCTTCCTGAAGGACTGCCATCGCGTGCTCCGGCCCGGGGGCGTGATGCGCGTGGTCGCGCCCGACGCCAGCCGCTACATGGCGTCGTACTTCGAGCCCGAGCACGACTTCATCCGCACCTGCCGCGGCGACCGGCCGACGCCGATGCTCGCGCTGATGGAGGAGTTCTACAGCTATGGGCACCAGGCGGTGTACGACGAGGCGACGATCGCGCTGTTCTGCCGCACGATCGGCTTCGCCGAGGTGCGTGTGCAGAGCTTCGGCGACAGCTCGATCGTGCCCTGCCCGGACACCGACTGGCGGGCCACCGACTCCTTCTACGTCGAGGCCGTCAAGTGACGGGCCCGCGCGTGACTCGTCACCGCTGGATCAGACGGTCCATCGTCTCGTGGTAGTGCGCGATCTTGCACTCGCGCTCGGAGAGGACGTTGCGGGTGTAGCCGCTCGAGCGCTTGGTGCGCGCCAGCTGGTCGTAGATGCCGATGTCCTCCCCGACCACCACCTTCAGGTTCTCCCAGTGGGCCGTCATCTTGGCGTGGTACTTCTGGTACTCCGGGTCGTCGTGGTCGCCGGGGTAGATGAGCTGCCACGTGAGGAACCGGGTGCGGTCGACGTCGATCGGGATCGGGTTGAACACCTGGATGTGCTCCGGGTTGCAGTTGAACACGGTGTTCGGGAACACGAGGTAGTGGCAGATGGCGTACTTGTGGTGGTCCCAGTCCTCGGCGAGCTGCTCGCGCTTCTCGGGCCGGGGCACGAAGCACATGTAGTTCTTGCCGAGGATGTGGAACGAGGAGTCCCGCGCCGACTTCGTGAACTCCGGCGGCACGTGGTGCAGCGCGGTCACGTGGTAGATCTCGTTGAAGCCATCGACGATGGCCTTGTAGCTCACGGGCACGTCGTACTCGACCATGTCGTGGAGGATCATCTCCTCGGGCTTGAACCGGCCCAGGTCGGCGATGATCTCAGGGCCGATCCACTCGGTGAGCGACGGAGCCTTCTCGGGCCCGAGCATGTTCACCCAGACGAAGCCACCCCACTCGTCGGCGGCCACCGCTGGGGCGCGCAGGTCGCGCAGGTGCTCCTCGGAGAAGTCCTCCCGCTCGGGCACGCCGACCAGCTTGCCGGTGGTGTCGTACACCCACCCGTGGTACGGGCAGCTGAAGCGGCGGGCCCCGCAGCCCTTCCACTCCCCCACGATGGCCGGGCCGCGGTGCTGGCAGACGTTGTGGAACGCCGCCACCGAGCCGTCGGGCTGGCGGGTGATGACCACCGTCTCGCCGTGGCTCTCGAAGCTGGTCCAGTCGCCGGGCGCCGCCACCTCGGACGAGCGGGCGGCGATCAGCCAGCTCGTGTTGAGCACCCGCTCGCGCTCCAGCTCGAAGCGCACCGGGTCGGTGTAGGGGTCGCGGCTCATCACCGACGGGCCGTAGTCGGGGATGCGCTGCACCCCCGGGCCGAGGCGGACGGGGACGTCACCGCGGGACGCGACGTGGACCATGGAGCCGGATCTCCCTTCGTGGAACGTGCGTTATGTATAACAGCTGTTGTACGATGCGGTCAATGCCCAAGGTGGTGGACGTCGACGAGCGCCGGCTCGAGCTGGCCAACGCTGCCGCCCGGCTCATCGCCCGCGCCGGCATCGGCGCGGCCACCCTCCGCGACGTGGCCGCGGAGGCCGGTCTCACCACCGGCGCGCTCACCCACTACTTCGCCGACAAGCGCGAGCTGCTGCTGCACACGTTCCAGGCCTCGCTGGACGGACGCCGCGCGCTGCGCCCGCACCGCAGCGCCGTGGAGGACCCGCGTGCCGAGCTGCGGGCGTCGCTGGAGGGTGCGCTCCCGCTCGACGACGACCGCCGCCGGCACTGGATGGTGACCGTGGCCCTCTGCGCCGAGGCCGCCGGCGACGCCGAGCTCGCCGCCGTGCAGCGCGACGCCTACCGCGAGTTCCGCCGCCACGTCACCCGGCTGGTGGAGGTGTGCCGCCTCGCCGAGGGCGCCGGCGCCGAGGCCCTCGCCGAGCGGCTGATCGCCGCCGCCGACGGGGTGGCCCTGCAGGCGCTGTTCGACCCGGCCACGTGGCCGCCGCAGCGCCAGCTCGCCGCACTCGACGCGGTCCTCTCCCCCCTCGGGGTCTGACCGCGCACCGCGGCTGAGGCCGCGCGCGGGCCGTCAGTCGTCGGACCGGCGGGTGTCCAGGTCGACGTACCGGCAGATGCTGACGCGCCAGCCGGTGGTGCGGTGGATGTGGTGGCGACGGGTGGCGTCGTGGGAGCGGCGGTAGGTGCCGGGGGTGCCGCGCAGTGGGCGGGGCCTGGGGTCGAGGGCCGGCTGGTGGGCGGTGGCGTCACCCCGGTCGTCGTCGCCATGGTCGTCGTCGTCGGTGGGGAGGTTGCGGTGGAGGCGCCATCGGCGGCGGGCGGTGGCGATGTCGGTGGGGGTGATCGCCCGGGGGGTGCGGGGGCGGTCGTCGGGGCGGTGGACGTGGTAGCGGCGGTCGCGGTTCTGGGTGGGGCAGCGGGCGCGGGCGTCGAACTGGTCGGTGGCCCCGCCCAGGGCGTGGGGGTGGATGTGGTCGATGTCGAGGTGGGTGCCGCGCTCGTCGCAGCCGGAGGGGTCCTGGCACTGGTAGCGGTCGCGGGCGAGGATGGCGCGGCGGAGACGGCCGGTGAAGCTGCGCTGGGTGGAGCCGGAGATGATCGTCTGGCCGTCGAACAGGAAGATCTCCACGGTGGCGTCGTCGAGGTGGGCGTCGAGCTGGTCGGGCCGCAGGATCCGGCCGCTGGCGAGCTGGCAGAGCCGGTGTGCGGTGTCGTCGCCGACGATGACCGTGATCAACGGCTTGGGGCGTCGGGCGTCGGCGGGGGTGCTGGCCGAGCGGGTGGCCATCTCCACCATCGCCGCGGCCATCCGCTGGGCGCGGGTACGGCTGCGGCCATCGCGCTGGTCGGCCAGGTACAGCTGGCGCTCGAGGCGTTCGAGCTCGCCGATGACGATCTCACCGCCGATCGGGTCCTCGAACCAGCCGTCGACCTTCACCGCCCCACCGATCGTGCGTGACGCGTGGGCATGGTCACCTGCGGCGTCGAACCGCCCTCCCGCCGCGCCGCTGCCGCCCCCGGCCTCGCCGTCGCCGCCGGGATCGCCGGGGCCGTGGTCGGCGACGCCGGCGACGTCGGCGTCACCGGCGGACGGCTCGTCGCCGGCCGCACGGCGCCGGGCACGGGCCGCGGCAGCGGCTTCCTCGTCGGCGTGGTTGATCCAGTACTCCACCACCTGGCGGGCCTGCCCGTACCGCAGCTCCGCGCACTGCTCGACCAGCATCGCCTCGTCACGTGCGAACAGCGCCGCCCGCTCGGGCTGGTTGGCCCGACCGAGCAGGTCGAGATGATCCATCGACAATCGGCCCGCCACGACCGCGGCGCGCACCAGCGGCATCGAAGCCAGCTTGCGCCCCTGACGCAACGTCACCGCCGCCGTCCACGGCGCGGTCTTCGTGTCGCGCGCCAGACGCGCCTTCGCGCTGCGCGACCCGTCGGCCAGCCACGCCCGCGACGCATCCCACGCCGCCGCCTGCTCGGCCAACCCCACCCGCAACCGCTCCAACGACGCCTGCAACCCCACGATCAGCTCGCCACGGGCCACATCCGACAGCAACGACCCGTCCAGGTCCAGCACCCGCCCCACCGCAGCATCCAGCTCCGCCAGCACCCGCCCCGGCGACAGCGCCGTCGTGTCCATGCGGCCATCATCGCAGGGGGGTGTCACAGCCATGATGAGCGCGGAAGTTGTCAAGCGGTGTGAGACAGATCTGGCTGGGGTGGGTTGATGTGGGTGATGTCGGGGACGGTGGGTGCGGTGGGTGGTTTCCGGAAGCGGTGGGGGTGGGTTGTGTATGCGTGGTCGAGGACGGCTTGGCGGTGGGCGCGGATGGCGTGGTGGTGGCCGAGGTGGACGGTGGCTGGGGTGTGGTAGCCGATGCCGGAGTGTCGGTGGTGGTGGTTGTAGTGGGCGAAGAAGTCGTCGGTGAACGTGCGGGCGTGGGCGAGGCTGGCGAAGCGGTGGGGGAAGCGTGGGGTGGTCTTCAAGGTCTTGAACTGGGCTTCGGAGAAGGGGTTGTCGTTGGAGACGTGGGGGCGGGAGTGGGAGCGGGTGACGCCGAGGTCGGCGAGGAGTTGGGCGACGCTGCGTGAGGTCATCGAGGTGCCGCGGTCGGCGTGGAGGGTGAGCTGGCCTGGGTCGATGCCTTCGGTGGTGGCGCAGGCGGCGATGAGTTCTTCAGCGAGTCGGGCTGATTCGCGTGGGGCGACGAGCCAGCCGACGGCGAAGCGGGACCAGACGTCCAAGATGACGTAGAGGTGGAACCAGGTCCATTTGTGTGGGCCGGCGAGCTTGGTGATGTCCCAGGACCAGACCTGGTTCGGGCCGTCGGCAATGAGCTCGGGTTTGAGGTGGGCGGGGTGGCGGGCTTGGCGGCGGCGTTCGCGGACCTCGTTGCGGGCACGCAGGAGCCGGTACATGGTGGACACCGAGCACAGGTAGCGGCCTTCGTCGAGCAGGATCGCCCACACCTGAGCGGGGGCGAGGTCGCAGAAGCGTTCGCTGTCCAACACCTCGACGATCTCGTCGACGAGGTCAGGCTCGAGCGCTCGAGGCGAACGTGGGCGAGGCGCGGGTGGGCCCTGCACCGGTGCGGTGAGGTGCCGGCGGTAGTGCGTGGCTCGGGATCGTCCCAGGGTGCGGCAGGCCCGGGCGCGCCCGACGATCGGGGCGAGGGTGTCGACGGCGGTGTCGACGATGTCGTCTACGAGTCGTCGTTGTCCGCGCTCTTGGAGAGCTCTTCCAAGAGCGCCTGCACTTTTCCCTGGACCTCGATGATCGCTTCGGCCTTGGCGAGTTTCACCTTCAGCCGCTCGTTCTCGCGGCGCAGCCGGGCCACCTCGCTCGCCGACGGGGCGCCCCGGCCGCCTTCGGACGCTCGGCCCTCGGTCACGACGAGCGTTCCTTCGCTGTGCTGGCGGCGCCAGTCGGTGACGATCGAGGAGTACAGGCCTTCGCGTCGCAACAGCGCGCCCTTCTCTCCCGCTTCGGAGCAGCGGTCGTACTCGGCGAGCACCGACAACTTGTAGTCGTTGCTGAAGTAGCGCCGCTCGACCCGTTCGGCCTTGGACCGTTTCGGTGCCCGCAGTGACTTCCGGGAGGACCCATGCTGGCCAGTCTGTCCGGTGCGAACGCCGTTCTTGGCTGCCTCGGCCATCCGTACTCTCCGATCAATCGCCAGACAACGAACCTGTCTCACCGATCATGGACACAGAGGGGCGGAGCGGGGAGCCGGCCGGCGCCGGCCCCGGACCAGGGGTGGCCGGATCGGGATTAGCATCCACGCGGGCCCGTCGTCCGGCGGTACCGGGAGATGGGGATCCCGGGCCGGGCGATCGAGGGCAACGGTGCCCCCGGGTCCCGTTCGGCAAGGAGAGACCATGACCAGGTCCGTGAGGCGGGCTGCCTTGGCAGTCGCCGCCGTCGTCGCCGCTGCGTCGCCACTGGTGATGCTGCCCGGCACCACCAATGCGAGCAGTCCCGCGTGCGCCACCCGAGTCAACAACACGCACGCGAAGCTGCTGTAGTGCGTCACGCTCGAGGGCGCGCGGGAGCATCAGGCAGCGCTGCAGGCGATCGCCGACGCGAACGGAGGCACCCGCGTGTCGGGCACCCCGGGGTACGACCGATCCGTCGACTACGCCCAACAGGTCCTGACGAACGCCGGGTACCGGGTGACACGGCAGGCGTTCCAGTTCCAGACGTTCGTCACCCTGTCGCCGACCGTCCTGGAGCGGGTCTCCCCACCCCCAGCGGGTCCGATCCCGAACAACGTCCTCTCGTACTCGGGAAGCGGCGACGTGACGGCGTCGGTGACGGCGCTGCCGGCACCACCGGCAGACGCGACGCCTGGCTGCGAAGCGGGCGACTTCGCTGGGTTCCCGGCCGGGACCATCGCCCTCATCAGCCGTGGGGGCTGCACCTTCGCCACGAAGGCAGCCAACGCTGCCGCCGCTGGCGCCGTAGGTGTGGTGATCTACAACAACGCCGCCGGGCCCGTCAACGGCACGCTCGGCAACGACTTCTCCCTGAACATCGGCGTCACGTCGGTGACGCAGGCGGTCGGCCAGGAGCTCGCCGCCACACCAGGGCTCGTCCTCCGGTTGCGCGCCGACACCTTCCGGGGGATCGCCACCACCTACAACCTCCTCGCCGAGACCAAGGGCGGCGACCCGAACAACGTGGTCATGGTCGGCGCCCACCTCGACTCTGTGAACGCCGGACCAGGCATCCAGGACAACGGGTCGGGCTCGGCGGCGGTCCTCGAGACCGCTGAGCAGATGGCCAAGGTCGCGCCCCAGAACAAGGTCCGGTTCGCACTGTGGGGTGCCGAGGAGTCCGGCCTGGTCGGCTCGACGTACTACGTGAACAACCTCTCCTTGGCGGAACGTGGTCGCATCGCGCTGTACCTGAACTTCGACATGATCGCCTCGCCGAACCACGTGTTTTTCGTCTACGACGGCGACGACTCCGACGCCGTCGGGGCGGGTGCCGGCCCAGCCGGATCGGCGCAGATCGAGAAGACCTTCGAAGCCTTCTACAACCGTCGCGGCATCCCCTTCAAGGGCACCGACTTCAGCGGGCGCTCCGACTACGGCCCGTTCATCGCCGCCGGCATCCCGGCGGGTGGGCTGTTCACCGGCGCCGAGGGCATCAAGACGGCGGAGGAAGCAGCGATCTGGGGCGGCACGGCAGGCCAGCCGTACGACCCCTGCTACCACCTCGCCTGCGACACGTACGCCAACACCAACAACGTCGCCTTCGACGTGAACCTCGACGCCGTGGCCTTCGCCACGCTGCAGTTCGCGATGAACACCGTCGACGTCAACGGCGCGCGCGGCAAGGGCAACTTCCCGCCCGTCAGCGGTCAGGCCGGCGCCGGCCCCGCGTCGGCCGACACGGGGGGCGGCGGGCTCCACGACCACGACCACGATCCCGCGACGCAGTAGCGGGAGAGACGGTCCCTGCGGGGTCCGGGCTCGCCCGGGCCCCGCAGCGGGCGCGGCTCAGCCGCCGGCCGCCGCGGAGGCTGCGGCGGGGGCAGCGGTCACGCCGATGTAGGTGCCGCGCCGACGTGCTCGGCGAGGCGGCGGCGCCACTCCACGCTGCACTTGTCGGCCTGCACGCTCACCAGCGATGTCTGGTCGAGGGGCAGCACCCCGTCGAGCATCTCCAGCATCCGCTTGTCCTCGGCGCCGATGGCGAGGTCGAAGCGGATGATGTCCTGCGCCGAGACCGAGAAGTCGTCGTTGCGCCACACCACGAAGGTGAAGTACGACGTGACGTCGTCGATCGGCGTCGACAGCAACAGGAGGATGTGCTCCAGCCCGCTCGCGTAGCGGATCGTGCTGCGCACGTCGAAGGGCAGGTGGAACCCCGAGCTCATCGCCCGCTCCACCACCGAGCCGGTCTGCCCGCTCGCCAGCGAGCCCAACGAATCGTTGTTGGCCCGCACCTCGTAGCAGTAGCCGTACCAGCCGTCGTCGAGGTCCTCCAGCTCCACCTTCGGCACGAGGGTGTCCTGGCGGCGGCCGAACGTGCCCGTGTGCACCCACGGGAAGTGGGTGATGTCGAGGAAGTTGTCGGCCATGCGCGTGGCCGACGTCCGCCACACCTCCACCGGGGTGTTGATCCGCCGGAACGTGCGGTCGTCCTCGTGGGCGATGCGCGGGATGTCCCGCGTGGGCGTGCCGAGGCACACCCACACCAGCCCGTAGCGCTCCTCGCAGCGGAACGTCTGCAGGTGCGCCTTCGGCGGCGGCGGCACGTGCTCGGCCGACGACGGCACGCGCACGCACCGGCCACCGTCGCCGAAGTTCCACCCGTGGTACGGGCACACGAGGCACCCGTCCTCCACCGTGCCCTTCGACAGCGGCGCCTCGCGGTGCGGGCACCGGTCGGGCGCGGCGATCACGCCCGTGGCCGTGCGGTACAGGACGATCCGCTGGCCGAGGAGCATCGCCCCCACCGGCGCGTCGCCCACGTCGAGCGAGCCAGCGACGGCGTACCACGAGTCGCGCAGGATCGGCCGGTGGCACAGCTGCTCGGTGCGCGGGCGCTGGGGCAGGAGGTCCGTGGCGGAGGAGGGCGCGGTCATGGTGTGGCAACCTTTCGGTCGTGTCGGGCGGGCTGCTGGTGCGGGGCGACGTGGTCACGATGGACACGTCGCGCTCCGTGGTGGAGGCCGGTGCGGTGTGGGTGGTGGGCGACACCATCGAGGCAGTGGGCCGCTACGACGACCTGCGCGCGCAGCACCCCGACGCCGAGGTGCTGGGGGCCGCGGGCGCCATCGTCACGCCCGGCTACGTCAACGCGCACCAGCACCTCACCGGCGACCGCTTGGTGCACTCGTGCATCCCGGATGCGATCGACTCGCAGGAGGCCATCTTCGGCTGGGCGGTGCCGGTGCACGAGGGCCACGACGGCGACACCGACGAGCTGTCGGCCACGCTCGCCGCGATCGAGGCGGTGACGAACGGGATCACGTGCACCGTGGAGGCCGGCACCGTCGCCCACCCCGAGCGCGTGGTGGCCGGCATGCACGCCGTGGGCATCCGCGGCACGATCGGTCGCTGGGGATGGGACGCGCCGGGCGTGCCCTTCGGTGCGCCGGCGGGCGAGGTGCTGGCCCGCATGGAGGACCTCGTGGAGCGACACCCTCCGGGACGGCTCGTCGAGGGATGGGTGACGCTGGTGGGCCACGACCTGATGAGCGACGAGCTGGTCGCCGGCGCGAGCGACCTCGCTCGCCGTCGGGGCACGGGGCTCACGTTCCACATGTCGCCGCACGACGGCGACCCGGCGAGCTACCTCGCCCGCACGGGCCGTCGCCCCCTGGTCCACCTCGACGCGCTCGGCGCGCTCGGCCCGCACGTGCTGGTCGGTCACGGCGTGCACCTCGACGACGACGAGGTGGAGGCCGTGCTGGCCACCGACACGGCCATCGCCTGCTGCCCGTGGGCCTACCTCCGGCTGGCGCAGGGCTTCGTCGGCGCCACGCGGCACGCCGAGATCCGCCGCCGCGGCGGGCGCATCGCCCTCGGTTGCGACGCCGAGAACGCGGGCGACGCCGTGGACGTGCTGCGTGCCGCCGCGCTGTTCGTGGGCATCGCCCGCGACCTCACCGCCGACCCCTTCGCGTGCACCGCCGACGACGCCCTGGCCCTCGCCACCATCGAGGGAGCGGCGGCCATCGGCAAGGCGCAGCAGATCGGCTCGATCGAGGTGGGCAAGCGCGCGGACCTCGCCGTGCACGACACCAGCGGCCCGCAGTTCGTCCCCCGGGCGACCGAGCCCGTGCGCCAGCTGGTGTGGGCCTCCGACGGGCGCTCCGTCGCGCACGTGGTGGTGGACGGGCAGGTGGTGGTGCGCGACGGGCGGTGCGTGACGGTGGACCTCGACGGTCTGCGGGCCGAGGCGGCCGCGCGCCGCGATCACCTGCTCGCCCGGCGCGCCTGACCCCATCGCCGCGACTCTAGACCTGGGCGGAGCTTTGGTCAGACCATCAGTCCATCTTTGCTAGGGTCGCCCGCATGCCGAACACCCTGATCTTCGTCGACCTGCCGTCGGATGACGTCGAGGCGTGCGCCCGCTTCTACCACGACGTCTTCGGCTGGGAGGTCGAGGGCCGCCCCACGGGCGTGTTCCACCGTGCCGTGCCGGGCGGGTTCTTCCCGCTCGACGACGGCTCCGACT
>VFQR01002674.1_pt1 | contig 10963 bp, 14 predicted proteins | sample 3512321 | NCBI WGS metagenome assembly VFQR01 (sample SAMN10412374, study PRJNA504923) | tailings metagenome | isolation source: Relicate 3 Philex TSF1 revegetated site | place: Philippines: Tuba, Benguet | collected 2017-08-29
CTGACCGGCGTGCCGACCATCGCCACCCTGCCCATGTGGCGCGGCCACGGCCTGCCCGAGGAGGACGGCGTGTTCGACGACAGCGCGACCGGCAGCGGCACCGGGCTGCGCATCGCGGTCATCGCCTACCCGCGCATCTCCAACCTCGACGAGTTCCAGCCCTTGCGCCAGCTGCCCGGCGTGCGGCTGTCGTGGGCCCGCGAGCCACGCGACCTGGCCGGGGTGGACTGGATCATCCTGCCCGGCTCCAAGGCCACCGCAGCCGACCTGGCCTGGCTGCGCGCGCAAAAGCTCGACGCCGCCATCAACCAGCACCGCGGGCCGGTGCTCGGCATCTGCGGTGGCCTGCAGATGCTGGGCGAGGCGCTGATCGACCCGCACGGCCTGGACGGCAATGCGCCGGGCTTGGGCCTGCTGCCGCTGGTGACGGTGTTCGAGCGCGACAAGCTGCTGCGCAGCACTGGCTTTCAGTTCGACACGGCCCTCGAAGGCCCCTGGCAGGCCCTGGCCGGCGTGCAGGCCGCCGGCTACGAAATCCGCCACGGCCGCACCCAGGCCCATGCGGGCCTGCCGCCGCCCCAGGTCGCGCTGCGCAATGCCAAGGGTGAGACGGTGGGCTGGCAATCCGGCCAGGTGCTCGGGCTGTACGCGCACGGGCTGTTCGAACAGCCCGCGGTGCTGCGGGCCTTGTTCGGCCAGGCGGGGCGGCCGCTGGAGATGGTGTTCGACGGACTGGCGGATTTCATCGACCTGCATTTCCAGCCGGGGCGGCTGGCCAGCCTGATCGACTGAAACCGCCAGCAGGCTCAGGTGCCGATGACAGCCTGCAAGCCGCGGAGGCTGTCCTGCCAGGCGGTGAAGTCGTCGGTTTCCTCCCACAGCTCGCGAAGCTCCGAAGACTCGGACAGCACGCGCTGGAGGGCCTGCCGGGCCTTGCGCTTCAAGGCCGGGTTGGGCTGCTCGGCCACCTGGCGCGCCCAGTCCTGAACGGACTCCGGGCATGCGTCTGCCAGGATGGCAGGTGACATCAGACCCGCCAGCGCCTGGGCGGCGGCCACGGCTTCCTCGCCGGCTGAAGCATCCAGATAGTCCTCGCCGTCTTCGTTGACCGCATCAAAGGCGGCCTCGATGACGGCCAGGTTCTTGACCGTGGCGAGCTCCGCGGCCCAGTCCAGAGCGGTGTCGTTGCCGAAGGGTTCGTGCGACCAGGCACCCATCCTTGCCCCCTGATTGAAGTTGAGTTGACCGAAGCAGCCTAACCGAAGGCCAAGACAAGGGCGATGACGAACGGTGTCATCAAGCCCACGCGCTACGCTGGCGCCAGTTCACGCGCACCATGCCCATCCCATGCCTTTGCGACGCCACGTCCTCTTCCCTGCCCTACTCACCCTGCCACTGGTGACCCACGCCTGGGGGCCCGATGGCCACCAGACCGTCGCCACGATCGCGGCGCGCCTGATCCAGGGCACGCCCACTGAGGCCCGTGTGACCGAACTGCTGGGCGACATCTCGCTGCCCTTGGCGAGCCTCTGGGCCGACTGCGCCAAGGGTGTGTCGCCAGCCCAGCAATACCGCTATCCCTCGCCGGGCAAGTACCCCGAGTGCGCACCGCTGGAAACACCGGCGCGCATGGCCGAGATGGCCGACTACGTGCGTCGCAATGACAGGCAGTGCCAGATCGGCCCTGACGAAGACAGCTGCCACCGCCAGGCGCACTACACCGACGTGGCCGTCCAACGCAGCCGTTATGCGCTGGGCTTCATCGGCACCCGAACGGATGACGTGGCGGGCGCGCTGCGTACCGCCATTCGGGTGCTGCAGGGCAAGCCGGCGGCCGGGCCACCGCAGTTCAAGAGCAAGCGCGAAGCCTTGCTGGTGCTGGTGCATCTGGTGGGCGACATCCACCAGCCGCTGCACGTGGGGGCCCTCTACCTCGACGCCCAGGGCCAGCGGGTCGACCCCGACAAGGCCGGGCTGGACCCGGCCAGCTTCACGGTGGGTGGCAACAGCCTGTGGGTCGTCGCGGCACCCCAGGCGACCCGGGCGGCTCGATCACCGTCTGCGCCCGTCACGACCGGTGCGGCTCCGTTGAAGCTGCACACCCTGTGGGACAGCGTGCCGGACGCGCTCAAGCCCCAACGCGTGGATGCTGCCTGGCTGGCCGAAGCACGCCAGCTGCCAACCGACGCCGACGACCCCGCCGACTGGGCCGAACGCTGGGCGACGCAATCCCTCGAACAGGCGCGCCTCGCGTTCGACGGTCTGGTCATCTCCCCCCGGCAGGGCGCGCACTGGAACGTGGTACTGCCCCCGGGCTACAGCGCCCGGGCGGATGCCATCAAGCGCGAGCAGCTGACGCGGGCCGGCGCCGGGCTGGCGCAGTTGCTGAAAGCGGTACTGAACTAGGGCTTGGCTGGACGGCCACGGCGGCGCTCCACTGCGGGACATGCGCCCTGCCCTGTTGCTCGCCATCGCTGCCGCTTTGCCTGCCCTCGCCGACACGCCCGATCGCGCCCTGCTGCAGGCCGCCGTCATCGTGACCAGCTTTGACCGCCTCGATGCCACCTGCGCCGGGGCTTACACGCCGCCGCAGCGGGACCAGGTGCAGCGCTGGGCACGCGAGAACGACCTCGCGGCCGTGCGCACACAGCTGCCGGCGCTGCGGGCTCAGCCGCGGCTGGCCGCGCAACTGGATCGGGCCGCGCAGCAGATCGAGCAGATGGCGCGCGACAAGGGCGCCAACGCCTGCACGGCTGCCGCCTCGCTGACCCAGTTGCCCGATGCGCGCCTGGCCCGATCTGCCGAGGCGCCGGCACTGCCCACGCAGCCGCTTCCACCGAGCCCCGGTGCCGCCACGGTGGAGGCCACGACCTCCGCCACCGTGCCGGCCGACGTGCTGGCCCGCATCGACAGCTTTGCGTTCGACACCCGGCCCAAGATGGGCCTGGGCGGCTTCATCGCGCTGGACATCTACCCGGTGGTGCTGTTCAAGGGTGGCGAACTGCTGACCGAGGTGAAGGGCCTGCGCGACGCACGCGGCCTGGCCGCCCACCGCGCGGCCCACCCCGAGCAGTGGAGCCAGTGGCGGCGCCAGGGTGGCCAGGTACAGGTGCGCAAGGACGGCCGCTGGGAGAAGCTGCCCTTCGACAACACCTACGCGCAACTGCCGGCCGACCTGCGCCTGTCCGGGCGCTTTCGCAGCACCAGCGGCGTGGGCAATGTGGCGGTGGGCGGCCAGCAGTCGGTGACGGTGGTGGACGAATACCGCTTCAGCCCCGATGGCCGCGTGGTGCGCACCGGCGCCGTGGGCAGCACCGCGCAGGCTGGGGGCACGAGCGTGGTGACCCGCGGCGGGCCGGGTGAGCGCAGTGGCCGCTACCGCATGGATGGCCTGCTGCTGCGCATCGGCTACGACAACGGCGAGCAAGAGCAGCGAGTGCTGATCACCGACCCGGCCAAGCCGGGCGGCGTGCTGTGGCTGGACGGTGAAAGCTACGTGGAGCGACGTTAGGCCTGCGCCACCGCGATGCGCCTCAGGCCGCCGGTGCGGCGGTCAGGCGCTCGTACTTCTGCATCAGGGTCTCGCGCGTCTCGACATGCGCCGGGTTGACGGGGATGCAGGCGACCGGGCACAACGTCACGCACTGCGGCTCATCGAAGTGACCGACGCACTCCGTGCACTTGGCCGGGTCGATCTGGTAGTACTCCGCCCCCATCGAGATCGCATGGTTCGGGCACGCCGGCTCGCAGACGTCGCAGTTGATGCATTCGTCGGTGATCATCAGAGCCATGTCGGCCTCCCAGGCACGCGGCCACAGAGGCACAGAGCCACAGAGCGGCTGGCGTCTGAAGGTCCATCGCCTCTGTGCCTCCGTGCCTCTGTGGCCATGGGCCGTGCAGAACCCCGCAACATCATTTCGCCGTCCTGGTCTTCAGCCGCGCCAGCACGCCCGGCGACACGAACTCAGCCACTTCGCCGCCCAAGGTCGCGATCTCGCGCACGAAGGTGCTGGAGGTGTACTGGTGATGCTCACCCGGCGTGAGGAAGATGGTCTCCACCTCCGGCATGAGCTTGCGGTTCATGCCGGCCATCTGGAACTCGTATTCAAAGTCGCCGCCGGTGCGCAGGCCGCGCACGACGACACGGCCGTTGTGGGCGCGCACGAAGTCGCGCAGCAGGCCATCGAAGGCGATGACCTCCACATTGCCCAGCGGTGCGGCCACCTCCTGCGCCATGGCCAGGCGCTCGTCCAGCGAGAACAGCGTCTTCTTGTGGTGGCCGACGGCAACGGCCAGCACCAGGCGCTCGAACATACCGGCGGCACGGCGCATGAGGTCTTCGTGGCCCAGCGTGATCGGGTCGAAGGTGCCGGGATAGACGGCGGTGATGGTGGTGCGAGACGTCATGGCGTTGAATTGTCGTCGCGGCGCAGCAGCTGGTAGTGCACGGCACCGGCGCGGCCCTGGCGCCAGGCGGTGAATCCGGCCGGCGGGGCGATCTCGCGGGGCGACTCCAGGTAAATCAGGCCGCCCTCGGCCAGCAGCGGCAGGGCCGTCGCGAGCGCCCGGTCGAAGACGTCGGCAGCGAATGGCGGGTCCAGCAGGATGAGGTCGAAGCCACCGGGCGGCTGGCTGCGCATCCAGGCCAGCGCATCGGCCGGCTGCACCTGCACGGTGGTGGCCTTGAGCCGCTGCGCGCTAGCCCGCAGGCCGGCGGCGAGCTTGGCATCGCGCTCCACCAGCACCACTGCCGCGGCATCGCGCGAGGCAGCCTCGAAGCCCAGCGCGCCACTGCCCGCGAAGGCATCGAGCACGCGCCAGCCGGTCAGCGTCTGGCCGAGCCAGTTGAACAGCGTCTCGCGGATGCGGTCGGACGTGGGGCGCAGGCCGGGAGCATCGGGCACGGGCAGCTTGGAGCGCTTCCACTGCCCGCCGATGATGCGGACCTCTCCCACCTCAAAGCCTGACGGGAATGCCGCGCTCGGCCATCAGCGCCTTGGCCTGGCCGACCGTGTACTCACCGAAGTGGAAGATGCTGGCCGCCAGCACCGCGTCGGCGCCGCCCTGGGTGATGCCGTCGGCCAGATCGCCCAGGCCGCCGACACCGCCCGAGGCGATGACGGGCACGGGCACCGCGTCGCTCACGGCGCGGGTCAGTTCGAGGTCGAAGCCGCTCTTGGTGCCGTCGCGATCCATGCTCGTGAGCAGGATCTCGCCGGCGCCGAACTCGGCCATCTGCTTCGCCCAGGCCACGGCATCGAGCCCGACGTTCTTGCGGCCGCCATGGGTGTAGACGTCCCAGCCGGGGCCGCGCGCCGCGAGGTCGTCGCCCTGGCGGCGCTTGGCGTCGATGGCCACCACGATGCATTGCGCACCGTAGCGGTCGCTGGCCGCGCGGATGAGCTCGGGGTCGGCCACGGCCGCGGAGTTGAAGCTGACCTTGTCGGCCCCGGCGTTGAGCAGCCGGCGCACATCGGCCACCGAACGCACGCCACCGCCCACCGTCAGCGGGATGAACACCTGCGAGGCCACTGCCTCGATGATGTGCAGGATGAGGTCGCGGCCATCGCTGGTGGCGGTGATGTCGAGGAAGGTGAGTTCGTCGGCGCCCTGCTCGTTGTAGCGCGCCGCGATTTCCACCGGGTCGCCCGCGTCGCGCAGCTCGACGAAGTTCACCCCTTTGACGACGCGCCCGCCGGTGACGTCGAGGCAGGGGATGATGCGGGTCTTGAGCACGTCAGGACTCGGCCAGCAGCTCGTCGGCGCGCTTTTGCGCGGCGGCGAAGTCGAGCGCACCGGTGTAGATGGAGCGGCCGCAGATGACGCCCTCGACCCCCTCGCGCTCGACGGCGCACAGGCGCTCGATGTCGGCGATGTCGGACAGGCCGCCGGAGGCGATGACCGGGATGGTCAGCGCCTGGGCGAGCTTGACGGTGGCCTCGATGTTGATGCCGGTCAGCATGCCGTCGCGGCCGATGTCGGTGTAGATGATGCCTTCGACGCCGTAGTCCTCGAACTTCTTGCCCAGGTCGATGACTTCGTGGCCGGTGAGCTTGCTCCAGCCGTCGGTCGCAACCTTGCCGTCCTTGGCGTCCAGGCCCACGATGATGTGGCCGCCGAAGGCGCTGCAGGCATCCTTCAGGAAGCCGGGGTTCTTGACCGCAGCGGTGCCGATGATCACGTACGACAGGCCGTCGTCCAGGTAGCGCTCGATGGTGTCGAGGTCGCGAATGCCGCCACCCAGCTGGATGGGAATCTCGTCGCCCAGCTCCTTGATGATGGCCTTGATGGCCGGCTCGTTGACCGGCTTGCCCGCGAAGGCGCCGTTCAGGTCGACCAGGTGCAGGCGGCGCGCGCCGGCATCCAGCCAGCGCCGGGCCATGGCGGCCGGGTCCTCGCCGAAGGTGGTCGAGTCGTTCATGTCGCCTTGCTTGAGGCGGACGCAGCGACCGTCTTTGAGGTCGATGGCAGGGATCAGCAGCATGGCCGGTGGTGAGGGTCAGAAAGGGGTCGAGAAGGTGCGGACCGGGATGGGTCGGTCAAGGCTTCCAGTGCAGGAAGTTGCGGTACAGGGCGAGGCCCAGCGCAGCACTTTTCTCGGGGTGGAATTGGGTGGCAAAAATGTTATCCCGCGCCACCGCACAGGTAAAGCGAAGGCCATAGTCGGTCTCGCCGGCGCTGTGCTCGGGCTGCGCGGTGGTCGCGTAGAAGCTGTGGACGAAGTAGAACCAGCTCTCGTCCGGAATGCCATCCCACACCGGATGGGGCCGCGGCTGGTGCACGCGGTTCCAGCCCATCTGGGGCACCTTGAAGCGGCTGCCGTCTTCCTGCAGCCGGCCTTCCAGCCGGAAGCGCTGCACGCGCCCGGGGATGAGGCCCAGGCCCGGCGTGTCCTGCTCCTCGCTGTGGTCCAGCAGCATCTGCATGCCCACGCACACGCCCAGCAGCGGCTTGGTGGCGGCGGCCTCCAGCACGGCCTCCTTGGCACCCGAGGCGGCCAGCTCGGCCATGCAGTCGCGCATCGCGCCCTGGCCCGGCAGCACGACGCGGTCGGCCGCGCGGATGACGGCCGGATCGCAGGTGATGTCGACCTCGAAGCCCTGCCCCTGCGCCGCATGCACGACGGCCTGCGACACCGAGCGCAGATTGCCCATGCCGTAGTCGACCACGGCCACCCGACGGCTCACAGCGACCCCTTCGTGGACGGAATCACCCCTGCCGAGCGGGCGTCAGGCGTGGTGGCCATGCGCAGCGCGCGACCGAAGGCCTTGAAGATGGTCTCGGCCTGGTGGTGGGCGTTGTGGCCCTTGAGGTTGTCGATGTGCACGGTCGCGAGCGCCAGGTTGGCAAAGCCCTGGAAGAACTCGAAGGTGAGCTGGGTGTCGAACTGGCCGATGCTGCCGGCCGTGAACTTCACGTCCATGTGCAGGCCCGGGCGGCCGGAGAGGTCGATGACGACGCGCGAGAGCGCCTCGTCCAGCGGCACGTAGCTGTGGCCGTAGCGGGTCAGGCCGGCCTTGTCGCCCACGGCCTGCGCGATCGCCATGCCCAGCGTGATGCCGACGTCCTCCACCGTGTGGTGGCCGTCGATGTGCAGGTCGCCCTCGCAGTGGATGTCGAGGTCGATCAGGCCATGGCGGGCGATCTGGTCGAGCATGTGGTCGAAGAAGCCGATGCCGGTGTGCAGCTTGGACTGCCCGGTGCCATCGAGGTTGACGCGCACGGTGATGCGCGTCTCGCGGGTGTTGCGGGTGACTTCGGCGATGCGGGGTGCGTTCATAGGCAGAGGGGCAGTTCGGCCAACAGGCGGGTGTTCTCGTCGGGCGTGCCGATGGTGATGCGCAGGCAGTTCGCAAGCAAGGGGTGGGCGGCCGAGACGTTCTTGATCAGCACGCCGCGCGCCTTCAGCGCGGCAAAGGTGGAGCCTGCATCGGCCACTCTCGCCAAAATCATATTGCCCTGGCTGGGCCAGGGTCGCACACCCGGCAGAGCCTGCAGCGCCGCGAACACGCGCTCGCGTTCAGCCCGCAGCACGGCAGCCTGGGCGGCGTAGACCTCGGCGTGCTCCAGGGCGAACAGGGCCGCCTCCGCATTGAGCACGCTGACGTTGAACGGCGGGCGCAGCTTCTCGATCTGGTCGACCACCTCGCGCGCACCGAGCAGGTAGCCGATGCGCACACCAGCCAGGCCGAACTTGCTCATCGTGCGCATGACCAGCACATGAGGATGGCGGGCCATCAGGCCCAGGCTGTCACGGGAGGCGAAGGGTTGGTAGGCCTCGTCCAGCACCACCAGCCCCGGCGCCGCGGCGACGATGCGCTCGATGACGGCGGCATCCCAGAGGTTGCCGGTCGGGTTGTTGGGGTAGGAGAGGTAGACCAGCGCCGGCTGGTGCTGCTCGATGGCCGACAGCATGGCGGCCTCGTCCAGCTCGAAGTCCTCGGCCCGCAGCGGCACGCCGACGAAGTTCAGCCGCTGCTGGCCGGCACACATCTCGTAGATGACAAAGCTCGGCAGCGGCGACAGCACCGTGGCGCCGGGCTGGGCGATGGCCAGCGTCAGCAGGCTGATGAGTTCGTCCGAGCCGTTGCCCAGCGTGATGCCGCAGTGGGCCGGCACGCCCGCATGCGCCTTGAGTGCAGCGGCCAGCTCGGCGGTGCGCTCGGCCGGGTAGCGATTGATGGCGACCGCGCCCAAGCGCTCACCCAGCGCGCGCTGCAACTCCGGCGGCAGGCGAAACGGGTTCTCCATGATGTCGAGCTTGACGACACCGGTGCTCGGCTGCACGACGTAGGCATGGGCGGCCCGCACGTCGGGACGGATGCGGGCGAGGGCTTGCTGCAGGCGATCGTTCATGAGGCAGTGGGCACGGAAGCCACAAGAGGGTTGAGCACCTGCACGCTGTCGTAGACGGCCTCGTGCGGCAGCGCCAGGCTGAGCAGCCGCGTGCAGCCCTGGGCCTTGGCGCTGGCCACCACCAGCGCATCGGCAAATGGCAGACCGAAGCGGCTCTCCAGCGACCAGGCGGACTCCACGGTCGCCTGGTCGGCTGCCCAAGGGCGCCAGTGCTGGTAGCGGCGCACCTCGGCGCGCACGTCGCCCTGGGGCATGGGCGGCGACACGCGCTGGGTGGCCAGCAGGTAGAAATCGTTCAGCACCTGCACCGACACCCGGCCGGTGCGCGTCGCCCACAGCTGGCGCAGCCAGGCCAGCACCTGCTCGCGCTCGGCAGGGCGGGCGCCGTCTTCGCTGAACAGCAGCACCGAGGTGTCGACAAAGACCGGATCGTTCACAGCACGCCCCGGCCCGGGTAGGGCTGGCCGTCCGACGACCAGGTGCGCTCGCGGTGCTGCCAGTCCTGCAGCGCGCGCTCGTACGCGTCGTCGTGGCGCATCTTCTCGGCCAGCAGTTCGCCCAGCAGGCGCGACACGCTGGTATTGCGCCGCGCGGCTTCCAGCCGAGCCCACTCGGCCACGGCATCGTCCATCGACACGGTCACGTTCTTCATGGCGGGCAGCGTATCACGAAGTTCGTGTTGCACGAACTTCGTGTCTCCAAAACCCTTGGGGAACACACGCGGGAAGCACCCGAAGACTCAGTTAGCCTGCCGATCTCTTCACTCCTGGTTCATCGATGTCCGCATCGCGACTCGTCAAGAAGCCCCTCCTGGCCGCTGCGGCCCAGCTCAAGCGCACCGGCCGTGCGCTGGGCAAGCTCAAGCCGGCGCCAGTGCACCCCGCTCAGGCGCTGCACGACATCAAGGCCCGGCGCGCGGCGCGCCGCCGGCCTTCGGGCCTGCAACTGGCGCTGGCCGACCGGGTGGACTTCCTGAACCCGGCGCATTGGGATGAGCTCGCCACCCAGTCCATCTTCCTGTCGCGCGACTACCTCCGGGTGTTGGAAGCGCATGCGCCCGACAACCTGGAGCCCCGCTATGCCCTGGCCTACGACGACGGCCGCCCGGTGGCGGCCTTGCTGCTGCAGCGGGTCACCGTGGGCGGCGCGCAGCTGCGCAAGCCGGGCAGCCAGCGTCTGGTGGCCGCACCCATGGCGGGGCTGCGGGAGCATCTGCTCGTCTGCGGCAATCTGCTCGTGTGGGGGCCGCGCTCGATGGCCTTGGCGCCCGACACCGACCCCGGGCAGCTCTGGCATGGCATCTGCGAAGCCATCTACCGGTTGCGTCGCGCCGACAAGCTCGATGGCCAGTCCGACCTCGCGCTCATCAAGGACCTGGGCATGCCCGGTGATGCGGTGCCGCCTACGCTGCGCCTGCTCGGCTACCGCAGCGTCGAGACCGAACCCGACATGGTGCTCACGCTGCGGCCCGAGTGGCGCAGCTGGGACGACTACCTGGCCAGCATGACCTCCAGCTACCGCAGCGCCGCCAAGAAGCTGCTGAAGGACTGCGCGGCCGCCGGCGTCACGCTGCGCGAGGCGAGCGCCGATGAGATGCAGGCGCGCGCCGCTGAATTGCACGGCCTCTACGGCCAGGTGCATGCCGCGCAAGGCCTGCGCCTGGCCACGCTGACACCGGGCTATCTGCCGGCGATGGCGCAGGCGCTCGGCGCCCGCTTCCGCTGCCGGGTGGCGGAGCACGCAGACGGCCGCTGGCTGGGGTTCGTGACCAGCGTGCACGACGGCGACACGACGCTCGGCTACTACATCGGCTACGACCGCGCCGCCAACGCCGAGGCGCCGCTGTACCTGAGCCTGCTGCAGTCCACCGTGCAGGATGCGATCGCCTTCGGCTCGTCGCGCCTGAGCCTCGGCCGCACGGCGCTGGAACCCAAAGCCAAGATGGGCGCCAAGCCCGAGCCCCTGAGCTGCGCGGTGCGCCACCGGGTGTCGGCGCTGAACTGGATCACCACCGCCCTCACCAAGACGGCAGAACACGACGAGCCGCCGGAACGCAGCCCGTTCAAGACTGCGCCGGCCGACGCGACCTGAGCCTTACTTCAGGCGC
>VFQR01002675.1_pt1 | contig 10961 bp, 6 predicted proteins | sample 3512321 | NCBI WGS metagenome assembly VFQR01 (sample SAMN10412374, study PRJNA504923) | tailings metagenome | isolation source: Relicate 3 Philex TSF1 revegetated site | place: Philippines: Tuba, Benguet | collected 2017-08-29
TGCAAACATTTATCACCCAAACACGCGATCGCCCCCGACTCGGTAAAGCTGTTAGCATTCCTCTAGATTTGGGCGAACGAGCTTCAGAATGGATATTATAAGGTTTTTACAGCTACAAGAAAATCAGTAAATGATGCAAGCTAATTTCAACTAATACCAGCGTAATTTTGCAAAACATTAACATGCTTTTCAATAATATCGACGCGATTTTATTCTGAATTCTGTTTCGATAAATTTTATCTAAACAAAAAGGCAAAAATCATGGCACAATCTCTACAAAAAGTATTTACATTTGATGAATTTTTAGAATTTTTGTCAGGTCTCCCAGAATATATCCGTTATGAATTACACGATGGAGATATTATTCAAATGCCGCCACCATCAGGGAAACACGAGCAAATAGTAGCATTTTTAATAATGATTTTAGCGTATGAGTGTCTTCGTCTTAAACTTTATTACGGTATACCCAAAACCGCTACAGTGAAGCCAGAAAATAAAACGTCAGGGTACTATCCAGATGTTTTATTAATGAATTTTTCTAACTTGGGTAATGAACCACTATGGGAGAAACAATCAATCCTTAGTAAACCAGATTCAATTCCATTAGTAATTGAAGTGGTCAGTTCTAATTGGAGAGATGATTATCATAAAAAGTTTGCTGACTATGAAGAAATGGGTATCCAAGAATATTGGATTGTAGATTATGCAGCTTTGGGTAGCAAGGAGTTGATAGGCGACCCCAAACAGCCAACAATCACAATTTACTCTTTAAGCGATGAGGGTGAATATCGTGGTAAGCAGTTTCGGGTAGACGACCGTATAGAGTCACCAACATTTCCAGATTTAAATCTAACTGCCGAACAAATTTTTTCAGTGCGTTATTGATAGCAAGTAAGGGCATAGCTTCGGGAGAGATGCGATCGCAGTTAAGTTGTAAACTGATGTGAGGTAGGCGATCGCATTTGTCTCTAGCTTACCAAGAGATTTAGACGCTCTCAGGGCGATGCCTGGGTTGGGCTACGTCAACGCACCCATTTTCTTTTCAACTTTGACTGGTTACTACTTTCAGCCGTTGTTTCAATAATTGCACAACGCGATCGCTCTATTTGTGAGTTTTTTTGCACAAAAAGCTTAGCTCAACTGTTTTCGTGAGCGATTTGACACAAAAATATACAGCAGAATTCAGAATGGGCTACGCTAACAGAATTCAGGAGTCAGAATTAGAATAGTCTGTGTGACTAGCTAGCAGACCTAGATGGTGTGCTTCACTTAAAATATGCTGTATTTATAAAAATTACATCTAAATGTGTATTAACTTCAGCATCAGTTCACAAAGCATTATAAAAAAACATCCAACTTTTCTTGTGGGGTGGGCGTCTCGCCCGCCCATAAACAAGGGCGGGCGAGACGCCCACCCCACAACATTGGATAATTTATTTCTTAGTAATCCCTAAACAAAGTTTACGATCTAAAACGTGCTATAAAACTCTTTTGCCAAGTGCTACATCTCTATCTGGCTGAATTAACACAACTTCCCCATCATCTAGAACTACTCCCAAGACTAAAACTTCCGAAATGAAATCGGCAATTTGACGGGGTGGAAAGTTAGTAACAGCTAATATTAATCTGTTGAGTAATTCGCTTGTTTCATAGAGTTTCGTAATTTGGGCACTAGATTTTTTGATCCCCAAATTGCCGAAATCTATCCACATTTTATATGCTGGTTTTCTAGCTTGAGGAAATTCTTCAATTCTGATAATTTTGCCGACATTAATTTCAACTTTTTCAAAGTCATTAAAGTTAATTTGTGCCATTTTATTTTAGATTTTAGATTTTGGATTTGATATTTTTATTACATAGCTTGCTTCTTGCGCGGCTAGTGGAAATTTACTTAGTCTCAGACATTTTTAAATTTGGAATTTTCGATCCAAAATCCCAAATTTAAAATCTAAAATTGTGTAGGTTGAGATTATAATTTTTAATTTTTTACTCAATGCGATCGCTATTTTCCTGTAAGCTTTACTAAACCAATTCCACCAAAGTAAAGTCCCAGCACTGCACCAGCTAAAAGGCTTTGGGTGAGGGGGTCAGTAGAAGGTGTGAGAATAGCTCCTAAAATCACTGCTCCCATAATTACGTAACGCCAACCAGAAACCATCTTCTCAGACGAGACAATATTCAAGTTACCGAGTAACAGTTGAATGATGGGAATTTGAAATGCTAAGCCAGTGCTGAATAAAAGTAACAGCACAAATTCAAAATATTTGTCAATTGACCAAAGTTGTTCAACTACATCTGCTCCGTAGCTGATGAAAAATTTCAAAGCTGCGGGAATCAGAAGCAAATAAGCAAATACTAAACCCGCTGCAAATAAAACACTCGAACCTAAAACCACAGGCCCCAGTAAGCGGCGTTCGCGGCGAGTTAGTCCAGGCAGGACAAACTGGATAATTTGGTAAAGAATCAAAGGACTAGAGAGTACCAAGCCAGTGTAAGCTGCGACTTTGAGGGAGACAAAGAAATATTCCCCTGGTGCAAGTTGCAGAAATTTTACTCCTTGTGCTGGAACCTCAAGTAGTTGGACAATCGGCTTAACGGCAAAAAAACAACCGATAATGCCTATTGCGACAGCAATCAGCGAATAAAAAATTCGCTGTCGCAACTCTTCTAGGTGGTCGAAAAGTGACATTTCGATTTCACCTGGCAACTCATCTAAAGGATCTGTTTGTGAGTTGCCATCTGCTTCTGAATTGATATCAGAAGCGGTTATAGTATCTACGTCTTGTGAAGGCGTCATGAGTCAGTTAGTAGGCATGGGGCATTGGGCATGGAAATAGGACACGGGGACACGGGGAACCAAGAGGATAGAGGAACAAACGAAAAGACTTGTTGCAAGTTATCCCCTTGTCCCCTTGTCTCCCTCATCTCCCTCATCTCCCCCACTTCCTACTGAGCATTGTTAACTATTTTATCCGGCGATCGCAGCTACTAAAATATGTTTTTGAGTGTTGTGGATTTTTTTGTCCTGTTTTTTGGGTTTGCATCTGCATAAGTTAGTAGGAAGCCATCTTGTAGGCAATGCCTAACCTCAAAAAGGGTGGAACCGATAATTTGTAAATCACGTCTCTGCGGCTAGTAGGACTGAGTAACTTAACACAACATCAACATACAATGCTCAGTTTTTCAACTCCGGTTCATCAAGGTGGCATCTAAGTTTAGCGCAATCGGAAATTTTTAGCTGAGGTTGTATGAACCGGACAATTTGCATTGGTCTGATGGCATTGCCTGTTTATTTGTCCAATACTGAACTAGGCAATGTTTGTAGTAGTATGTCAATTGTCAAAAATCAGCTTCCTAACGTAGCTGCTCTCGTGGTTTACAGCACAAATACCGCGTCTAATATATTTCCCTGGCAAATATCGGCTAGAGATGACCAAACTGAAGATTGTCTTCGCTCTGGTATCTGCAAGGATTGATACTAAGCGATTACGCATTTAAGTTGCACATTAACTTGTGAGGTTGTCATTTGTGATTTGTTTTTTACAAAAGTAGGACGCACAGAGAAATATTAGAGTAGTTTCATAATCAAAAAAACTAATGGTTGTAGAAAATTATCAAGGTACAGTCCTGATTACAGGAGCGTCAACAGGAATTGGTCAGGCCTGTGCTTTGCTGTTAGACCGATTGGGATTTTCTGTTTTTGCTGGTGTGCGTCAAGATGTTGATGCTCAAGCACTCCAAGAAAAAGCTTCATCAAGACTGATTCCAATTTTTTTAGATGTTACTGATGCTGAATCAATCGCTTCTGTGGTTGATCGATTAACAAATACAGTTGGTGATGTTGGGATTTTAGGTTTAGTGAATAATGCTGGTATTGCTGTTCCAGGGCCTTTAGAATTATTACCAGTTGCGGAATTTCAACACCAAATGAATGTTAATGTCACTGGACAATTAGCAGTGACACAAGCATTTCTTGGTTTATTACGCCAAGGTCGGGGTCGAATTGTGAATATGGGTTCCATTGCTGGGAAAAGTCCTACGCCATTTTTAGGCGCTTATAATGCTTCTAAATTTGCTTTGGAAGCACTGACTGATGTGATGCGTATGGAGTTAAAACCCTGGGGAATCTCAGTTTCAATAATTGAACCTGGTTCCATCGCTACGCCAATTTGGAATAAGTCTCTAACTCAAGCTGAAATCGGACAAGATAGCTTACCAGAATCGGCACTTCATCTTTATGGTCAGGCGATGAATACTGTACGTCAGAAAATGCAGATGATTGCATCTAGAGGAATTTCTGCGGATATTGTCGCTGAAGCTGTTGTCCATGCGCTGACTGCAAAGCAGCCAAAGACACGCTATCTGGTTGGACAAGATGCGAAAATTCAAGCTGTGCTGAAACATATCTTGCCCGATCGCCTCCATGATCGGATAATTTTATATTCAATGGGTTTGTAGATCGATCTGATTGGGTATAATCAATCTGTTACGTTGTTGTCTTTATAAAGAGGAGCGATCGCTCTACGATGTTCGCTCCTTATTTTTATGCCAATACAAAACAACATAGTAGTCTGTCCCATTAATTTTGCTTGGTAAACTCAATCTTCTTTCTCTCTTTCTCTGCGTTCTCTGCGCCTGGTGCGGTTCGTTCCTCAACCCAACCTACATATTTTTATTTTTTCGGCTTAACCAAGCAGTATTGGGTCTAATGAGTATTCGATCTTGTTGATTGCGGAATGTAAAAGCCACAAAAATATACCTTTCTTGGCTTGAAATCCCTATAGCAAGATATCTGTCCTCATTCTCAGAATATTGTATTTTACATCTTCAAACATATCTTAGAAAATTACATTTGTATATACAATTGTATTAATCTACAATATTGTATTGTATTATACAAATATTCAATAACACCACAAAATTGTACCTAACAGTACCTTTTTTTGTGTAGGATATTTTTAATATTGATAAAAGTAGCTTATTTAGTATTAGACTTTTTTGCTGTTTCTACTTATAAAAGTATTTCTGCTTAGTTAGAAGCAAATGTTAGCATTGCGGTGTGCTATACAAAACCTATATATGAAAAATCAACCGGAATATTGCTAACTTAGTTAGTAATTTAAGCCAGATGTACTTAAATAAACAGATAAATTCTCAAAAATAAATTTTGTCATCCCCTATTCTTGAATGAACTCGATTAGTTATGCTCCTAGATTTAGAAAGATTTTATCAGGCTTGCAATCCAAGTAGACCTCTAATGATAGGAGATGCAAGCGATCGCCGATATTATATCGATTTTGCAGTAGTGCGGGGTGGGAAAATCATTGAGGCTTTACAGCGCACCATCACTCGCATATCGCCAGATTCACCAACTTGTCAGCTATTTACGGGACATCTCGGCTGTGGAAAATCAACGGAATTGTTGCGTCTAAAAGCTGAGTTAGAAGTGCAGCAATTTCATGTGGTTTATTTTGAGTCTACCCACGTCTTAGAAATGGCAGATGTGGATGTGACTGATGTTTTATTGGCGATCGCTGGTCAGGTGAGTGAAAGCCTAGAAGCGATGAAAATCAAACTTAAGCCCACTTATTTTACCAAATTGTTTGGCGAAATTGTCGATTTTTTGCAAACACCAATTGAACTGGGAGTTGAAGCCGAGTTATCTGTGGGGATTGGTAAAATTACAGCTAAAACCAAAGAAAGCCCCCAATTGCGGCGGCGGTTAAGGGATTATTTGGAACCGCGAACGGCGAATATTTTACAATCAATTAATCAAGAACTATTAGAACGTGCCAATAAGGAACTTAAAACCAGGGGAAAAAGAGGACTGGTAGTAATTGTTGATAACTTGGACAGAGTAGCAATTCGACCTTTACCATCGGGGCGATCGCTACCAGAATACTTGTTTATTCAACGCGGCGAACAGTTACGCAAACTAAATTGTCATCTTGTCTATACTATTCCCCTAGCTTTGACTTTCTCCAACGATAGCGCCGAACTTCAGCATCGTTTGGGCGGAGGAGTAGCGCCAAAAGTGTTACCAATGATACCTGTGCGTTTGCGCTCTGGAGAGATTTTTCCCCAAGGGCTAGCAATGATGCGACAAATGGTGCTAGCGAGAGCTTTTCCCGACATTTTGCCTAGCGATCGGTTAGGCTTAATTACAGAAGTGTTTGATAATTTGGAAACCTTAGATCGGTTGTGTCTGATTAGCGGCGGTCATGTGCGCGACTTGCTAGGGTTGTTGTTTGATTGTCTGCGGGAACAAGATCCACCCTTTGAACGGGAGTGTGTCGAATTGGTGATTCAAAGACAGCGGGATTACCGAGCCAATGCTATTGACCCCCATGAATGGGAACTCATCTTTCAGGTGGTGCAACAACAGAGGGTCAGAGGTGATATTGAATACCACACTTTATTGCGGAGTTTATTTGTATTTGAATACCGCGACAAGGAGGGGGCTTGGTTTGCCGTCAACCCAGTTTTAGCAGAGACGCAAAAATTTAAATCATGGTTGAACGACACCCAACAGCAGATATAAGAGCAAATAACGAGCGAGCATTGCGGAGTTTGGGGAGAGCGATCGCACTTTCTAACGGTCAATTTTCCCTAGTTTTAGTATCCTGCAATTATCGAGTTTTGCAAGAGGAAATGTTGCAACGACTCGAAGAAATTTCTTCAGGATTATACCACATTCAAAAAGTAGTTTTACCCCACAACGCTAGAAGTCTTTACACAACTATTCATTTACAGTTAGTTACTAGTAATCAACCCCCATCAGCGTTAATGATTTTGGGTTTAGAGTTAGTAGATGGGCTGGATGATTTTTTAAGGTCTATTAATCATATTCGTGATGAATTTCGCAAGCGCCATCCATTTCCGATAATTGTGTGGATGAATGATGAAGTTTTGCAAAAAGTGGTACGTTTAGCACCAGATTTTGCGAGTTGGGCGGCGACACCAATTCAGTTTGAAATGACAACTCGCTCGTTGCTGGAATTTCTGCAACAAGAAACTGATTCTTTATTTGCTAGAGTGTTACCCAAGAACACTGCACAACCGCAAACACCTAAATTTACCCAAAATTATTCTACTCTAGAGCAAGTCTGGGAACATAACTATGAACTCCACTTTGCCATCGAAGAATTGCAAAATCGTGGTATTACCCTAGAGCCAGAACTGCACGCGAACTTAGAATTTGTTTTTGGCTTAGATAATTATGTTAGCGATCGCATCAATCCAGCCATAAATCATTTTCAGAAAAGTTTACAAGTCTGGCAGAAGTTGGGGGAAAGGGGAGATGAAGAGGACGCGGTGACGGGGAGACGCTCTGACGCGGTGAGTAAGAATGTCTCCGCGTCAGAGCGTCCCCGTGTAAGAGCGTCCTCTTCTTCGCGGGATGAGGTGGTATTTTCTTCCCCATCTCCCCCATCTCCCCCATCTCCCCTACTTCTAAGACAGGGAGTTTTGCTGTTTTATTTGGGACTATGTAGTTGCCGTTTAGCTGAGCAAAATCAAGCGGAAAATCGCCGTCATTGGTTATCGGCAAAATCTTATTTTCAGCAATGTTTGAATATTTTACAAATAGCTGGATGTCTAAATATAGTTGCGGAATTTATTAATCAACTTGCTGAAGTTTTACAAAATCTCCAAGACTGGGAACAATTACAAATTGTTGCTCAAAGGTCTTTGGAGTTGCATCAAATTTATGGTAGTCAAATCCAACTTGCTTGTGACTACGGTTTTCTTGCACAAGTAGCTGTGCAGCAATCACGTTGGGTACAGGCGAGTATTTTAGCACATGTATCATTGCTGAAATTAGGTGAAGCGCAAAAGCAAAATGACCCTTATAACTGTTTATTTCCTTTACTATTAGCACAAATTTACTATTTAATATTAGCGAAAGCCCAGCGCAATTTAGGTGAGGAAGAAGTTGCTCGTGAATATTTAGAAAAGGCAACAAAAGAACTGCCAGAAGCCTTAGAATACAGCGCTCATCAATATGATGCCCATCGTTATATTCGCCTGTTACGAACATTGCGATCGCTTTATTTTGAAGAAGGACGATATTTAGAAGCTTATTATATTCGTCAAAAACGCCGTTCTGTTGAACAACAGTATGGTTTTCGGGCTTTTATCGGTGCGGGACGTTTGCAACCCCAAAGACAAGCGACAAACCCAGCATTAATGTCACCTGCTGGGAGTAGCAGTGTTGCTTTAGAAATTGCGGCTTCTGGTCGAGAACGAGATATTAATAATTTAATTGGTAGAATTAGCCGCGCTGACCAAAAATTAACGGTGATTCACGGTCAATCAGGAGTAGGTAAGAGTTCCACGGTAACTGCGGGTTTAGTTCCAGCACTGCAAAATCGAGCGATTGGCGATCAAATTGCGGTGCCTGTGGTGCTGCAAATTTATAGTGATTGGGCAAGGGAATTAGGCAAATCTTTCAGCGAGGCTATGTCTCAGATTAAAGTAGAAACAGCCATTGAACCAGAGGTTTTACCAGAGTCAATTACGCCTAGTACCGTCGTGAATATTTTAGAACAATTAGAAAAAAATGCGGAGAATCATTTGATTACAGTTTTAATTTTTGATCAGTTTGAAGAATTTTTCTTTGGATATAGCGATCGCCATCAAAAACAAGCATTTGATAAATTTATTAGTGACTGTCTCCAAATACCTTTTGTCAAGGTTATTCTCTCTTTACGAGAAGATTATTTACATCGTTTATTAGACTTTAAATATCTTTCTTCCCTGGAAGCAATTAACAACAATATTCTGGATAAAAATATCCGCTACCAGTTAAATAATTTTTCGCCAGAATATGCAAAAGCGATTATCAAAAAATTGACAGAACGTTCTCAATTACACTTAGAAACTGCGTTAATTGATGCCTTAATTGCAGATTTATCCACAGAATTTGGAGAAGTCCGCCCCATTGAATTGCAAGTTGTGGGAGCGCAAATTCAAGATGAGCGAATTACCACCCTGGAAGAATATCAACCATATAGACCCAACAAACTCATTGAACGATATATTAAGGAACTCATTAAAGACTGCGGCCCGGAAAATGAACGGGCAGCTTTACTAGTTTTATATTTATTAACAGATGAAAGTAACAACAGACCTTTTAAAACTCGTGCTGAATTAGCCGCCCAACTAACGGAATTAGAAGAAACTAGCAAACTAGAATTAATTTTAGATATTTTAGTACGCTCTGGATTAATAGTTATGTTTCCCGACGTACCAGAACGTTATCAACTAATTCACGATTATTTAGTAGACTTAATTCGCTACTTACAACAACAGGAATCAAGCTTACAAGTACAACTCAACCAGCTACGGCAAAAAGTAGAACAAAGTCAAGCGGAAATTGAGCGACTCAAAAGCGAACTTAGTCAAAAAAAGCAGCGAACCAAATTGATAGATACTCATCCCCAACAGGGATTGGGCTTTTTAACAGAATTGCGGGAATTACAAAAGCGGGAAGAATTAAGTCAGTTAGAAATTGAGCAATTGCGGGCTGAACTGAAAGAAAAAGAGTTAACAGCTAAACTAGCAGAAAGCCAAGAAAAACAAAGACTTAGTGAAGCTAAATTAAATCGTTACTTAAAAATTGCCTTGGCTGCTTCTGTGTTGGCGATATTTGGTTTAAGTGTTTCCATAGTTACAGCAATAGATAGCGAAATTAAAACCCTGAGTGTATCCAGTGAAGCTTTATTTGCCTCCCAAAAAGGTATTGATGCTTTAAAAGAAGGTATCAAGGCAGGGAAAAAATTACAACAAACAATTTGGGTAGATTCTAATACAAGAGAACAAGTCCTGACGGCTCTTTATCAAGCTGTTTCGGGCGTCAAAGAATATAATCGTTTTGACGGGCATATATCTGGGGTAAATAGTGTTATATTTAGCCGCCAACGCGATTTAATTGCCTCAGCCAGTGCAGACACTACAATTAAACTCTGGCGTCTTGATGGTACTTTGGTCAAAACTTTGTCAGGACACGAAGATGTAGTCAACAGCATCAGTTTCAGTCCCGATAGTCAAATGATTGCTTCCGCCAGTCAAGATAGGACAGTGAAACTGTGGAACCGCGAGGGTCAACTACTAGCGACTCTCTTAGGACATCAAACTGTGGTTAATAGTGTGAGTTTCAGTCCCGATGGTCAACTTATTGCTTCTGCAAGTACAGACAAAACCATCAAACTTTGGACTCAGGACGGTAAATTACTCAAAACCTTAAACGGACATAGCAGTGCAGTTTTGGCTGTCGCTTGGTCACCTGATGGACAAACCATTGCTTCCGGGAGTGCTGACAACACCCTGAAACTTTGGAATCGAGACGGTGAGTTCCTCAAAACCCTTCCAGCTCATAATGATGCAGTCTTGAGTGTCGCTTGGTCGCCCGATGGTAAAACAATCGCTTCCGCTAGTTTAGACCAGACTATCAAATTATGGAGTTTAGAAGGCAACCTACTGAGAAACTTATCAGGACATAGTGCAGGAGTTACCAGCGTTAGCTTCAGCCTTGATGGTAACACCATAGTTTCCGCAAGCACCGACGAAACGCTGAAACTTTGGAGTTCACAAGGTGTGCTGCTTGGCACGCTCAAAGGACATAATAATTGGGTGAATAGCGTTAGTTTCAGCCCTGATGGTCGCACCCTTGCTTCTGCGAGTCGGGACAAAACAATTAAACTCTGGCGTTTGGACGATGTACTGGTGCAAAAACCCAAAGCCAGCAATAACGATTGGGTAACTAGTATCAGTTTTAGCCCTGGAGGTCGCACTTTAGCCGCAGCAAGTCGAGACAAAACCGTAAAAATCTTTAATAGAGAAGGTAAATTACTCCGTACTTTCATTGGGCATGAAAGTCAAGTTTGGGGAGTTAGTTTTAGTCCTGATGGTCAAGTAATTGCCTCAGCTAGTAAAGATAAAACAGTAAAACTTTGGAGTCG
>VFQR01002676.1_pt1 | contig 10957 bp, 11 predicted proteins | sample 3512321 | NCBI WGS metagenome assembly VFQR01 (sample SAMN10412374, study PRJNA504923) | tailings metagenome | isolation source: Relicate 3 Philex TSF1 revegetated site | place: Philippines: Tuba, Benguet | collected 2017-08-29
AGTTCGGCAGGAACATGAAACCGAGATTTTGCCCGCCGCGCAGCGAATCCGGCATCTGATACGGCAGGCCGGAAGAGCCGTAGTAATTCCGGAACACGCCCTGAATGATCAGCGCGAGACCGAAGGTGAGCAGCAGGCCGTAGAGATGGTCGAGCTTGTAGAGGCGTTGCAGGAACAGCCGTTCGATCACCACACCGGTGAAGCCGACAACGATCGGTACGATCAACAGCGACCACCAGTAGCCGAGGCCTAGATTCTGCAACAGGAACCACGCCACGAACGCGCCCATCATGTACTGCGCGCCGTGGGTGAAATTGATGATGTTCAGCATTCCGAAGATGACCGCGAGCCCGAGGCTCAGCAGCGCATAGAACGAGCCGTTGATCAGGCCGAGCAGCAGCTGGCCGAACACTGCTTGCGATGGAATGCCGAAGATTTCGAACATGAACCGGACTCAGTTTCAGGGGACGGGCTTGCGGCCCGTCCCCTGATGTTTCTTGCGCTTACTTCACGAGCGGGCAGTTGCCGTCCTTGAGCGGACGGAACGCCTGATCCGCCGGGATCGTGGCGCGGAGCTTGTAGTAATCCCACGGCTTCTTGGATTCTTCCGGCTTCTTCACTTCGAAGAGATACATCGGATGAATCTTGCGGCCGTCGGCGCGCAGTTCGCCCTTGCCGAAGAGCTTGTCCTCGGTCGGCATGGACTTCATCTTTTCCATCACAGCCTTGCCGTCGGCGTCGGACTTCAGGTCGGCGACCGCCTTCAGATAGTGCGTGACAGCCGAGTAGACTCCGGCATGCACCATGCTTGGATGCACGCCCTTGTTCGCGGCGGCGAACTTGGCGGCGAACTCGCGGTTCACGTCGTTCATGTCCCAGTACCAGGCTTCGGTGAAGATCAGGCCCTGTGCCGTCTTCAGACCGAGCGAGTGCACGTCGGTGAGGAACACGAGCAGACCGGCGGGGTTCTGGCCGCCGGCGACAATGCCGAATTCGGACGCCTGCTTGATCGCGTTCGTGGTGTCGGCGCCCGCGTTGGCGAGACCGATGATCTTCGCCTTGGAGGTCTGTGCCTGCAGCAGGAACGACGAGAAGTCCGTGCCCGGGAACGGATGCCGCACGCGGCCGACAACCTTGCCGCCGTTCTTTTCGACGACGGCCGCGGTGTCGCGCTCGAGCGCATGACCGAAGGCGTAGTCGGCGGTGAGGAAGAACCAGCTGTCGCCGCCGGTCTTGACGATGGCGTTGCCGGTGCCGTTGGCGAGCGCCCAGGTGTCATAGGTCCAGTGCGCGGTGTTCGGCGAGCACTTGCCGCCGGTCAGGTCGGATGCGGCAGCGCCCGAAACCAGAAACACCTTGTTCTTCTCGCGGACGATTTCGTTGACGGCGAGCGCGACCGAGGAAGTCGGCACGTCGACGATCACGTCAACCTTGTCGACATCGATCCAGGTGCGGACGACGTTGGAGCCGATGTCCGGCTTGTTCTGGTGGTCGGCGCCGACGATTTCGACCTTGAGGCCCTTGGCGGCCGCGCCGAAGTCTTCAACCGCCATGCGGGCGGCGATTATCGAACCCGGACCGGCGAGGTCCGCGTAGGTGCCGGACATGTCGTTCATGACGCCGATCTTGATGACGCCGTCGGAAATTTGCGCGTGCGCGGCAGTGCCGAGCAGCATCGCCGCGGCAAACGCCATAGTGCGGGTATATTTCATCGACTTCCTCCTCCACATACACACCGGCGATTTTTTGCCGGGTTAGACTCCGAGATATTCATGGAGCGTCTCGGTCTTTGCGTCTAGTTCGGAATTCTCGAACCGCTCGACGACCTTGCCGTGTTCCATGATGTAGTAACGATCCGCCACCGTCGAAGCGAAACGGAAATTCTGCTCGACGAGGAGAATGGTGAAGCCCTGCGCCTTCAGCGTTTTGATCGTCTTGCCGATCTGCTGGATGATGACGGGCGCCAGTCCTTCGGTCGGTTCATCGAGCAGCAAAAGCCGTGCACCGGTACGCAGGATGCGTCCGATGGCAAGCATCTGCTGTTCGCCACCCGAAAGTTTCGTGCCCTGGCTTGAGCCGAGGCGCTCCTTCAAATTCGGAAACAGCGTGAAGATCTGCTCCAGCGACAAACCGCCCGCGCGGATTTGCGGCGGCAGCAGGAGATTTTCCTCGACATCGAGGCTCGCAAAAATCCCGCGCTCCTCCGGGCAAAATGCGATGCCTGATCTCGCGATCTTGTCCGATGTCTTGCCGATCAGTTCCTGATTGTCGAAGCGGACCGATCCGGTGCGCTGCCCGACAATTCCCATGATCGATTTGAGCGTGGTGGTCTTGCCGGCACCGTTACGGCCGAGCAGTGTGACCACCTCGCCCGGATGCACATCGAAGCTGACGCCGTGCAGGATGTGGGACTCGCCGTACCACGCCTGCAAATCCTTCACGCTCAGAAGCGGCGTGCGCGTATCAAGCATGTCCGGTCCCCATATACGCCTCGCGCACTTCCGGGTTGTTCGACACAGTCTTGTAGTCGCCTTCCGCGAGAATGCGGCCGCGCGTCAGCACGGTGATCTTGTCGGAAAGGTTCGAGACGACGTTCAGATTGTGCTCGACCATCAACACCGTGCGGTTCGCCGCGACGCGCTTGATCAGCGAAGTGATGCGGTCGATGTCTTCATGGCCCATGCCGGCGGTAGGCTCGTCCAGCAGCAGCATTTCAGGGTCGAGCGCGAGTGTCGTCGCGATCTCCAGCACGCGCTTGCGGCCGTAGGGAAGTTCGACCGCGGTCCAGTTCGCAAACGATTCCAGCCCGACATCGGTAAGCAACTGCATCGCCCGCTCGTCGAGATTCTCGAGCACCTTCTTCGAGCGCCAGAAGTCGAACGATCCCCCGCGCGTGCGCTGGAGCGCGATGCGGACGTTCTCCAGAAGTGTGAGATGCGGAAACACCGCGGAGATCTGGAAGGAGCGAACGAGGCCCAGGCGCGCCACATCTGCAGGCGCCATGCCCGTAATGTCGTTGCCCTTGTATTTGATACTGCCCTTGCTCGGGCTGAGAAACTTGGTGAGGAGATTGAAACAGGTCGTCTTGCCGGCACCGTTCGGACCGATCAGCGCATGTATGGTGCCACGCTCAACGCGAAGATTGACTCCGCTGACTGCCACAAAACCCGCGAACTCTTTGGTGAGATCCTCGGTTTCGAGGATCGTTTCCCTACTCATGCAACTTCCCCCGCCCGGCATTTTCGGCCGGTTTTTCTGGCCCGTCCATAGCCGCAACGAGTTGCGCAAGCAACGGATTCAGCCGTTATTCCAGAGAGCAGCCAAAATCTAGGCATCTGACCCCCGCGAGGCCGCCTCATCGAGTGCCAAAAGTTCCGCATTGCCTCCGGCGGCGGCAGGTTCGCAAGCAATAGCCGCCAAAAGTAATCCAGCTACTGCTTTTCGACTTTCGCGTCGGCGATCACCTTGCCCCATTTGGCGATGTCGGCCGCAAGCCGCGCGGACATCTCGGCGGGCGAACTCGCCCTCGATTCAATGCCGAGATCGAGCAGCCGCTTCTTTACATCCGGCATCACCATGATTTCGCGGATAGCAGCATTTAGACGGTCAATCACGGCGGCCGGTGTACCGGCAGGCACAAACAGTCCGTTCCAGGAGTCCACCTCGAAATTCTGCACGCCGGATTCTTTCGCCGTCGGCGCGTTGGGCAGATATTCCGAACGCTTCGTGCCGGTCGAAGCGATCACGCGGATTTTCTGGTCGGAGAGTGCCGACCTCATCGCCACATAGCCGTCGATCATCATCTGCACGTCATCGCGCAGCAGCGCGACGAGGAGATCGGGCGATGCACGGAACGGAACGATGGTGACATTCGCTCCGGTTACGGATTTGAACAGTTCCGCCGAAAGGTTCTGGCTCGATCCGACCGCAATGGTACCGATGTTGAACTTGCCCGGATTGGCGGCGGCGAATTTCAGTACGTCGCCGATCGACTGGAAGGCCGATCCCGCATTCACCGCCATCGCGAAGTCGAAATAGCCGAGCGAGGAAACTGGCGTGAAATCCTTGACCGGATCGTAAGGCAACGACTTGAACAGCGGCACGCTGATCGCCGTGCCGTTTGTAAGCAGTGCCAGCGTGTAGCCGTCCGCACCGCCGGAGAGTGCCGCGCGCGCCGCCGCGATACCACCGGCACCCGGCGTGTTCTCGACCACGAAGCGCTGGTTGAGTTTTTCCGAAAGCTTGTCCGCGACCACTCGCACCGTAATGTCGGCAATGCCGCCCGCCGCGAACGGAACGACGATGCGGACCGGCCGGTCCGGATATGTCCCCTGTGCAAGAGCCGGCGCCGCGAGCGCGATCACCGACAACAGGCAGACGCAGGCAAACTCGCGAACGCGCTTGATCGCCTTCATGACTTCCATCCGTATGAACAGATCTCAGGGATTCTTGTGGCGGGCGGCTTCCAGCATGCGCTGACATTCGCCGAGTTCGTACAGCGTCGACTTTAGCAGACGCATTGCCTCGGGGGAAAACTTGCCCGCATTGGCCGATGGCGCGGCATTTTCCGGAGCTGGCGTAGGCATTGCGCGCGCCGGGACAACAGGCTCCGCAACAGGTGCCGGCCGCACCAGCGGAGGCGGCACCGGCTCGGCCGGACGGATCGGTCCCTGCGAACGCCGGAACGGAAACGGCGGCATGTCTTCCCCGGCTTCATTCGCCGGGGGCACTTGCGGGATCGGCACCTCGACGACGCGCGGCAATTCCGGCGGCGTGCGGGAACCGCGCAGTGACGGCAGGAGGTCTATCAGGCCGCTCCGTTCGCGCATGCCCGGCTCGGTCGGCGGCGCCTGTTCGGCCTCACGCTCGCCCTCTGCATAGGCAGGCATCGCGACAGGCGGCCTGCCCGCCTCCTCCGCTTCGGCTGCAACGCCGATCGACTGGACATGGCGCACTCCCTGCTCGCGCAGGATCTGCTGCACGCCACGAATGGTGTAACCCTCTCCGTAGAGCAGATGGCGGATACCGCGCAGGAGTTCGACATCGTCGGGCCGGTAGTAGCGCCGGCCGCCGCCGCGCTTCAGCGGCTTGATCTGGCCGAAGCGGGTTTCCCAGAAGCGAAGCACATGCTGCGGCAGGCCGAGGTCTTCAGCGACTTCGCTGATGGTACGGAAAGCGTCCGGACCTTTCTCCACGGAGTTCCTCGCAGCAGCCGGAATGGTTCGACCGCGCATGCGCGTCGAATCGCACAAACACTCTAGCCGATGGCGTTCCCGCCTTCATCCGGCCGGCACAAAATTCCAACAGAGGATTGGTTTATTTGCGGCGGAAGCGATCAGCGCTTCTTGCCGTCGACCCGGTCGTTGATGCGCGTCTTCAGAATGTTGGATGGCTTGAACACCATCACGCGGCGCGGCTCGATCGGAACCTCCTCGCCGGTTTTCGGATTGCGGCCGATGCGGCGGCCCTTGTTGCGAACGATGAACGATCCGAACGATGACAACTTCACGTTCTCGCCGCGCGCGAGTGTGTCGGTCAATTCCTTCAGCACAAGTTCGACGAGTGCCGCGGACTCCGTCCGCGACAGGCCGACCTTCTGATAAACGACTTCGCTCAGGTCCGCGCGTGTAAGTGTCTTTGGCGTCATTGCCGCCCCCAAAGCCGCCTCGACGGGTATCGATATGTTTCTGTTTTTAAAACGATATTCGTGCCGGACGGCAGGGTCAACGGCAGGTCGTGTTTTGCGTGCAGGTGTGTCTCAGCCGCCACGCACAATTGTTACAGGCCGGTACTCACCAGCGGACGAGCGCGGAAGCCCAGGTGAAGCCCCCGCCCATCGCTTCCAGCAACACCAGATCGCCCTTCTTCAGCCGTCCATCCTTGCGGGCTTCGGCGAGAGCAAGCGGAATTGACGCCGCCGAGGTGTTGCCGTGCTTGTCGACGGTGAGAACGATCTTCTCCGGCGCGATGCCCAGTTTGTTGGCGCTGCCGTCGATGATCCGCTTGTTCGCCTGATGCGGAACAAACCACGTGATGTCGTTGGCATTGTAGCCGGTCGCCTTGAAGGCATCCTCGATCACGTCCGTAATGGCGCCGACGGCGTATTTGAACACTTCCCGCCCCTCCATCCGCAGATGGCCGACCGTGCCGGTGCTGGACGGTCCCCCGTCCACATAGAGCTTGGAGCGATGCCGGCCGTCCGAACGCAGGCGCGTGATCAGCACACCCTGATCCGTGTTCTGGCCGGGCTGCTCCACCGCCTCCAGCACGACGGCACCGGCACCGTCGCCGAACAGCACGCAGGTCGTCCGGTCTTCCCAGTCGAGGATGCGCGAAAAGGTTTCGGCGCCGATAACCAGCGCGCATTTGAAGTCGCCCGCCGTCAGGTAGCGGTCCGCCGTCGCCAGCGCGAACAGAAAACCCGAACAAACCGCTTGCACGTCGAACGCCGCACCCCGCGTGATGCCGAGTTCGGCCTGAATGGTGGCCGCGGTCGCGGGAAAGGTCTGGTCGGGCGTGGAAGTTGCTAGCAATACAAGGTCGATGTCGTCCGCCGTCTTGCCGGCATCGGCGAGCGCGGCCTTCGCCGCCTTGATGCCGAGCGTGGAGGTCATTTCATCCTTCGCGGCGATATGCCGTTCGCGGATGCCCGTGCGCTGCACGATCCATTCGTCCGAGGTCGAGACTTTCTCGGCGAGTTCCTTGTTGGTGACGGTGCGCGGAGGAAGGTATCCGCCGACGCCCCTTACGACTGAACGCAACTTGCTCACGATGCCGCCTGTTCTGCGAGGTTCTTTTTCATGAATGCTTCTGAATTGGCGATGCTGGCTTTGATGCGCGCGAGCAATTCATGCCTAGCCATGTCATAGCCGACATCGATTGCATGTGCATAGCCTTCGGCATCGGTTCCGCCGTGGCTTTTCACCACGACACCGTTGAGGCCAAGGAACACGCCGCCGTTCACCTTGCGCGGGTCAACCTTGTCCGCGACCGCACGGAACGCATCGCGCGCGAGGAATGCACCGATTTTCGCGCGCCATGTCCGGGTCAGCGCGGCGCGCAGATATTCCTTGATCTGGCGCGCGGTTCCTTCGGCAGCCTTCAGTGCGATGTTGCCGGAAAATCCTTCGGCCACCACCACGTCGACGGTTCCCTTGCCGATGTCGTCGCCTTCGACAAAGCCGTGATAGTCGAAATCGGAAGCCGCGAGATCGCGCAAGATCTGTCCGGCCTCCTTCACTTCCTCAACACCCTTGATCTCCTCCACGCCGACATTGAGGAGGCCCACGGTCGGCTTTTCGAGGTCGAACATGATGCGCGCCATGGCGGCACCCATCACCGCCATATCGACGAGGTTGTTGGTGTCCGCGCCGATCGATGCGCCAAGGTCGAGCACGATGCTTTCCCCACGCAGGGTCGGCCACACGGCCGCGATTGCCGGGCGCTCGATGCCGGGCATCGTCTTCAGGCAGATTTTCGACATCGCCATCAGCGCGCCGGTGTTGCCGGCGGAAACCGAGACATCCGCCTCGCCCTTCCTGACGGCGTCGATCGCAAGCCACATCGACGAATTGCGGCGGCCTTCACGCAAGGCCTTGCTCGGCTTGTCGTCCATGCGGACGGCGACCGGCGTATGCACGACCTTGGCTTTCTTCTTCAGGTGGCTCTGGCGCTCGAGCAGCGGGTTGATGCGCGCTTCGTCGCCGAACAGGAGGAATTCGGTATCGGTGCGGTTGATCGCGGCCAGTTCCGCACCGGGAAGGACCACGTCCGGGCCGAAATCGCCGCCCATGGCGTCAAGCGCAATCCGCACCGGCTTGGTCATTCACGTCCAAAGGGGCAAGGCCCCAGCCTCATTTGGGTGGAATCTACGGCCAAGGCCGAAGCCGGGGGACAATACCGTTTCATGGCGGGGACACAACAGCAGGATGGGCCGGCCCAAAATCAGCCTTTTCCCTCGCCTTTTCCGCGTTTTAGCTGTTCCAATGCCGCGAAGGCGGACGGCTGGCCGCCGGCCTCCGCTGCCTTGAACTCCACCCCCGGCTTGCGCGGATAGGGATCGACCCCGAGCGCCAGAAACTCGGAGGCGACAACTCCGAGGTCCAGCATGCCGTTGGAGAGTTCATCCGGGGGGTCGGATTCCAGACCGTCCCCGGAAGCTTCATCGGATCCCGCGCCTGCTCCTTCCGGCACGAAGCGGAGCGAGATTTCCTCGAACACCTTGTTGTCGAACGGCTCCAGCGACACGACGCATTCCTGCGTGACCGTTGCTTCAAGAGTGCCTTCGACGACCGCTCCGCCCTCCCGTGTCGGCCGTACCTGAAATACGGCGCTCATCTGCGGAACGGCGATGACATCGACGAACCCGGCCAGCGCCTTGCGCGCGGCCTCGTCCGGTGAAATGCGAAATTCCGCGCCATCCTCGGGCAGTTCGGCCACGACGACCGGATGCGTCCACGGTAGTTCGTTTGCCATCTCAGACATTCTCCGGATCGGGAAACGACAGCGCTCCACCCGCGATTTCGCCGGCATCCTGACGGTCCAGTGCGGCGGCGGTTTCCCTTACATAATGTGCGAGCCGATTTCCCGCACCGTCAGCCGCGCTGCCGCCATGAACGTTTCGCTCAAGTGCCGCGACGAGTGCGGTGTTATCCGTTTCCTTCAGTGCTGCGTCATAGGCATTGGCGCGGCCGTAATAGGCCTCACCGAGATCGCGCATCTTCTTGTGCACCTTCATGTCGCCGGTGCCGAGTTCGCGCACGGCCGCGTCCATGTCGGAAATGAAATAGTCGAACACCTGCTGGGCGGTTTCCTTCGCCTGTCCGCCGCCTGCAGCCAGGCGCCGGAAAACCAGATGCACATGCAGTGCAAGCAGGTCGAACCGCCCCTCGACCGTGTCGGGCACCGCGTAATCCAGATAGAAACTTGGTAAACGCGACTGCGCCACGATAGCGCCATAGAGGCGCTGAATCGTCTCTTTCCTTGCCTGACGGCGGCTGGTGCCGAGCAACATTCAATCAGCTCCACCGGCCCGAAGGCCGGACCGCGTTGCCTTCCAGCGGAACGCGGGTTAGTTGAGGCGCAATTTCGCACGGGGCGCAAATGCCCGGGACAATCGGTTGATGAGCGCCCGATCGCGCAAAGTATCGCACACCCGCATGGCCGCCCGCAAAACGCGCGGCGCCGCTGCGGCAATCGCGCTGTCGCTCCTGCTCACCGCCTGCGGTGGCCTGACCACGACCTATCAGCGCGGTTACGTGTTCGATCAGGCGCAGCTCGATCAGGTTCCGGTCGGCGCCAGCCAGGAGCAGGTGCTGCTCGTGCTCGGCAGCCCCTCCACCATCGCGACCGTCAGCGGCGAGGTCTTCTATTACATCTCGCAGACGGCCGAGCGGAAGGTCGCTTTCATGAATCCGGAGATTGTCGACCAGCGCGTGCTCGCAATCTATTTCGGACCGGACCGGCGCGTGCAGCGGATCGCGAATTACGGTGTGCAGGACGGCAAGCTGTTCGACTTCGTGAGCCGCACGACCCCGACCGGCGGTCAGGACCTCAGCCTCGTCCGCCAGATCCTCGGCGGCCTGCTCGGCATCGGCAAGCAGAACTGAGTTCAACGAACACCTCCAAAGAAAAACGGCCCGCGCAGGACGCGGGCCGTTTTGTTTTTGTACCCGGAGCATGATCCCGAAAAGTGTTACCGGTTTTCGGAAAAGATCATGCTCCCATAAATTAATGCGCGAGGATTGCGAGCAGCAGCAGCGCCACGATGTTCGTGATCTTGATCATCGGGTTCACCGCCGGGCCGGCCGTATCCTTGTAGGGATCGCCGACCGTGTCGCCGGTCACCGCGGCCTTGTGGGCTTCGGAGCCCTTGCCGCCATAGTGGCCGTCCTCGATGTACTTCTTGGCGTTGTCCCACGCACCGCCGCCCGAGGTCATCGAGATCGCGACGAACATGCCCGTCACAATCACACCGAGCAGCATCGCGCCGACCGCCGAGAACGCCTGGCTCTTGCCGGCGATGAAGTAGACGACGAAGTAAACGAAGATCGGCGCCAGCACCGGCAGCAGCGACGGAATGATCATTTCCTTGATCGCGGCCTTGGTGAGCAGGTCGACGGCCTTGCCGTAGTCCGGCTTGTCCGTGCCCTTCATGATGCCCGGCTTTTCGCGGAACTGACGGCGGACTTCCTCAACGATGGCGCCGCCCGCGCGGCCCACCGCCATCATGCCCATCGCGCCGAAAAGATACGGCAACAGACCGCCGAACAGCAGGCCCGCCACGATGTACGGATTGGACAGCGAGAAGTCCAAACGCACGCCCTGGAAGTACGGGTACTGCTTGGCGTTGGCGATGAAGTAGTTGAGGTCCGAGGTGTAGGCCGCGAACAGCACCAGCGCGCCGAGACCGGCGGAGCCGATCGCATAGCCCTTGGTGACGGCCTTGGTGGTGTTGCCGACCGCGTCGAGGGCGTCCGTCGACTTGCGGACTTCCTTCGGCAGGCCCGCCATTTCGGCGATACCGCCCGCGTTGTCCGTGACCGGACCGAAGGCGTCGAGGGCTACGATCATGCCCGCGATCGCCAGCATCGTGGTGACGGCAATCGCGATGCCGAACAGGCCCGCGAGTTTGAACGTCACGATGATGCCCGCGATGATGACGATGGCCGGCAGCGCCGTCGCTTCCATCGAGACCGCGAGGCCCTGGATGATGTTGGTGCCGTGACCGGTCACCGACGACGAAGCGATCGACTTCACGGGACGGAAATTGGTGCCCGTGTAGTATTCGGTGATCCAGACGATCAGCGCAGTCACCACGAGACCGACGATGCCGCAATAGAACAGCGACATGCCGGTGTAGGTCAGGCCGTCCATCTGCTTGATCGGCGTGTTGAAGCCGATGGTGAAGTGCGTGACGATGGCGAGACCGACGATCGACAGCAGACCCGAAGCGATC
>VFQR01002677.1_pt1 | contig 10940 bp, 7 predicted proteins | sample 3512321 | NCBI WGS metagenome assembly VFQR01 (sample SAMN10412374, study PRJNA504923) | tailings metagenome | isolation source: Relicate 3 Philex TSF1 revegetated site | place: Philippines: Tuba, Benguet | collected 2017-08-29
GCGTGGTCGTCGAGAACGTGCCTGGCGCGGGCGGGCAGGTGGCGTCTGCGCGCGCCGCGCGCTCTGCTCCGGACGGCACGACGGTCCTCCTCGGCGAGGTCGGTTCGGTCGCCATCGCGCCCTTCGCCTTCGCAAGCCTTCCCTATGATCCCGCCCGCGACTTCACCTACGTCTCCGAGGTCGCGCGCACCAACTTCGCCTTCGTCGTGCCGGCTCAGGGCGGCCCGGCTTCGGTCGCGGCCTTCATCGGCGCAGCGAAGCGGGCCGACCGCACGCTGCTCGGCACGTTCGGCGTCACCAGCCCCGGCCATATCGCAGCGGAGCTGTTCGGGCAGAGCGCGGGCTTCAAGGTCGAGCCGGTCCACTACAGGGCGGTGGCCGACGGCATCGGCGACATTGCGCGCGGCCAGACCGGCGGTGCCTTCCTGTCGATCCCGCTCGCGGCGGCGCAGACGCGCTCAGGCGGCGTCCGTGCGCTGGTCCAGACCGGCTCGACGCGCTCCGACATGCTGCCCGACGTGCCGACGGTCGCGGAGGCGGACATTCCGGCGCTCGCGATCTCCTCGTGGTTCGTGCTTATGGTGCCGGCGGCGACGCAGCCGGCCGCCATCGAGCAGCTTCACCGCGCCGCCGTTGCCGCCTTGCGCGACCCGGCAGCACTTGAACGCCTGCGCGGCGCTGGCTTCGAGGCGGTCGGATCGAGCCCCGACGAGGTGAAGGCCATGGTGGCGCGCGAGCGCGATCGCTGGAAACCGGTCATCGAGCGCGCGGGAATCCGCATCACCAACTGAGCGATCGCGCGCAGCGGTGCCGTCGGTTCTTCGGGCGGGCGCGCAGATCACTCGATCCGCGCGCCGGACGCCTTGACGATCTCGGCCCAGACCTTGAGGTCGGCGTCGAGCTTTGCTGCCAGCTCGGCCGGCGTCGATGTCACGATCTCCGCGCCCTGCTGGGCGAATTTCTCCTTCATCTCCGGCGCGGCCATGGCCCGGTGCGTCGCCGCGACCAGCTTGTCGATGACCGGCTGGGGCGTGCCGGCAACGCCGTAGAGCGCAATCCACAGCTCGGCATCGAAGCCGGGCACCGTCTCGGCAATGGTCGGCACGTCGGGGATGAAGCCGTTGCGCTTCAGCGTCGAGACGCCGAGGGCGCGCACCGTGCGGGCCTGGATCTGGCTGATCGCGGCGGGAAGGTTGGCGAAGGTCATCGGCACGTGGCCGGCAATGACGTCGGCCAGCGCCGGGGCGATGCCGCGATAGGGGATGTGCTTGAGGTCGATGCCGGCGCGCGACTTCAGCATCTCACCGACCAGATGGTTCAGCGTGCCGTTGCCGGCCGAGGCGTACTGGTAGAAGCCCGGCTTTTCCTTGGCCATGCGGACAAGGTCGGCGATGGTTTTCGCCTCGAAGTTCGGGTTGACGACCAGCACATTCGGCACCGTGCCGAGCATGGAGATCGGGGCGAAATCCTTCACCGGATCGAAGCCCGTGCGCGCGTAGAGCGCCGGGTTGATCGCCTGGCTCGCGGAGATCGTGACGAGCAGCGTGTAGCCGTCGGGGGCGGAGCGGGCGGCTGCCTGCGAGCCGAGATTGCCGCCGGCGCCGGCCTTGTTCTCGATGACGAAGCGCTGGCCCAGCACCTCCGACAGTTTCTCGGCGACGATGCGGCCGATGATGTCGTTGGCGCCGCCGGCCGCCTGCGGCACGACGACCGTGACGGGGCGGGACGGGTAATCCGCCTGCGCGCGGGCGAGGCCGGGCGCAGCGAGGGCGGAACCGATCAGCGGCAGGGCCGCGCGGCGGGTGATGGTCATGGGGCGTTTCCTGTCGGCTGGTTGCTTGAGGCCTGACATGCCACGCCGCCTCGCCTTGCGGAAGATGGTCAATGCAAGCCGCGTTTGCATGGATGCAGGTTCCAGAACGGTTGCGCCGGTCCCACATGCGTCCCGTTGCGGAAGCCACGGCTTTCGTCCGCGTGTAACCGCCAGAGCAATTCTTCCAACGGAGCCCGCATGACCGCCAAGCTTGAACTCGGCCTCGACACGTTCGGCGATGTCACGTCGGGGCCGGACAGGAAATCGCTGCCCCATGCCGAGGTCATCCGGCAGGTGGTGGCGCAGGGCGTCCTTGCCGACGAACTGGGCATCGATTTCATCGGCCTCGGCGAGCATCATCGCGGCGATTTCGCCCTTTCCGCGCCGGAGGTGGCGCTGGCCGCCATCGCCGCGCGGACGCAACACATCCGCCTCGGCTCGGCGGTGACGGTGCTGTCTTCCGACGATCCGATCCGGGTGTTCCAGCGCTTTTCGACCCTCGACGCCGTGTCGAACGGCCGGGCGGAGGTGATCCTCGGCCGCGGCTCCTTCACCGAATCCTTCCCGCTGTTCGGTTTCGACCTGTCGCAGTACGAGACGCTGTTCTCCGAGAAGCTCGACCTGTTCGCGCACCTGCTGACCGGAGACCCGGTGACCTGGGAAGGTTCGATCCGACCGCCGCTCGCGAGCCAGCGGGTGTTCCCGCCCGTGGAGGCGGGCTCGCTCAAAACCTGGATCGGCGTGGGCGGCAGCCCGGAATCGGTGGTGCGCGCGGCGCGCTACCAACTGCCGCTGATGCTGGCGATCATCGGCGGAGAGCCCGGCCGCTTCCGCCCCTATGTCGACCTCTATCACCGCGCGCTCGGCCAGTTCGAGTTCGCCGCGCAGCCCATCGGCGTCCACTCGCCCGGCTATGTCGGCGAGACCGACGCGGCGGCCCGCGAGGAGTTCTATGCCGACTACAAGCGGATGCGCGACCAGATCGGCTCCGAACGTGGCTGGCCGCCCATGCAGCGGGCCGAGTTCGACCGCGAGATCGCGCACGGCTCGCTCTATGTCGGTGGCCCGGAGACGGTGGCGCGCAAGATCGCCGCGACGGTGAAGGCGCTGGGCGCGACGCGCTTCCAGCTCAAATACAGCGCCGGCCCGCTGCCGCATGAGAAGCTCATGAACGGCATCCGGCTCTACGGCGAGAAGGTCGCGCCCATGGTCAGGGATATGCTGGCCTGATCTGCATGACCTGACAGATGCCGCCCCCAGCGGGCGGCATTTCTCCCGGACTCTGCGGCCCGCCCTTGAAAAGCCGCTTTCATGATGAGAACATATCATGAACAGATGAGCTGGCCGATGGACCCGAAACTTGCCGCCAAACTGCGCATCCTGGCCGACGCCGCCAAATACGATGCCTCCTGTGCCTCGTCCGGCGCGCCGAAGCGCGCGGCGGGCGCCGTCGGCCTCGGCTCGACCACCGGCAGCGGCATCTGTCATTCCTATACGCCTGACGGGCGCTGCGTCTCGCTGCTCAAAATCCTCCTGACCAATTACTGCCTGTTCGACTGCGCCTATTGCATCAACCGGCGTTCGTCCAACGTCGCCCGGGCGCGCTTCACCGTCGACGAGGTCGTGACGCTGACCGTCGAGTTCTACAAGCGCAACTATATCGAGGGCCTGTTCCTCTCCTCCGGCATCGTCCGCAACGCCGACCACACGATGGAGCAGATGATGCTGGTCGCGAGGAAACTGCGACGCGACCATGGCTTTGCCGGCTATATCCACCTCAAGACGATCCCTGAGGCGAGCCCCTGGCTGATCGAGCAGGCCGGCCTCTGGGCCGACCGGCTGTCGATCAATCTGGAACTGCCGTCGAGGGAGAGCCTGAAAGCGCTTGCGCCCGAAAAGGACGGCGCCGCCATCCGGACGGCCATGGGCCAGATGCACGAGCGCATCAAGGAAGCGCGCGAGGAGAAGCGGCGGTTTTCGCCGGCCGGGCAGAGCACGCAGATGATCGTCGGCGCCGACGCGACGACGGACGAGGGCGTGCTGCGCACCAGCGACACGCTCTACCGGCGCTTCGACCTCAAGCGCGTCTACTACTCGGCCTTCAGCCCGATCCCCGAGGCAAGCCGCGCGCTGCCGCTGAAGGCACCGCCGCTCCAGCGCGAGAGCCGGCTCTACCAGGCCGACTGGCTGCTGCGCTTCTACGGCTTCTCGGTCGACGAGATCGCGGCTGGCGGCGAGGCCGGCATGCTCGATCTCGGCATCGACCCGAAGCTTGCCTGGGCGCTGAAGAACCGCGACCGCTTCCCGGTCGACATCAACGCCGCCGACCGCGAGATGCTGCTGCGCGTGCCGGGCCTCGGCACACGCGTCGTCGACAAGATCATCCTCGCCCGCCGGCACGCGCGGCTGCGGCTCGCCGATATTGCGCGGCTGACTTCGGGGCTGAAGCGTGCACGGCCTTTCATCGTCGCGGCCGACCACCGGCCGGTCCATTCGCTGGATCGCGTGGACCTGCGCCAGCGTCTCGCGCCGCCGCCGGAACAGATGAGCCTGTTCGGATGAACCACGGCACCATTCACCTCGCCGAGGGCGCCGATCTCGACGGCTTTCGCCGGGCAGTGCGAGGGCTCGTCGCCAAAGGTGTCGGGCCGGACAGGGTCGTCTTCGCCAGCGGCGGCGGAACCGACCTGTTCGGCGCCGCGCCGCCGGTCGACGGCCCGTCACTCTCCCTGCCGCGGCCAGCCGCGGAACTTGTGGAGAAGGCCGTCTGCCACAGCGATCCCGAACGGTTCGCCCTGCTCTACCGGTTGATCTGGCGGCTGCTGCATGGCGAGCGGCAGCTCATGGACGTGGCGAGCGACCCGCTCGTCCATCGCCTCGGCACCATGCACAAGAGCGTGCGCCGCGACCTCCACAAGATGCACGCCTTCCTGCGTTTCCGGCACACGATGGCGGAGGGGCGCGAATGCTTCGTCGCCTGGTTCGAACCGGATCATTTCATTCTGGAAGCGGCGGCGCCGTTCTTCATCGAGCGCTTCGGCGCGCTGAACTGGTCGATCCTGACGCCCATCGGCTCGCTGCACTGGGACACGCGCACGCTGCGGACCGGCCCGCCGGGCCGCCGCGAGGACGCCCCGGACCATGACGCTTTCGAGGCCGGCTGGATCGGCTACTACGAAAGCACCTTCAATCCCGCGCGGCTGAACACCGAGGTCATGCGCGCGGAAATGCCGAAGAAGTACTGGCGCAACATGCCGGAGGCCGCCGTCATCCCGTCGCTGGTGCGATCCGCCGCCTCGCGCGTTGAGCACATGATGGACAGGGAGGCCGCCATGCCCGCGAAGCGCAATCCCGACAAGGCGGTCGCCGCGCGCATGGATGCCGAGCCGCGGACGCTCACCGAACTCAACCGCATCATCGCCGCGTCGGAACCGCTGGTGCCCGGCGCGACGCAGGCCGTGCCGGGCGAAGGCGCTGCCCATGCCGCCATCGCCTTCGTCGGCGAGCAGCCGGGCGATCACGAGGACCTCGCGGGACGGCCCTTCGTCGGCCCCGCGGGGCAGCTCCTGCGCCGGGCCATGGAGGAAGCCGGGCTCGATCCCCGAGAGACCTATCTCACCAATGCCGTGAAGCACTTCAAGTTCGTCCAGCGCGGCAAGCGGCGCATTCACCAGACGCCGACGACAAGCGAGGTGAAACACTATCGCTGGTGGCTGGACAAGGAACTCGACCTCGTCGCGCCGCGCCTTGTCGTGGCGCTTGGCGCAACCGCCGTGCTGGCGCTTGCCGGCAAGGCCCTGCCGATCACCCGCAACCGCGGCGAGGCGACGTTCGGCGACCGCCCCGGCTTCATCACGGTCCACCCGTCCTATCTGCTTCGCCTGCCGGACGAGGCGGAGAGGCAGAAGGGCTATCGCGACTATGTCGCCGACCTCCGCCGGATCGCCGCGATGTCGGCGCGTCTCGCAGCAGCGGCCTGAACTCGCGCCATGCCGCCAACTCCTGTCAGCAGGGTGGCAGTAGACGCCTTCCGCTTTTCTGGTGGCAAGCCCATATTGCCGCCATGCCGAAAGCGCCCAAACCGTCTGCCGACAAGCCTGCCGCGTCGAAGCCTGCCCGCGCTCCGAAGTCCAAGGCCTCCAAGCCCGAGCTGAAGCCGCTCGGCCCGGCTCTGGCCGACCTGCTCAACCCCGCGATCAACCGCGGCACGGCCGGCGTCGGCTCAACCACCGGCTTCTCGGAGGCGCCGCAGGCCGAATTCAAGGCGGAGGCGAGCGTCACCGACAAGGCGCTGGCCCACCGGCTCGGCATTGCCGTGGAGGACGCGCAGGCGCTCGACATCGAGGACGAGATCGGCAAGTCCGGCGTCACCGCCACGGTCAAGGCGCTGGAGCGCCTGATCCAGGAGGGCCGGCCGGAGGTCAACGGCCAGGTCTGGGTGCCGCACAAGCCGGCGCGGCCGGAAAAGTGGGAGGGCGGCAAGGCCTTCCAGATCGTCTCGGACTTCACGCCGGCCGGCGACCAGCCGCAGGCCATTGCCGAGCTCGTCACGGGCATCGGCCAGGGCGAGCGCGACCAGGTGCTGCTCGGCGTCACCGGCTCGGGCAAGACCTTCACCGCCGCGCAGATCATCAACGAGACGCAGCGCCCGGCCATCGTGCTGGCGCCGAACAAGACGCTCGCCGCCCAGCTCTACGGCGAGTTCAAGAGCTTCTTCCCGAACAACGCGGTGGAGTATTTCGTCTCCTACTACGACTACTACCAGCCGGAGGCCTATGTCCCGCGCTCGGACACCTATATCGAGAAGGAAAGCTCCATCAACGAGCAGATCGACCGCATGCGCCACTCGGCGACGCGCGCCCTGCTCGAACGCGACGACGTCATCATCGTCGCCTCGGTCTCCTGCATCTACGGCATCGGCTCGGTGGAGACCTACACGGCCATGACCTTCGGCGTGAAGGTGGGCGAGCGGCTGGACCAGCGCCAGCTGATCGCCGACCTCATCGCGCTCCAGTACAAGCGCACGCAGATGGACTTCTCGCGCGGCACGTTCCGCGTGAGGGGCGACACGATCGAGCTGTTCCCCGCCCACTTCGAGGACCGCGCCTGGCGCATCGGCCTGTTCGGCGACGAGGTCGAGAGCATCGCCGAATTCGACCCGCTGACCGGCGCCAAGACCGCCGACCTCTCCTTCGTCAAGGTCTATGCCAATTCGCACTACGTCACGCCGCGCCCGACCCTCGTCCAAGCCATTTCCGGCATCAAGGAGGAGCTGAACTGGCGCCTCGAGGAACTGAACAAGGCCGGCCGCCTGCTGGAGGCGCAGCGCCTTGAGCAGCGCACGCGCTTCGACCTCGAAATGATGGAGGCCACCGGCTCCTGCGCCGGAATCGAGAACTATTCGCGCTGGCTGACGGGACGCCGGCCCGGCGAGCCGCCGCCGACCCTCTTCGAATATGTGCCGGACAATGCGCTGGTCTTCGTCGACGAGAGCCACGTCACCATCCCGCAGATCGGCGCCATGTATCGCGGCGACTTCCGGCGCAAGGCGACGCTGGCCGAATACGGATTCCGCCTGCCCTCCTGCATGGACAACCGCCCCCTGCGCTTCGAGGAATGGGAGGCGATGCGGCCGCAGACCGTCCACGTCTCCGCCACCCCCGGCGGCTGGGAGCTGAACCAGACCGGCGGCACCTTCTCCGAACAGGTCATCCGCCCGACCGGCCTGATCGACCCGCCCTGCATCATCCGCCCCGCGCGCACGCAGGTCGACGACCTGATCGGCGAGGTGAAGGCCACGGCTGCGGCCGGCTATCGCTCGCTGGTCACCGTGCTCACCAAGCGCATGGCCGAGGACCTCACCGAATACCTGCACGAGCAGGGCGTGCGCGTGCGCTACATGCACTCGGACATCGACACGATCGAGCGCATCGAAATCCTGCGCGACCTGCGCCTCGGCGCCTTCGACGTGCTGGTCGGCATCAACCTTTTGCGCGAGGGCCTCGACATCCCCGAATGCGCGCTGGTCGCCATCCTCGACGCCGACAAGGAGGGCTTCCTGCGCTCGGAGACCTCGCTGATCCAGACCATCGGCCGCGCCGCCCGCAACGTCGACGGCCGCGTGCTGCTCTATGCCGACCAGATGACCGGCTCGATGGAGCGCGCGCTGGCCGAGACCAATCGCCGGCGCGAGAAGCAGACGGCCTACAACGAGGCGCACGGCATCACGCCGCAGACCATCAAGCGGCAGATCGCCCAGATCCTCGACTCGGTTTACGAGAAGGACCACGTCACGGTGGGTGCCGGCCTTGCCCGGCAGGGCGCGGCGGTCGGCCACAACCTCGCGGCGGTCATCGCCGATCTCGAGAAGCGCATGCGCGAGGCAGCGGCGGACCTGCGCTTCGAGGAGGCCGCGCGCCTGCGCGACGAACTGAAGCGCCTGCGCGAGACCGAGCTTGCGGTGCTGGACGACCCCATGGCCCGGCAGGAGACGGTGGAAGACAGGACCGGCGGGTTCCGGGGCGCGAAGAAATATGGAAGGTCGGCGAACCTGCCGCCTTCACGCGCCGCGAAGCCGGATTTGGACAGCATGGGGCCGGGCACGGACCGGGAAGTGCCGGCGGGTGCGGTGGCGAGGAAGAAGGGCGGGGGTAAGCCGGGGAGAGGGTGGAGGGGGTAGGATTGTTGGGAAAAGTTAACCCCTTGTCAATTTGTTCCTATTATGTTCCTATCGAATCAGCTACGTAGCCTGACGGGGAAGCTATGAAGCCTGAAACGTTCATACAAGCACTTATCGCTACGCTGCCGAGCCACGAGGTTCGAGGCAAGAAGCGACTCCAGAAGTTTGGATATATTCTCAAACTTGCTGGCGTTCCGCTGGATGCGAATTTCTTCTTGTATGACTACGGGCCGTTCTCGGTCGACATGGCTCGTGCAGCCGAGATTCTGTCTTTGGTCGGAATGATCAAGGAGGATGACCGACAAATCGGGACTTCCGGGACGTTCATGACGGTTTACTCATTGTCGAAAGACACTGAAATGGAGCCGTTTGAGAAGAAATACTCAGACCTAGTTATCAAGATTGACCATTTCCAAACAGTTGATTTAGAGATTGCAGCAACAATTATGTTATTTGAGAGTGAAGGGAAAACTCGCGAGAAGGCGCGGGAGTTAACAAAATCAATGAAGCCTCTTAAGACAACTGCAAATGTTGTTGCAAATGCAGAGAAGGTAATTAAGATTTTACACGCGCAAAGATGAACAAAGACCAGAGAATTAGAGATCCTGTTCACAACCTGATTGCGTTTTCATCAAGCTATGATGACGATAAGCTGATTTGGGAGTTACTGGGGACGCCGGCAGTTCAACGTCTTCGGCGCATCAAGCAACTAGGATTCTCGGAGTTTGTGTATCCGGGAGCGACGCATACCCGATTCTCTCATGTGCTCGGCGCAATGCAAATGGCTCGCCGTATGCTGGCTGTTTTTGAGCGTAATCAGGTATTTGACCCTCGCGATCATGAGCGCAAGAGGCGCGCCACGTTGGCCGCAGCACTTCTGCACGATATCGGCCATGGCCCTTACTCCCATGTTTTTGAAGAAATTTCTGCCACGCTGAAATTAAAAAAAGATCATGAGACCTATACCGAAGAACTGATCGCTCATTCGGAAGTTTCCGATATTCTGAAGAAATTCGGGTGCTTTGAGGATGTTCAAAAATTCTTTTCTGAAGAACCAGGAAGTGATCCTTATTCAGCGATCATCTCTAGCCAAATGGATTGCGATAGATTGGATTTCCTTGTTCGTGACCGATATCACACGGGGTTGCAGTCCGCTATTATCGACCTAGAGTGGCTTTTTGACTCGCTTCGCATCGAAAAAATCTCGATGGACGTAAAAAGCGACGCTCAACAATACGCGTTCGTTGTTCAGCAAAAGGGCATTACAGTAACTGAAGAATTCGTTCTTTCGTATCTTAAGATGTACCAAAATGTATACTTCCATAAGGCAACCAGGGCCATACAGTATATGGCCAAGGACATCGTCCACGATGTTGTTACAAAATTTAACGACAAAGCGTCAACAAAAACCCACCCAATCGTTCGTTTTTTCCTCGGGAAGGCGGAGAAACTCGAAGACTATATGAGATTGGATGACGCTTCTATCACATCACTGATTCACTTGGCGTCTGAATCGGATTTTGGAGAGACGTCCATTCTCGCCAAGCGATATCTTAGAAGAGACATATACAAAGGCTTTGATCTTCCTGTTGCCGCCGATGGTAATGTTGCTCCAAATTATGTGATGAATTTCAGGAAGGCCCTTCAAGAGAAGGGGATAAAGTTTGAAATTGATATTGTTCCCCAAAAATCATACAAGCAATATGGGGTTATGGAAGATAATTTTGTCAAAAATATTCTTGTAAAGCAAGGTGGTGAGAACGTAGCGCTTGCTGCGATTAGTGAATCAGTAAGGCAAATACCTAAGAAAAAGGCCCGGATATATTTCTCCGACGACGCACGCCGGACTGATGCGAAGCGAATTCTGCAAGAATGCCGACCGATCGATCATTGATAGCGCTTGTCCATCTTTTACCCGAGCGGTCAATCCAGATTTCAAACCTTTTCCCCTCTGTCCGCGTCTCAGTGATCCCCGATCCACCGATCCTGTGACGCTCTCCATGCCCCTTCTCCTCCGCCTCTTCCTCCCGGTATTCCTCGCCGCCGCCTGCCTTGCCATCCCCGCCTCGGCCGCGCCCGGTACCGCCGCGTCCTTCGCCGGCATCTGGCGCTCCGGCCTGCCCCACGATCTCGGCACCGAGATCAGGACCGAGCGCGATCAGCTCGGCGTCGTCATCCGCTTCGCGCGACCCAATGCATCTTGCGTCCAGGGCGCGGCCGGCCGCGTCACTGCGCCTGATACCGCGACGCTGGAGCCGCGCCGCACCAGCTGCACGGACGGGTTCGTTCGGGATGGCGGGCCGGCCTGCACCCTGCGGCTGGCCTCGCCGCCCCGGCTGGTCATGGTCTGCGGGCAAGGCGGCTCGCGCAGCGTGCTGAACCGCGTGCGGTGAGGGATCGGTTCGCGCCGTCTCCACCCTCCCCTGGAGGGGGAGGGTCGCGCGCGCA
>VFQR01002679.1_pt1 | contig 10933 bp, 7 predicted proteins | sample 3512321 | NCBI WGS metagenome assembly VFQR01 (sample SAMN10412374, study PRJNA504923) | tailings metagenome | isolation source: Relicate 3 Philex TSF1 revegetated site | place: Philippines: Tuba, Benguet | collected 2017-08-29
ACGAGCAGCGCGTGCCGGCGCTGCTGCGCGAGCGCAGCGCCGCGGCGCTGGCCAAGTGGCGCGCCACCCGCGGCTGACGCCGAGGTCCTCCAGCAATGTGCGCCACGGTTAGCCGCCGCGCGGGATCACCTCTACCGTGAGGGGCGTGGCCGCCGACGACCTGACGTTGCACGAGGCCGCTGCCCGGCTCGGCGTCCACTACATGACCGCCTACCGCTACGTGCGCCTGGGCCTGCTGCCGGCCACGAAGTCGGGTGGGACCTGGCACGTCGCCGCGGCCGAGCTGGCCGCGTTCAAGGAGCGCGGCGCCACCGTCCCGAGCACGCCCGGCTCGGGCCGCCGGCGGGCGCCGTGGTCGGAGCGGTTGGAGGCGCGCCTGCTGGCGGGCGACGCGCGCGGGGCGTGGAGCGTGGTCGAGGCGGCGTTGGCGGCCGGGGCCGAGCTGGACGAGGTGTACCTCGACGTGCTGGCGCCGGCGATGACGTCCATCGGTGAGCGGTGGCAGCGTGGCGAGCTCGACGTGTCGTTGGAGCACCGGGCGAGCGGCATCGCCATGCGCCTCGTGGGGCGCCTCGGGCCGCGGTTCGTGCGCAGGGGCAGGACCCGCGGCGCGGTGGTGGTGGGCACGCCGGCGGGGGAGCACCACACGCTGCCCGTGGCGATGCTGGCCGACCTGGTCCGCCAGCACGGCTGGGAGGTCAGCGACCTCGGGGCGGACGTGCCCGACGACTCCTTCGTCCACGCCGTCACCACCACCCCGGACGTGGCCGCGGTGGGCGTGTCGATCACCTCCGAGCAGACCCTCCCGGCGGCCCGGCGGGTGATCGCGGCCCTGCGCGAGGCGGTGCTGCCGGGTGTGGTGATCGTCGTCGGGGGCCGCGCGGTCGCCGATCGCGAGGCCGGCCTGGCGCTCGGCGCACACGAGGTGGCGCTGCACGCCCAGGGGTTCGTGGCCATCCTCGACGGCCTCGCCGGCGCCGGCACCGCCGCGGTGTAGCGGCGGCCGCTACCGCCGCGCCCCGCACTGGCCTGGTGTGTCGAACGTGTGTTCGGTAGGCTGTGGCGATGGCGCTGTCGCTGTTGGCCGCACAGGTGGCTCCCGGGGCGCTGGCGCGTGAGCGATCGCTCCCGGTCCACCCGGCGCTGGAGGGGCTGCTGCCCCAGGGCCTGATCCGCGGCAGCACCGTCGCGTGCACCGGTGCGGCCGCCCGGTCGAACGCGGTGCTGATGGCCGCCGGCGCCTCCGCCGCCGGGTCGTGGGTGGGCGTCGCCGGCCTGGGCGACCTCGGGGCGCAGGCGGCCGCCGAGGCCGGCCTCGACCTCCAGCGCGTCGTCATGGTCCGCGGGCCGCGCGACGGCACCCGCTGGGACGACGGCACGTGGGGCCAGGTGCTGGCCGCCCTCGTCGACGGCTTCGACGTGGTGCTCGTCGGGGCCGACGCCGCCGCCCGGCTGCGCGGCGGCACCGCCCGCCGGGTCCAGGCCCGCCTCCAGGCGCGCGGTGGGGTGCTGGTGGTGGTGGGCGACGCCGGTGCCTTCAGCCCCGACCTGCGCGTGAGCGGCCGCTGCCGCTGGCACGGCCTCGGCGAGGGCCACGGGCACCTGCGCGCCCGGGAGGTGGAGCTGGTGGTCGAGGGCCGCCGCGTGCCGAGGGCGCGGCGGGAGACGCTGTGGTTCCCCGACACCGCCGGGCGGATCACCCCCCGGCTCGTGGCCGCGCCCGCCGCAGCGGAGCCGGGCGAGCTGGAGCGCGCCGGCTGAGACGGGTGCCGTGGGAGCCGATGCCGCGCCGACCCCGTCGGGTGATCGGGCGCGCCCTCCGGGCGACGATGCGGGCGACGAGGTGCCCCGCGTGGCCGTCGTGCACTGCCCGCAGTGGCCGGTGGTCGCAGCGGGATGCGAGCTGGACGAGCCGGTCGCCGTGGTCCACGCCAACCGCGTCGTGGCTCGCTCCACGGCGGCCGCCGCCGCCGGCGTGCGCGTGGGCCAGCGGCGCCGGGAGGCGCAGGCCCGCTGCCCCGAGCTGCGCCTGGCTGCACACGACCCCGCTCTCGACGCCCGCGCCTTCCACCCCGTCGCCGACGCCGTCGCCGAGCTCGTGCCCCGGTTGGAGATCACCCGCCCGGGCCTGCTCACCTTCGCCACGCGCGGGCCGTCGCGCTACTTCGGCGGCGATGCGGCGATGGCCCGGCGCGTCCTCGCCGTGGTGGGCGAGGCGCTCGGCGCCCGCGGCGCGGCCGCCGGCGCACCGGGGGTGGGTGTGGCCGACGGGCGCTTCGCCGCCGAGGTGGCCGCCCGCCGCTCCCGCGGGCCGGCTGCCGGTGCGTCGGGGGTCGCCGTCGTCGAGCCCGGGTGCTCCGGCGCGTACCTCGCGCCGCTCTCGCTGCGCTGGCTCACCGATGTCGGCGAGGTCCCCGCCGCCGAGGTCGACCTGCTCCGCCGCCTCGGCCTCACCCGTCTCGGCCAGCTCGCCGCCCTGCCGGCCACCGACGTCCTCGCCCGGTTCGGGCGGAGCGGCGCGGCTGCTCGGCGGATGGCCGCCGGTGCCGACCAGCGCCCGCCCGGTGCGCAGGCCCCACCCCCGGGCCTCGCCGTGGTGCAGGAGTTCGACACGCCGGTCCCGCACCTCGACGCCCTCGTCTTCACGGGCCGGCAGCTGGCCGAGCACCTCGTCGGCGAGCTCGGCGGGCGGGGCCAGGTGTGCACCCAGGTGGTGGTCACCGCCGAGACGGAGCACGGTGAGCGCAGCGAGCGGCAGTGGACGCTCTCCACGGGGCTGTCCGTCGCCCGGATCGTCGAGCGGGTCCGCTGGCAGCTCGACGGCTGGGCCGGCACCGCGGGTCGTGGGCCGGTGGGGGCCGGCGACGGGCCGACCGCCGGGATCATCCTCCTCGGCCTCGAGCCCACGGAGGTGCGCCCCGACGACGGGGTGCAGCTGGGCTTGTGGGGTGGGCGGACGCAGGCCGACGAGTGGGCCCAGCGCGCCGCCGCCCGGCTCGCCGGCCTGGTCGGCGACGAGCAGGTGGTGGTGGCGCAGTGGCGTGGCGGGCGCCAGCCCGGCGACGTGCACCACTGGGTGCCGGCCTCGCTCAGCCCGCTGCTCGACCCCGGCGCGGCGCCGGTGGCAGCGCCGCAGGCGACGGGGCCGGCACCCGACGCGCCGTGGCCGGGCGCGCTCCCGCGCCCGTCGCCCGCGCACGTCTACGCCCAGCCCGTGGCCGTGGAGGTGTCCGACGCGGCGGGCCATGCCGTCACGGTCAGCGGCAGGGGCATCGCCAGCGCAGCCCCTGCCTGCCTGCGCACCGAGCGTGGCGAGGCGGTCGCCGTGGCGGCGTGGGCCGGGCCGTGGTTGCTCGAGGAGCGGTGGTGGGACGCAGCCCGGCACCGGCGCCTGGCCAGGTTCCAGCTGCTCACCGCCGACGGGCGGGCATACCTGGCGAGCGTGGAGCGCCGCCGGTGGTGGCTCCTCGCCGAATACTCGTGACGGCGGCCCGGCAGGCGCGATCAGGCGAGCGAGGCCGCCAGCCGGTCGATGGTCGGGCGCAGGACCATCGTGTACGTGTCCGCCATCGCCGGGTCGCGGTGGGCGTGCTGCGCGGCCAGCCGCTCGGGATCGCGGACCACCGCCATGAACGCCGCCTTCGAGGGGAACAGGTTGCACCGCACCTGGTCCCAGCTCCGACCGTCGCCGACGATGGTGCCCTCCACACCGAACCAGGCGGCCACGCGCCCGCCGTGGCGGCCGGCGACGACCGCGGCTCGTCGCTGGTACGCAGCGATCTGCTCGGGCCCCGTTCGCTCCCCGCCCTCGGCGAACTTGATCACGTGGAGCACCACCACCGGCCCGTCGTCGGAGGTCGGCGGGTGCTCGACCTCGGCCCAGTCCCTGCTGAGCGACGGGTCGAGCGACGGGTCGAGCGACGGGTCGAGCGACGGGTCGAGCGGGCGGCAGCCCATCACGATCGTCGCCGCCATGCCGGCCTCCTTGTGGACGTGCGTGGCCCGGAAGTCCTCGCGCGACTGCATGTCGATGAAGCTCCGCCCGGTGGGGTAGCGGACGATGCCCACGCGGTCCCAGCGCGGCCGAGCGCCGAGCAGCTGCTCGTCCACCTCGGCGACGAAGACCACCTCGGCGCCGATGTCGCGGAGGATCTCCACCGGCGCGTAGCGGTCGTCGGCCTCGCGGCCCGTCACCGGGGCGGCCGGGCGCTCGGCGCCGTACGCGGCAACCTCGCGGTAGTGCATGAGGTTGACCATCCACACCGGTTGGTCGGCGACGCCCGGCTCGGTGGCCAGGCGCATGGCGTACCCGCGGTCGACCTGGCCGTACGTCGGGGCGCTCGTGGACATGCCGCGAGGCTATGAAGTGACAGTCAGTGTGTCAACAGATGTGCTCGAGCCGACGCTCGTGACGGCGCTCGTGACGGCGCTCGTGACGGCGCTCGTCTCAACGTCTCAGGCCGAGACGAGCTTGCGGTCGCCGCGCTCGTGCTCGCTGCGCAGCAGGTCGGTGCTGAGGCGGAACCCGACACCGCGCACGGTGTGGATGAACCGCAGCTCGGGGGCGATCTTCTGCAGCTTGCGACGCAGGTTCGACAGGTGCACGTCGACGACGTGGGTGTCGCCCACCCAGTTCGGGCCCCACACCTCCTCCAACAGCTGCGTGCGTGCCCGCACCTCGGCGGGGTGCCGGCAGAGCTGCTCGAACAGGGCGAACTCGATGCGCGTGACCGGCACGTCCTGGCCGAACACCTGGATCTCCTTGCGGCCCACGTCCACCGTCAGCGGGCCGATCGTGATGAGCGACGCGGCCATCGGGTCCCAGCGGGTGTGCACGTTGCGGGGGCGGCGCAGCAGCGCCTGGCAGCGCGCCGCCAGCTCGTCGGGCGTGACGGGGACGGACACCGCGTCGTCGGCCCCGGCGCGCAGGGCGCGGATGCGCATCGCGTCGGCGCCCGTGGGAGCAATGCCGACGATGTAGGCGTCGGTCTGGCCCCTCACCGTGTCGAACAGGCTGCCGCCGCGCGGGCTGGGCAGCTCGAGGTCGATCATCAGCACGTCGGGCGAGAACGACTCGGCCAGCATGAGGGCGGCCGAGCCCTCGGTGGTGGCGCTCACCGAGAAGCCGCGCTCGCGCAGCGCGACACCGACGACGCGCCGCAGCAGCGCGTCGTTCACCGCGAGCAGCACACGTGGTGCGAGTTGTGCGTCTGGTTCCATCCCTGTAGCTCTCCGTCGTCCCTGACCGCCGCGGGGCGCACGTGGTCGGGAGAGGTATCGGCAGCACCCCCCGCTGCCTCAAGGTGTTTTCGGTGCGTAGCGTGAGCCGCCGTGCGCGAAGGTGCTGATCAGGAACGGTTGTTGCTCGCCGTGCGGGAGGACGTGGCGGGCAGGCGCCCCGTCGACGCCCGCGAGCGGGAGGCGAGGGAGGCCTTCCTCGCCGCGCTCGACCGCCTGGCGCACCCGTTCGACCAGCGCGCCGACCGCACCCACGTCACCGCGTCCGCGGTGGTGACGGGTGAGCGGGGCGTGCTCCTCCACCGGCATCGCCGGCTCGGCATCTGGCTGCAGCCGGGCGGCCACCTCGACGCCGGCGAGGCACCGTGGGAGGCGGCCGCCCGTGAGGCTCGCGAGGAGACCGGTCTCGAGGTGGCGTTGGTGGGCGCAGCGCCCGAGCGGCCGCCGTTGGCCCACGTCGACGTGCACGCCGGCGGGCGGGGCCACGTCCACCTCGACCTCCGCTACCTGGCGGTGGGCCCGTCGTCAGCCCCGGTGCCGCCCGCCGGCGAGAGCCAGGCGGTCGGTTGGTTCCCGTGGCACCGCGCCGTGGCCATGGCCGACCCGGGGCTCGAGGGGATCCTGCGCGCCGTGCAGCCGGGGGTGCCACGACTGCGTCCTGCTCGCCACGGCGACGCCCGGGAGTGCGCGCACGTGTACCTGCGCTCGCGCCGCTTCGCCCTGCCCACCGTGCCGGTCGTGCACGACGATGCCGACGTGCGGCGGTGGGTGGCCGACGAGGTGGTCGGCCACGCGGAGGTGCTCGTCGCCGACCTCGACGGCACGGTCGTGGGGTGGATGGCCCTCTCGGCCGCGGCGGTGCCCGACGCGGGGTGGATCGACCAGCTCTACCTCGACCCCGCCTGGGTGGGCCGCGGGGTCGGGGCCCGCCTGCTCGAGCGGGCCACGGCTCGCTTCCCCGGAGGGCTCGAGCTGTGGACCTTCCAGGCCAACGAGGCGGCCCGCCGGTTCTACGCCCGCCACGGGTTCGCGGAGGTGGAGCTCACCGACGGCCGCGCGAACGAGGAGCGCGCGCCGGACGTGCGGCTGCGCTGGCCGGGTGGCTGAGGCCGTGGCGACGCCGCGTCAGCGGATCGCGAGCGTCGTGTCGGGGTCGAAGAAGTGGAGGCGCTCCGTGTCGACGTGCAGCTCGGCGCGCTCGCCCACCTGCACCGTGGTCCGCGGGTCGAGCCGGGCGACGAACGTGGCGTCCTGCGGCGTGTCGTGGGCCGGCTCGATGGCCATCTCCACGGACGGCGCGTCCACCTGCATGTGCACGACCACCTCGTTGCCGAGGCCCTCGCGGATGGCGACCGTGCCGGTGATGGTGTCGTGCGCGCCCGCGCGCCGTGGCGAGCTGGTGGCGTCCTCCGGGCGGATGCCGATCACCACGTCCCGACCGTGGTAGCCGGCGAGCGCGGCGGGCGTGCCCGCCGCTCCGGGTCGCAGGCTCAGCTCGTTGCCACCGAGGCGGACCACCGTGCGGTCCTCGCCGACCGTGAGGCGGCCGCGCAGCAGGTTCATCTGCGGCGAGCCGATGAACGCGGCCACGAACAGGTTGGCCGGCTCGTCGTAGAGGCGCTGCGGCGTGTCGACCTGCTGGAGGACGCCGGCGCTGAGCACGGCCACCCGGTCGCCCATCGTCATCGCCTCCACCTGGTCGTGGGTGACGTAGACGGTGGTGACGCCGAGGTCGCGCTGCAGCTTCGCGATCTCGGCGCGCATCTGCACGCGGAGCTTGGCGTCGAGGTTGGACAGCGGCTCGTCCATGAGGAAGGCCTTGGGCTGGCGGACGATGGCCCGGCCCATCGCCACCCGCTGGCGTTGGCCGCCGGACAGGCGCGCCGGGCGCCGGTCGAGGTACTCGGTGAGCTCGAGGATGCGCGCCGCCTCGCCCACGCGCCGGTCGATCTCGTCCTTCGGCACCTTGCGGAGCTTGAGGGCGAAGGCGATGTTGTCGCGGACCGTGAGGTGGGGGTAGAGCGCGTAGCTCTGGAACACCATGGCGATGTCGCGGTCCTTCGCCTGGAGCTGGTTGACCACCCGGCCGTCGATGGCGATCGTGCCCGAGGTGATCGTCTCCAGCCCGGCGATCATGCGCAGCGCCGTGCTCTTGCCGCACCCCGACGGCCCGACGAGGACCAGGAACTCGCCGTCCTCGATGTCGATGCTCAGCCCGGCGACGGCGCGCTGGCCGTTCTCGTACACCTTGTCGACCTGATCGAGCGTGATCCGCGCCATCGGCGCCCGTCCCCCTTCCGCCGGCGTACGTGCGCCGGACCCGGTCGAATCGTAGGCCCGCAGGGGAGGCCCGTCGCCCTGGGCGGCGAGGTCCGATCGGGCGATTGCCGGGTCGAACAGGTGTTCGATATCGTCGCGCGATGGGGTTCAACAACCCGGACATGCCCTGGCGGGACGTGGAGGCCCTGCTGTCCGGACGTTCCCCGCTCGAGCCGCGGGAGGTGCCCCCGACGCAGGGCCCGCGGCCCCGGGCCAAGACCGGTCGCGAGCCCGGCTCACCGTCGTGGAACGCCGGCGGCGACGGCCCCGCGTGGAGCCGCAAGCGCCAGCCGTTCGAACCGGCGCCCGACCTCGTCCACGGCTCCGCCGGACGTGGCTGGGGTGGCGGCTCCGGGCGGGTGCCGTACGCCGAGCTGCACTGCCACTCCAACTTCTCGTTCCTCGACGGCGCCTCGCACCCCGAGCAGCTGGCCGAGGAGGCCGCTCGCCTCGACCTCGAGGCGCTGGCCGTCACCGACCACGACGGCCTCTACGGCGTCGTCCGCTTCGCCGAGGCCGCCAGGGCGGTGGGGCTGCCCACGGTGTTCGGTGCGGAGATCACGGTCACCTCCCTGCACGGCTCCGCGGTGCGCGACGAGCGGGCCACCGAGCGCCAGGTGCGCGTGGCCAGCGACGGTGAGCGCCACCAGCCCGACCCGCACGGCCACCACCTCCTCGTGCTCGCCGACGGCCCCGACGGCTACGCCCGCCTCGCCAGGGCGCTCAGCCTCGGCCATCTCGCGGGGGAGAAGGGGTCGCCGCAGTTCACCCTGCCCGACCTCGCCGACGCCGGCCGCGGCCATTGGTGGGTGCTCACGGGGTGCCGCAAGGGCACGGTGCCCGCGGCGCTGCTCGCGGAGGGGCCCGGCGCGGCGCGCCGCGAGCTGCAGCGCCTGGTCGACGCGTTCGGGCGCGACCGGGTGGTGGTCGAGCTGTGGGACCACGGCGACCCGCTCGACTCGGCCCGCAACGACGCGCTGGCCGAGCTGGCGGCGCGCCTCGACCTGGCCTGCGTGGCCACGAACAACGTCCACTACGCCACGCCCGCCGAGCGCCGCCTGGCCACCGCCGTCGCCGCCGTGCGCGCCCGGCGCAGCCTCGACGAGCTCGACCCGTGGCTGCCGGCCGCCGCCGGGGCGCACCTGCGCAGCGGCGCCGAGCAGGCCCGCCGCTTCGCCCGCTACCCGGGGGTGGTCGAGCTGGCCGCCGAGATCGGCCGCGCCGCCGCGTTCGACCTGTCCCTCGTGGCCCCCAGCCTGCCGCCGTACCCGTGCCCGCCGGGGCCCGACGGCACGCCGCTCACCGAGATGCAGCTCCTCCGCCGCCTGGTGGAGGACGGGGCCCGGCGCCGCTACGGCGAGCGCCCCGCCGCCCACGAGGACCTGTCGCTGCGGGCTCGGGCGTGGCGGACCATCGACCACGAGCTCGACGTCATCGAGGGCCTCGGCTTCGCCGGCTACTTCCTCGTCGTGTGGGACATCGTCGAGTTCTGTGACCGGGCGGGCATCTACTGCCAGGGCAGGGGCAGCGCGGCCAACAGCGCCGTCTGCTACGCCCTCGGGGTCACCAAGGCCGACGCCGTGTCGCTCGGGCTGCTGTTCGAGCGGTTCCTGTCGCCCGAGCGCGACGGCCCGCCCGACATCGACCTCGACATCGAGAGCGACCGCCGCGAGGAGGTCATCCAGTACGTGTACGCGCGCTACGGGCGCCACCACACGGCGCAGGTGGCCAACGTGATCACCTACCGGGCCCGGTCGTCGGTGCGCGACATGGCCAAGGCGCTCGGGTTCGCGCCGGGCCAGCAGGACGCGTGGAGCAAGCAGATGGACGCCTGGGGCACGGTGGCCACCACGATGGAGCAGGGCACGGTCGACCAGGGCGCCCACGACATCCCCGCGGCGGTGCTGGAGCTGGCCCTCGAGATCGAGGACGCGCCCCGGCACCTCGGCATCCACTCCGGGGGGATGGTCATCTGCGACCGCCCGGTGATCGAGGTCTGCCCGGTGGAGTGGGCGCGGATGGACCAGCGCAGCGTGCTCCAGTGGGACAAGGACGACTGCGCCGCTGCGGGGCTGGTGAAGTTCGACCTGCTCGGCCTGGGGATGCTCAGCGCGCTGCACTATGCCGTCGACCTGATCCGCGAGCACCGCGGCTACGAGGTCGACCTCGCCACCATTCCGCAGGAGGACGAGGTGTACTCGATGCTGTGCCGCGCCGACACCGTCGGCGTGTTCCAGATCGAGAGCCGGGCGCAGATGGCCACGCTGCCGCGGCTCAAGCCGCGGCGGTTCTACGACCTCGTGGTCGAGGTCGCGCTCATCCGGCCGGGACCGATCCAGGGCGGGTCGGTGCACCCCTACATCCGCCGCCGCAACGGCCAGGAGCCGGTCACCTACCTGCACCCCCTGCTCGAGAACAGCCTCGGCAAGACCCTCGGGGTGCCGCTGTTCCAGGAGCAGCTGATGCAGATGGCCATCGACGTGGCCGGGTTCACGCCCAGCGAGGCCGACCAGCTCCGCCAGGCGATGGGCTCGAAGCGCAGCCGGGCGCGGATGGAGCGGCTGAAGCAGCGCCTCTACGAGGGCATGGCCGCACGGGGGATCACCGGCGAGGTGGCCGACGAGATCTTCACGAAGATGGCCGCGTTCGCCAACTACGGCTTCCCCGAGAGCCACAGCGTGTCGTTCGCCTACCTCGTCTACGCCTCGTCGTGGATCAAGCACCACGAGCCGGCGGCGTTCTGCGCGGCGCTGCTCAACGCCCAGCCGATGGGGTTCTGGAGCCCGCACTCGCTGGTGCAGGACGCCCGCCGCCACGGCGTGGTGGTGCACGGCCCCGACCTGAACGCGTCGCTGGCGACGGCCACGCTCGAGCCGTGCGAGGGCTCGGTGGGCAGCGTGGCCGTGCGCCTCGGCATCGGCTCGGTGCGCGGCATCGGCAGCGAGCTCGCCGAGGAGATCGTCACCCGCCGCGCCGACGTCCCGAACTTTGGCACCACAACGTGGCTGAGCCACGGTGACGTGCCAAAGTTGGGCTACAGCTCGGTGGAGGACCTGGTGCGCCGGGTGCCGGAGCTCAGCCAGGCCCAGCTGGAGGCGCTGGCCACGGCGGGCGCGTTCGGCTGCTTCGGCGTCGAGCGGCGCACGGCGCTGTGGGAGGTGGGCGCCGCCGTGCAGTCGCGGCCCGAGCGCTTGGAGGGGATCGTCACCGGCACGGTGGCGCCGCAGCTGCCGGGCATGGACGAGGTGGAGACGGCCGTGGCCGACCTGTGGGCCACGGGCATCTCCGCCGACGGCCACCCCACCCGGTTCCTGCGCGAGCAGCTGGCCGAGCGGGGCGTGCTCACCGCGGCTCAGCTGCAGACCGCCGAGCCGCG
>VFQR01002680.1_pt1 | contig 10932 bp, 8 predicted proteins | sample 3512321 | NCBI WGS metagenome assembly VFQR01 (sample SAMN10412374, study PRJNA504923) | tailings metagenome | isolation source: Relicate 3 Philex TSF1 revegetated site | place: Philippines: Tuba, Benguet | collected 2017-08-29
AGCGTCGGCGCCGTCGACATGCCGATGTGATGCAGAAGAATGGTGTAGCCATCCGGCGTGGCCTTCGCGACCTGCGCAGGTGCACGCGTGCCGCCGGCACCGGCGACGTTTTCGACGACCACGGTCTGGCCGAGCGTCTTCGTCATCGACTCGGCGATCAGACGGCCGACCGTATCGGTGGGACCGCCAGCGGCGAACGGAATGACGAGGGTGACGTTGCGGGTCGGATAACCCTGAGCCGAGGCACCGGTGATGCCGAGCGCGAGAATGCCCGCGGCGGCGAGTAGCCACTTACGCATATATAGTCCTCCCATAGGCGGCGCTTGGAAACGGCGCCCTTGTTTTCATTGTACGCCGCCGTCCGCCATGCGGAGGGGGCAAGAGGGTCATAGGCACCATCTTGAACCCCCGCCCGTCAAGCCAAAAAGCCGGGCATGCGCGTTAAGAGCGCGCAACTGCAGCATTTTCTCCATCCAAAACCGAGAGCGTTCCGGCAGCCGGATTCGGCGAATTGACTCCTGTTTTCAAGGGGAATATCTGGGGCGAGTTCAGAGAGCGAACATTCATTCGCTTTTATTGCACCGCCACATTACCCCTATTCGATCGCAGTCCGAGGCATTGAAAATGCGCCGCGCCAACACGCAACTTCAGATGGACCGCCGCGAGGAGATTCTCGCTGCCGCCAAACGCTGTTTCTCGCGTAGCGGTTTTCACGGCACGTCCATGCAGGAGATTTGCGCCGAGGCGCAGATGAGCCCCGGCGGCCTCTACCGCTACTTCCCTTCCAAGGAAGCGATCATTGCCGGGATCGCCGAGCAGGACCGCGCCGACGTAGCGGAGAAATTTCAGACCATCGTGGATGCGCCCGACTTTTTCTCGGCGCTTGCGCTCGCGGCACGCCGCTACATCGTCGAAGAGTCGATGGACGAAGTCTGCCTGCACACGGAGATCAAGGCCGAGAGCCGTCGCAATCCTGAAATCGCAAAAATTTACGCTGGCATCGAGCAGGCCGTGAAGACCGGCATGCTCAACGTGCTGCGCGCCGGCGTCGCACGCGGAGACATCTCACCGGACGTCGATCTGGAGATCGCGGCAACGATGCTGATGGCGCTCGTGGACGGCCTTTACTGGCGCCGCGCGGTCGATCCGGCATTCGACGCGGAAACCGTTTTGCCCACGCTGCTCGCGGTCACCCATTTCCTGCTCACCAACCCGAGCGAACAGAACTTCACGAACAAGGTGGCGAGCCATTCGGCCGCCAGGGAGTAAGTCATGCACGGCAATCTCGAACGCACGAAACAGAGCCTCAATCTCGCGCTCAACGAAGCGAAGCAGCGGCTCAAGGCGCTGGAAGAAGCGTCGAAGCCGCTTCGCGCCCGGGTCGAGGCCCTCTACGAGAAGAGCCCCATCAAGGGCAGCAAATTTGCCGCGGTAGCCTTGATCCTGCTCGCCGTGCTCTGGATCGGTTCCGGCCTGATCTTCCCGCACCAATCCGCGCCCGCGTCGAACGCAGCCGATCAGGCCGCCGCGAAATTCCGCGTTGCCGTCACGACCGTGAACGCGCAGCAGTATCAGCCGCGGCTCGTACTTTCCGGCCGCACCGAAGCCGATAAAAAAGTCGCCGTCGTCTCGCGGACGCAGGCGATCATCTCCGAGCTTCGCGTGAAGCGCGGCGATCGCGTGAAAGCCGGCGACGTGCTCGCCGTGCTGACAGACGACGGCCGCAACGCGCAATTGCAGCAGGCCCGCGCACTGGTGCAGCAGCGCAAGGCCGAATTCGAAGCGCGCACGAAACTGATCGAACAGGGCAACCTGCCGAAACTGGACGCCAACGCCATTTCCTCGCAGCTGCGTGCCGCAGAGGCCGCGCTCGCGCAGGCCGAAGCCGAAGTGCAGCGCATCCGGATCCTCGCCCCGTGGGACGGCGTGGTGGATCAGGTAACCGCCGAAGAAGGGCAGTTCCTGATGCTGATGCCCGCGATGGGCGGCGGCACCGGCGGCAATGAAATTGCCCGCATGATTTCGCTCGATCCGATCGTCGCAATCGTAGAAGTCTCGGAAAAGCGGCTCGGCGGCGTCCGCGTCGGGGAAGAAGCCGAACTCCGTTTGGTTTCCGGCGAGGTCGTGAAGGGCAAGGTGCGCTACATCTCGAAGAGCGCTTCCGCCACGACGCGCACGTACCGGATCGATGTCGAGGCGCCGAATCCCGACAACAGGATTCCCGACGGCATCACCACGGAAGTCGCGATCACCCTCGCCGCCGTCGAGGCGACCAAGGTGCCCCGCTCCGCGCTCACGTTTTCCGCGCAGGGCAAACTCGGCGTTCGTGCCGTCAACGGCGACAGCAAAGTCGTCTTCGTTCCGGTCGAGATCGTCGACGACGAACAGCAGTCCATGTGGGTGAAAGGCGTGCCGGATGGCACGCGCGTCATCGTGCAGGGACAGGACTTCGTCCGCGAGAACCAGATCGTCGAGGCCGTTGCCGCCGACCAGCAGAACGCACAGCGCTAAGGGGATTTAGGGATGAACCCCGTCGATTTTGCCATTACCCGCGCGCGGCTCACGATCGCGACGCTGATCTTCCTGCTGCTCGCCGGCGCGGTCGCTTATGTCCGGATCGCGAAAGAGTCCGAACCGGACGTTCGCATTCCGATCGTCTACGTACAGCTCGCACAGCGCGGCATCAGCCCCGAGGACGCCGAGCGGCTGTTGTTGCGTCCGGTCGAAACCAAGCTGAAGTCGGTCGGCAACGTGAAGGAAATGCGCAGCCAGGCCTTCGAAGGCGGTGGATATGTGCTGCTCGAATTCCAGGCGGGCTTTGAATCGAAATCCGCGCTCGCAGACGTGCGCGCGAAGGTGGACGAAGCCAAGCGCGACATGCCGACCGACATGGAAGAGCCGCTGGTGCAGGAGGTGAACCTCTCGCTCTACCCGGTGATCGTGGTGGCGCTTTCCGGCGATGTGCCGGAACGCACGCTCCTGCGCATCGCGCGCACGGCGAAAAATACCATCGAACAGGTTCCCGGCGTGCTTTCGGCCGAGCTGCGCGGTGCACGCGACGAAGTGGTCGAAATCATCGCGAACCCCGCGCTGATGAAGAGCTACAACGTCTCGCTCGACCAGCTTCTGCAGGTGACACGCGCCTCCAACTCGCTCGTTGCCGCCGGCGCAATCGAAGGCGAGACCGGCCGTTTCGCGGTCAAGGTGCCGTCGCTGATCGAAAAGCCGGAAGACGTGCTGCGCATCCCGGTCGCGGCGACGTCCGGAGCCAACGTGACGCTCGGCGACATCGCCGAAGTGCGCCCGACCTTCAAGGACGCGCTGACGATCACGCGTGTGAACGGCCAGCCGGCGATGACGATCGAAGTGTCGAAGCGGACCGGCGAGAACCTCATCAACACCGTCGACGGTGTGAAGAAGGCCGTCGAACAGCTGCAAAAAACCTGGCCTGCCGCGGTCAAGGTGTCGTTCACGCAGGACAAGTCGAAGACGATCCGCATCATGCTGCACGACCTGCAGAACGCGGTCGCAACCGCGGTTCTGCTGGTCACGGTCATCATCCTGTTCGCACTCGGCCTGCGTGCGTCGTTCTTCATCGGCATCGCAATCCCGGCTTCGTTCCTGACCGGCGTGCTCGGGCTTTATCTGGCCGGACTCACGATCAACATCGTCGTGCTGTTCTCGCTGATCCTCGCGGTCGGCATGCTGGTCGATGACGCGATCATCGTCTCCGAATTCGCCGAGCGGCGCATGTCGGAAGGCATGGAGCCGGCTGCCGCCTATTCGCTCGCGGCGAAGCGCATGGCCGCGCCCGTGATCTCGGCGACGCTGACCCGCATCGCCGCATTCTCGCCGCTACTGTTCTGGCCGGGCGTGGTCGGCGAGTTCATGAAGTACATGCCGATCACGCTGATCGCGACCTTGTTCGCCTCGATGATCGTGGCGCTGATCTTCACGCCCACGTTGGGCGCGCTGTTCGGCCGTGCATCTCCGGTTCCACACGACGACCGCGTTTCCGACAAGGGGCCGTATATGCGGCTCGTGAAGCGCGCGATTGCGCGGCCCGGCGCGACCATCATGATCGCGATTGCAACACTGGTCGTGATTCAGGTCGCCTATGGCCGTTTCGGCAAAGGCGTCGAGTTCTTCCCCGATGTCGAACCCGACTTCGGGCAGGTGGTCATTCACGGGCGAGGAAACCTCTCCATCGACGAAAAGGATCGTCTGATGCGGCAGGTCGAAGCCCGCGTGCTGAAATTCCCTGGCCTGTCGACGGTCTACGCCCGCATCGGCGACCAGCCGCGCGGCATGGATGAACTTTCGGAAGACACGGTCGGCGTGATGCAGTTCGAGTTCGCGGACTGGAAGACGCGGCCCAAAGCGCGCGAAATCATGAACCAGATGCGCGAAGTCACGAAGGATATTCCGGGCGCGCTGATCGAGGTGACCGCGCCGCGTGCAGGTCCCCCGACCGGTAAACCGGTGCAGGTCCAGCTCTCTGCCTTGAACCCGGATATGCTTCCCGCAGCCGCGGCAAAGGTGGCGGCGGTGCTCGCGAAGAACCCGCACGTACGCGACCTCGACGACGGCCAGCAACTGCCCGGCATCGACTGGACGATTCAGGTCAACAAAGCCCTTGCCGCGCAATACGGCGCGAGTGCCGCGACCGTCGGCAGCGCGGTGCAACTCGTCACCAACGGCCTGAAGATCACGGACTATCGTCCGCCGGAAGCCGACAAGCCGGTCGACATCATCATTCGTTTTTCGCACGAGCTTCGTTCGCTCGGACAGATCGACGAACTGCGCGCACAGACGTCCGCCGGCCACGTTCCGCTCGGCAACTTCGTCGAGCGCATACCGGCGAAGAAGGTCGGCAACATCAAGCGCGTGAACGGCAACCGCATCATCACGGTGCAGTCGAACGTCGCCGCCGGCGTGCAAAGCTCGGTCGTGCAACAGGAGATCGCGGCGGAAGTCGCAAAGCTCGACCTTGGCCAGGGCGTGCTGTGGAAGATGAAGGGCGAAGACGAAGAGCGCGAAAAAGCGAGCGCCTTCCTCGTCACGGCTTTCGGCACGGCAATCTTCCTGATCTTCACGATCCTGCTCGCGCAGTTCAACAAGATCACGTCGGTCTTTGTCGTGCTCACGGCCGTCGTGCTGTCCACGTTCGGCGTCATGCTCGGCTTCATGCTGATGGGTCAGCCGTTCGGCGTCGTCATGGGCGGCATCGGCGTGATCGCGAACGCGGGCGTGATCGTGAACAACAATATCGTTCTGATCGACACCTACGATCGATTGCGTGAGGAAGGCATGAAGACCTACGACGCGATCCTGCTCACCTGCCGCGAGCGTGCGCGGCCGGTCGTGCTGACCGCGGTCGCGGCCATCCTCGGCGTGCTGCCGATCGCGTTCGCGGTGAACGTCGATTTCATCCAGCGCGAATTGGCCATCGGCGCTCCGGCGACACAGTGGTGGATCAACCTCTCCACCGCGATCGTCTTCGGGCTCGGCTTTGCAACCGTGCTGACGCTGGTCGTGACGCCGGCGATGCTGATGGGCATCGAGCATATGGCCGAGTGGCGCCGCAGGACGTTCGGCAAGAAGACGCCAAGCCCGAAGAAGGCTGGTGGCAAGATCGTCCCCGCCGAATAAAAAACGGGCCGCAGCAAACCTGCGGCCCGTTTCTTTTTCTATGAAGCGTCGCGTCAACCCGCAGCGGTCTGCGGGTTCACCGACTGGCGCTTCTGCGAGAGCTTATTCAGCGCGTTGATATAAGCCTTGGCCGAGGCAACGAGCGTGTCGGCATCCGCGCCGCGGGCGGAAACTTCCTTGCCGCCCTCTTCCAGACGCACCGAGACTTCCGCCTGCGCGTCGGTGCCTTCGGTCACGGCGTGCACCTGATAAAGCATCAGCTTTGCCGTGTGCGGCACCAGCGACTTGATCGCGTTGAAGATCGCGTCCACCGGACCGTTGCCGGTCGCCTCCTCCGTTACAACCTTGCCGTCGATATCGAGCCGCAGCGTCGCACGCTGCGGGCCCTGCGTGCCGGCAACCACCGACAGCGACACGATCTTGATCCGGTCGTGCGCCTGCGCGATTTCGTCGTCCACCAGCGCAACGATATCCTCGTCGTAGACATGCTTCTTCTTGTCGGCGAGCGCCTTGAAGCGGTTGAACGCGTCGTTTAGCGAATTATCACCGAGTTCGTAACCCAACTCCTTCAGTTTCTCGCGGAAGGCGTGGCGGCCCGAGTGCTTGCCCATGACGAGCGAGGTCTTCGAGACCCCGACATCTTCCGGACGCATGATCTCGTAGGTCTGCGTATGCTTGAGCATGCCGTCCTGATGGATGCCGCTTTCGTGCGCGAAGGCGTTCCGGCCGACGATCGCCTTGTTGTACTGCACCGGGAACGAAGTCACCGCAGAGACGAGCTTGGAGGCGCGCGTCAGCATGGTCGCGTCGATATTGTTCCAGTACGGATAGATGTCGCCGCGCGTGCGCAGCGCCATCACGACTTCCTCGAGCGAGGCGTTGCCCGCGCGCTCGCCGATGCCGTTGATGGTGCATTCGATCTGCCGCGCGCCGCCTTCGACGCCGGAAATCGAATTCGCAACCGCCATGCCGAGGTCGTCGTGGCAGTGCACCGAGAAGCGGGCCTTGTCGGAGTTCGGCACGCGCTCGCGCACGGTCTTGAACAATTGCGCGTATTCCGCAGGCGTGGTGTAGCCTACGGTATCGGGAATATTGATCGTGGTGGCACCGGCCTTGATCGCGGCTTCGACGCAACGGCAGAGGAAATCGATTTCCGTACGCGTGCCGTCTTCCGCCGACCACTCGACATCGTCCACGTGATTGCGGGCGCGCGTTACCTGCGCGACCACCATCTGGAACACCTCATCCGGTTCTTTCTGAAGTTTGTACTTCATGTGAACCGGCGACGTGGACAGGAAGGTGTGGATGCGCGGACGTTGCGAATACTTCACGGCCTCGGCGCAACGATCGATATCATTGAAAGCCGCGCGGGAAAGACCGCAGATCACGGAATTCTTCGAGCGCTTGGCGATCTCGGCCACCGAATGAAAGTCGCCTTCGGAGGCGATCGGAAAACCGGCCTCGATAATATCGACGCCCATATCGTCCAGAAGCTCGGCAACTTCGATCTTCTCCTCGAACGTCATCGAAGCGCCGGGACATTGTTCGCCGTCACGCAGCGTCGTGTCGAAGATCAATACGCGGTCTTTTTCGCTGCCTTTCGGCGCGGAGGAATTCGGGTTGTTCATGGTTCAGTTCCTTCTAGGCTTTGCGCCACTCTGGGGCGCTCCGGGGTTCTGTTTCGGCTCGATCCCCTGAGTGCCAAGGCGCAAGCGCCCAGCCGGCCTCAGGGGCGGCGAAGAAGAAGGAGACCCAGAATAAGAGCATTGCCCGGGATCGTGCCGATCCGGGTGGCGAGACGCATATCGCTGGAAATCGTCATGGCGTCAGGCTTTGCTCTCGATTCGCAAATCAGCAGATTTACATGTCAGCTTGGCGGTCGCCGGTTAGCAATCCGTAAGCGGACGGCCGGGTTCTACCCAGCCTCGCCGGACCCTGCAAGCCGCAACTTTGCGCAAGCGAAACAGGCAAGCAAAATAGGTCAGTGCTTTTGCCGTTTGATCCATGCGGAAACGGCTTCCACCACCTGCTCGTCAATGCCGAAAAAGCCATGCGCCGCCTGCGCTTCGCACGGATGCCCTGTGCCTTGCGGGCCGTCGAGCATCAGTACGTCCAGTTTGTCGTCGCCGCGCCACTTGCTGAACTCTTCGATCGAAGCCGGCGACGTGAAGGCACATTGATCCTTCTTATGGCCGATCAGCAACATCTGGACCTGCGCCTTCTGCTTGTTGCCCTGAATCGCTTTCAGGAAACTCGGCTGATCCTTATAGGGCATCAACATCGGAGCGGTGAGCACCACGAAATCCGGCCGGTTCGTTCCTTCGGTGACGAGCAGTGCCACGCCGGTCGTGACGCCCGCACGGCTTGTGCCGACCAGCACGACCGGCTCTGCAATCGTGCGCATGTAGGAGACGAGCGCGCCGATGTCCGCGCCATGCCGCGGATTCCAGCGATAGCCATTCACCGGATTTTTCTCGCCCTTCCAGTCCGGCGCGATATCCGGAACAAGCACCGCAAAGCCCTGCTTCACGTAGTTCGCACGTGTGCGGATCAGTTGGTTGCCGCGACCCCACTTGATCGCGCCGTTCGACGCGATGTCCATCTGCCCGTGACCACCCACAAGCAGGATCACGCTCGCAACCGGTTTCTCGGGCTTCAGAAGAATCGCTCGTATCTTCTGGTTCCGCGACGCAATCTGAACCGTCGGCTCCTGCGCCTGAACGGCACCCGAAAAACAACCCGCAAGAAATACCAGAACGAGAATGACGGCGCGCATGTGCGACCCTTTGCTTAATATTGCATCAAGAAACATTCAGGTACAAACTCGAAAAATCGATAAAGGCATCCGGGATGAAGCGCTTTTTCTTCAGCTTGCCTCTGCTCGTACTTTGTGCGGCATGCGCGAGCACATCGACGCCGGCTCCGCAGCCGCAACAAACGGCTTCCTCGGAGCCGCAGGTGGCCTCGCTCGAGGGTGCCCAAGGGCCTGCGGAATGCACGCGGACGATCAACCAGTTTCAGAACATCATCGCCGCGGATGTCGGAACAGGCTCGCTCGACCGCAACGTCTTCCCACGCATTGCGAGCGACCTCGGTCCGGTACGCGCAGTATGTGCTTCCGGCGACGCCGCCGGAGCGAACCGCGAACTTACCGCGGTCAAAAAGAAGTACGGCTATCGCTGAGACCTGCGTCCCGGGGCCGAAACGGGCCTTCGGAGCAGCGCATGAACGCACGAGCCGCTACTTCTCGTTCATCAGGATTTCGCGCGACTTCCTGATTTCCTCGAGCCCGGCAGCATCGACCTTCGGAAACTGCAGGTTCAGGCCCTGCATGGCTTCGTCGATCGCCGCCGCAACCACAAGCCGCGTGTACCACTTCTTGTCTGCCGGCACGACGTACCACGGCGCGTGCTCGCATGCGGTATTCCGGATCGCGTCCTCATAGGCGCTCATGTACTGGTTCCAGAGCGCACGCTCCGCAACATCGCCGGAATTGAATTTCCAGTTTTTCTCCGGCTCGTCGATGCGGTCGAGAAACCGCTTTTTCTGCTCCTCCTTCGAAACATGCAGAAAGAATTTCAGGACCAGCGTGCCGTTGCGCGCGAGATAGCGTTCGAAGCTGCGGATATCTTCGTAGCGCTCTTCCCAGATGTTCTTGGTGACGAGGCCCTTCGGCAAGCGTTGCTTCTCGAGAATCTCCGGCCGTACCCGCACCACCAGAACTTCCTCGTAGTAGGAGCGGTTGAATACGCCGATGCGTCCACGCTCCGGAAGCGCACAACTCGTCCGCCACATGTAATCGTGATCGAGTTCGATCGCGGTCGGCGCCTTGAAGGAATGTACCTGGCAGCCCTGCGGATTGATGCCCTTCATCACATGCTCGATCGCGCTGTCTTTCCCGGCAGCGTCCATGGCCTGAAAGATGAGAAGCACGGACCAGCGATCCTGCGCGTAAAGCTTCTCCTGCAATTCGGAGAGCGACTTGATATCCTGTTCGAGCCGCTCCTTGGCCTCGCTCTTGTCGATGTCGAGTCCATACGTATCGCCGGGATCGTATTCCGAAAGCTTGAACTTCTTGCCGTCCGTGACCTTGTATAGGTTTGCGAGATCTGCACGCAGCATCGGCTTACTCCCTATAGTTTCTCGGCGCGGAAACGTTTCGAAGGACTGACGAACTCTTCCTGCGCGGCAACCAGCAAAATCTCGCGCGCATTGGCATCCTTGGTCCGCTTCATCAGCCCGAAAATCGAAGACGCCGCATTCTCGAGCGCCTCGGCCGAGGACCTGGAGCGGAGAAGATGAAAGAAGAACAGCGCTGCAATCGTATCGCCCGCGCCGTTCACGGATAGGTCGAGCAGCGGCGTGCGCAACCGGAATTTGCCGTCGGCGCCTGAAGCCATCAGATCGATCGACTCTTTCGGGGTGTCATCGGCATGCACGCTGGTCACGAGAATGGTCTTCGGGCCCATCGCATGCACCTTGTCGATGGCCTGCAGGATTCCCGCGAGCGATGCGGTTTCAACCCCGGCGAGGTAATGCAACTCGAACAGGTTCGGCGTGATGACATCCGCCGTGCGAACCGCGCGGTCGCGCATGAACTCCGGAATTCCGGGACGCACGAAAATGCCACGGCCCACATCGCCGATTACCGGATCGCAGCAGTATTGCGCCTGCGGGTTTGCGGCGCGCACTTTCGCAACCGCCTCAAGGATGGCTTCGCCGATCGCAGCATCGCCCATATAGCCGGAAAGCACGCCGTCGCATTTCGGAAGCGCGCCGCGTTCCTCGATGCCGGTTACGACATCGCGGACGAGGTCCGCACCAAACACCTGCCCGCGCCAGGCCCCGTAACCGGTATGATTGGAAAACTGCACCGTATGCACCGGCCAGACTTCGGCCCCGAGCCGCTGCAGCGGGAACACCGCCGACGCATTACCGACATGACCGTAAGCGACATGGGACTGGATCGAGAGCAGATTCATTGCAGGCCAACCTTAGCGCCAGATGGAAAGCAGCGCGCGTAGCATTTTCTTTGCCTCGCTATTATGGGAAAGACGTCCGGAAAGGAAAGCAGTCCGCCTATGAATGCGCTTGAATCGTTTGCCGCCGAAGTCGTCGCCTTCACCCGCGCCAATCAGGGCTGGGCGCCATTCATCGTGGCCCTGCTCTGTTTTGCGGAATCGCTGGCGGTCGTTTCGTTCTTCGCCCCTGCAACCGTCATCCTGGTCGGCATCGGCGGCTTGATCGGGGTGTCGGATTTCGAAGGCAAGCGGGCGATGC
>VFQR01002681.1_pt1 | contig 10929 bp, 14 predicted proteins | sample 3512321 | NCBI WGS metagenome assembly VFQR01 (sample SAMN10412374, study PRJNA504923) | tailings metagenome | isolation source: Relicate 3 Philex TSF1 revegetated site | place: Philippines: Tuba, Benguet | collected 2017-08-29
GTTGGTGCTGGCCACGGCGGGCGGTGGCGCGGCCTTCTTTGCGGCGAGTGGTCCGCAGCAGCGCAGCCGCTTCTGGCGCGGCCTGCGCTGGGCATGGCTGGCCTGGCGGGTGTGGCGCCGGCCGCGGTGAAACGCGGCCTGGGGTGTCAGCTCAGCGGGCTGTCCCGGCCGCGGCTGTGCGCGGGCACGGCGTCCAGGTCGTGCAGCCAGGGCATGGCCGAGCTCTTCCACACCTGAAGCCGCGGCTGAATCTCGGCGCGTTCATTGACGCAGCCCAGGCGGATGTTCATCACCTTCGGCGTGTCGGCCTCGATCGCGTAGAGCTGGGTGCCGCAGTCGGCACAGAAGGCCTGCGCGCGGCGGTTGCCGCTGGCGGCCACTTTCACGTAGTGGCGGGCCTGGCCCTGCATGTGCACCTGCTCGACCGGCACGGCGATGACCGCGCGAAACGGCGCCCCCGACAGCACCTGGCAGTCGCTGCAATGGCAGACGAAGACCTTCTCAGGGTCGATGAGGGCGGTGAAGCGGATGGCACCGCAATGGCATTGGCCGGTGATTTGCATGGGGCGTCCGCCGGTCAGTTGTCGGCCGCATCGAGCCGCTTCATGCGCTCGCTCTGCCAGTAGACGTCGTCGCCGCCCAGGCCGTCGAGGTTGGCGCGGTTGAGCACGCGGGCCAGCACGAAGAGCAGATCCGACAGGCGGTTCAGGTATTGGCGCGGCGCGGTGTTGATCGTCTCCGCTGCAGCCACGGCCAGCACGGCACGCTCGGCGCGGCGCGCCACGGTGCGGCATACATGCGCGATGGCGGCGCTGCGGGTGCCGGCCGGGAGGATGAACTCCTTCAGGCGCGGCAGGTGTTCGTTGTAGTGGGCCAGGGCTTCGTCCAGGCGCAGCACGGCGGCGTCTTTCAGCAGCATGCCACCGGGCCAGGACAGCTCACCGCCGAGGTTGAACAGCTCGTGCTGGATGGTGATGAGCAACTCCCGGACGTCATCGGGCAGGGGCTCGGCCAGCAGCACGCCGAGGTGGGAGTTGAGCTCGTCGACATCGCCCATGGCCTGCACGCGCAGGTGGGTCTTGGGCACACGGCTGCCGTCGGAGAGGCCGGTGGTGCCATCGTCACCCGTGCGGGTGGCGATCTGGGAGAGGCGGTTGCCCATGGTTGGCGCGGTGAGAAGCCGGAAAACGCGGATTCTCAGCGACCTGCGCCACGCGCCCGGCAGTCAGGGTCAATGACGGCGGCCGCTGCGGTGAAAGCCGGGCTTGTGCACCGGTGCTGCATGCGGGCGCAGCCCGGGGTTGCCCGGCACACGGTCCAGCGCGGGTGGGGCTTCGGCGGGCTGACGATCAAAGCCCGTCAGCTCGCGCCAGCGGGCCACGAGCAGGTCCCATCGCAGCGCCCCGATCACCAGCAACGCAGCGGCAGCGATCAGCAGCAGCCAGGTGAAGTTCATGGTGAAGCTCCCGGTTGTGGAGGCTTGATGCTGGCACCCGGGGCGGTCGGCTGCAACACAATCACCTGATCTGCATCAGGAGATCTGCAATGAACGCGCCCGCCGCCCTCGACGCCGTGGCCCCGCCGCTGCCGGCAGGCCTGCTGTCCACCTTGCAGGCCGAGTTCGGCGCGCGTTGCAGCACGGCGCTCGCGGTGCGCCAGCAGCATGGGCGTGACGAATCGGTGTTCGACGTGCCACCGCCGCAGGCTGTGGTGTTTGTCGATACGGAGGCTGAAGTCGCGCGCGTGGTGTCGCTGTGTGCGGCCCACCGCGTGCCGGTCATTCCCTATGGTGCGGGGTCGTCGCTGGAAGGCCATCTGCTGGCGGTGCAGGGCGGCATCAGCCTGGACGTGTCGCGCATGGACCGCGTGCTGCGCATCGATGCCGAAGACCTCACCGTGACGGTGCAGCCCGGGGTCACGCGCAAGCAGCTCAACGAGGCGCTCAAGCACGAAGGCTTGTTCTTTCCCATCGATCCCGGCGCCGATGCCAGCCTGGGCGGCATGGCCGCCACGCGCGCCAGCGGCACGAACGCGGTGCGCTACGGCACGATGCGCGAGAACGTGCTGGGGCTGCGCTTCGTCAATGCGAACGGCGAGATCGTGCGCACCGGCTCCAGGGCGAAGAAGAGCAGTGCGGGCTACGACCTGACGCGGCTGTTGATCGGCAGTGAAGGCACGCTGGGCGTCATCACCGAACTGACCGTGAAGGTGCATCCGCTGCCCGAGGCGGTATCGGCTGCCGTGTGCTTCTTTCCGAGCATCGATGCCGCGGTGCGAACGGCGATGCAGGTCATCCAGCTCGGTGTGCCGATTGCGCGTTGCGAACTGCTGGACGCGAATGCGATCCGCGCGGTCAATGCGCATGACAAGCTGGGCCTGAAGGAATCCCCGATGCTGCTGATGGAGTTCCACGGCAGCGAAGCCGGCGTGGCCGAGCAGGCGGCGGTGGTGCAGGACGTGGCAGCCGACCACGGCGGCGAAGCCTTCGAATGGGCCACCACGCCCGAAGCCCGCACACGGCTGTGGACGGCCCGCCACCATGCCTACCTCTCGGGCCTGCAGATGCGCCCGGGCTGCCGCGCCGTCACGACCGATACCTGCGTGCCCATCTCGCGCCTGGCCGAGAACATCAATGCCTCGATTGCCGAGGTCGAAGCGGCGGGCCTGCCCTATTTCATCGTGGGCCATGTGGGCGACGGGAACTTCCACCTCGCCTACCTGCTGGACCCGACCCAGCCTGAAGAGCTCGCCACCGCGGAGCGCCTGAGCGCGCAAATGGTGGCGCGAGCCATCGCCATGGAAGGCACCTGCACCGGCGAGCACGGCATCGGCTTGCACAAGCAGAGTTTCCTGGTCGAGGAGACCGGGGACGAGGCCGTGGCCATGATGCGGGCCGTGAAGGCGGCGATGGACCCGCTGGGCATCCTGAACCCGGGCAAGATCTTCCGCTGAGGGCGGGCGGCGCAAACGGTTCCGATCGGGCCGCTCTGGCTCGCTGGTGTGGCCACAATCACGACCTTCGCATCCCTTCAGCCTGACAAGGAGACAGCCCATGTTCAACCACATCATGGTCGGCAGCAACGACATCGAGCGCAGCAAGCGCTTCTACGACGCGGTGCTCGCCGTGCTGGGCGCGCCCGAGGGCGTGCGCAACACGGCGGCTACGGGCCACCAGCGCGTGTTCTATCGCCATGCGGGCAACAGCTTCGGCATCAGCCAGCCGATCAATGGCGAGCCGGCCTGCCATGCCAACGGCGGCACCATCGGCTTCAAGTGCGAATCGGCCGAGCAGGTCAAGACCTTCCACGACGTGGCGGTGGCCCACGGCGGCCAGTCCATCGAAGAGCCGCCCGGCCTGCGCGAAGGCGCCCTCGGCGCGATGCACCTGAGCTATGTGCGCGACCCCGACGGCAACAAGCTCTGCGCGGTGTGGCGCGTGCCCAAGGCCTGATCTTCAATACAGAAGTCTGTATCATCAAGCGCATGAAGACCACGCTGGACCTGAACGACCAACTGCTGGCTGAGGCCAAGGTCTTGGCCGCCCAGCAGCGCACCAGCCTGACGCGCTTGATCGAGGAAGGCCTGCAGTTGCGCCTGCGTGCGCAAGCAGGCAAACCCGTCCCCCGCGCCGTGCGCCTGCCGGTGTTCAAAGGGGGGAACGGGCTGGTGGCGGGGTTGGATGCCCGCAGCAACAAGAGCCTGCTGAACGCCCTCGGCGATGACGCCTGACGTCAACGTGCTGGTCGCGGCCTTCCGCGCGGATCATCCTCATCATCCTGTCGCACGCGCCTGGCTCGAAGAGGCGCTTGGCAACGCGCAGGCCGGCGCCCGATTCACCGTCATGCCGATGGTGATCGCCAGCTTTCTGCGTCTGGTGACCAGCCCGAAGATCTTCGTGACGCCGACGCCGATCGAACAGGCGGTGTCTTTCATCGATGCCTTGCTGGCGGTGCCTGGCGTGCACTTGGCCACCCTGGGCCCTGAATGGCCGAAGCTGCAGGCGCTGTGCCTGGCCAAGCAGTTGCAGGGCAACGATCTGCCCGACGCTTGGTTGGCTGCCGCCGTGGAACACGCCGGAGAGCATCTGGCGAGCTTTGACCGCGACTTTCGCAAGCTTCTGGGGCGTGGCCGTTTCACCTTGCTCATGCCGCCTGGCGCCTGAACCAAGTGCCGAACGAAAAACGCCGCCCGAAGGCGGCGTTTGCACGTCTGAAGCCAGGCCTCAGAACATCGCCTTGAACTGCACGCCGTAGGTGCGCGGCTCGTTGATGAAGCCGGTCAGGTTGTTGAAGTCGATGGCGCCGGTCACGCGGATCTGGTTGGTGATGTTGCGCACGAAGCAAGCGGCTAAGTACTTGCCATTGCCCCAGAGGTAGCCCACGCGCAGGCCGCCTTCGGTGAGGGCCTTGCCGGTGAACTCGGTGGCCTCGTACAGGAAGAAGTTGACCTTTGAGCGGTAGGCCCAGTCGGTGTAGACATAGACCTCATCGCCACTGGCCAGCGGGATGCTGTAGCGGGCGGTCAGGTTGGCCGTCCACTTCGGCGCGTTGGGCAGGGCGTTGCCGTCGACCATGGCGTTGCCGTTGACGATCGGGTCCAGCACGGTCGGGAAGCCGGTGCCCACGCGCAGCGAGCCGCCCGGGGGCACGCCCAGGCCCGCGTCCTTGATCTTGGTGTTGTTCAGCGAGCCGCCGAAGGTCACCAGGAAGTCGGGCGTGATCAGGGCTTCGAGGTTCAGCTCGGCGCCGTTGCCCGTGGCCTTCTTGGCGTTGAGCAGGCGGGTGGCGTTGTTGCTGCCGCCCACGGCCGTGAGCTGCAGGTCCTTGACGGTGTAGCTGAAAAGCGAGCCCGACAGGCGCAGGGTGCGCTTGAGCAGTTCGCTCTTGAAGCCGATCTCGTAGGAGTTGACGTTCTCCGGGCCGGCTTGCGACTGGCCGGCGAAGGCCGAGGCGTTCTGCATCGACGAGGCGCGGAAGCCGTTGGCGTAGCGGGCGTACAGGTTGGTCGTGCTGTCCAGCTTGTAGGTGGCGGACAGATCACCGCTCCACTTGCAGTCGTCCGTGCTGGCCGAGGTGCCGGTGGAGGTGTTGAAGAGGCCGCTGCCGGCGTGGGTGGTCGACAGGTCCTTCTTGTCCTTGGTGTAGCGCAGGCCGGCGCGCAGCTTGAGCTCGTTGCTGACGGCGTAGTTCACCGAACCGAACACCGCCCAGGCCTTGTTGGTCTGCGAGGTGTAGATGTGGTCGATGTCGGCGTGCGTGGTGGTGTTGTAGGTGATGTTGTCGATCGTGTACTTCTCGTCGAAGAGGTACACGCCGGCCTGCCAGGCCAGAGGCCCGGTGGTGTTGGACTCCAGACGCACTTCCTGCGTGAGCTGGCGGTGGCCGTTCATGCCGCTGCCGGTCTCCGACTGGAAGGGCACGCCGGCCTGGCCGGGCACGCCGCCGTCGATGTCGCCGCGCGACAGCGGCTTCACATGCTCGCCGCCGGTGATGGAGTAGATGTTCAGCTCGGGCAGCGACCACTTCAGGCGCAGGCTGCCGCCGGTCTGCTTCAGGGTCTGCTCGTTGACGCCGTTGAAGGCGACGGTGTCGGTGCTGAAGCCGTCGGCCAGGTCGTTGGTGCCGCGCTTGATGGCATTGGCGCGGAAGAGGCGCGGGCTGCCGTCCAGGTCACGCACGTGCAGGTTGGCCAGAGCGCTGAACTGCTTGTGCGGCTCGTACAGCACTTGCGCGCGCACGGCGGTGTCGCGGTAGCCCTCGGTCTTGGGCGTGGCCGCGCCGGGGGCGGTGTTGTCGACCCAGTCGCTGCGGCGCTGGCTCTGCGCGGAGATGCGGGCGGCCCAGTCGCCCGTCAGCGGGAGGTTGGCGGCGCCTTCGAGGTTGAGGGTGCCGTAGTTGCCCACGGTGATGCTGGCGTAGCCGTCCTGCTTCTGGCTCGGCTTGACGGAGTCGAACTTGACGACACCAGCCGGCGTGTTGCGACCGAACAGCGTGCCCTGCGGGCCGGCGACCACTTCGACCGCGGCGGTGTCGAAGATCGGGAAGCCCTTCAGGATGGGGTTCTCCTGGATCACATCGTCGACGATGACGCTGACGGGCTGCGAGGCGTTGAGGCGGAAGTCGGTGTTGCCATAGCCGCGGATGTAGAAGCGCGGGAAGGCGCGGCCGAAGCTGGATTCGATGTTCAGGCTGGGCACGCGGCCCGACAGGAAGCGCAGGTCCTGGCCGCCGGAGGCGAGCACGTCCAGCTTTTCGCCGCTGATCTTGCTGACGGCGTTGGGCACGTCCTGGATGTTCTCGGCGCGGCGCTCGGCCGTGATGACGACGGTTTCAAGCTGGCTGCGATCCTTGGCGGGGGCTTCCTGGGCCAGGGCGGGCAGGGCGGCGCTGAGCGCCAGGGTCAGCAGAGAGAGACGGGGGACGAACATCGACGACGACTCCAAAAAAATGGGCCCCAACCTCGGGGCCGGCGGCGATTGTGCGGACTCACACGCCCCCTGACAGATCTCAGGCGGCCAGGTGTTGCGCGAGTCTGACGGGTTGGTCAGTTTCTAGACGGCTGCCTCGAACCCGTCATCGCGCCATGCACCAGCACGGGGTGCGGTTGCACGAGAACGAGGCGGGCGGGGCCTTGATTCGACACGTGGCGAATCGTCGGCGGGTGTTGAGCGCACACAGTCAGCTTCGTTCATTTCGAGGAACCGCCATGCCCGCCATCACCTGCTTCATCCGCTACGAACTGGACCCCGCCCAGCGCGAGGCCTTCCGGGCCTATGCCCAGGCCTGGGGCCGCATCATTCCGCGCCTGGGCGGGCGGCTGCTGGGTTATTGGCTCCCGTGGGAAGGCACCAATGACGAGGCCTGGGGCTTGGTGGGCTTCGACTCGCTGGCCGCCTACGAGGCCTACCGCGTGCGGCTCAAGGCCGATGCCGAGGCGCAGGCCAACTTCGCGTTCGCGCAGTCGCAGCGATTCATCCGGCGCGAGGAGCGCACCTTCTGCGAGGATGTGCAGCCATGATCGCCGTGATCTTCGAGGTGCAGCCGACCGAGGCGGGCCGGGCCGCCTACTTCGCCCATGCGCAGGCGCTCCAGCCGTTGCTGCAGGCGCGCGACGGCTTTTTGTCGGTGGAGCGCTTCCAGAGCCTGGCCGACCCGGCGCGGCTGCTGTCGCTGTCCTACTGGCGCGACGAGGCGGCGGTGCGCGGCTGGCGCGAACTGGGCCGGCATCGTGAGGCCCAGGCGGCAGGCCGCGAGGGGCTGTTCCACGACTACCGGCTGCGTGTCGCCGAGGTGGTGCGCGACTACGGCCTGCACGACCGCGCGCAGGTGCCGCGTTGAGCCTGGCCGAGCCCCGTCTGGCCCGCGTGGCCGCGGCGATCGCCGACCCCACGCGCGCCCGGGTGCTTGCACGCCTGCTGGATGGCCGCCTGCATACGGCGGGCGAGCTTGCCGCGCATGCCGGCGTGACCGCGCCGACCATGTCGGCCCACTTGAAGCTGCTGCTGGATGAAGGCCTGGCCCGGGTGCGCCCGCAGGGCAGGCATCGCTACTACGCGTTGGCCGATGGCGATGTGGCGCATGCGCTGGAAGCGTTGTTGCGGGTGGCCGAGGGGCCGGCCGCGGCGCCTGCGGCTGACCTGCGCCGCTGGCAGCGGCCGCAGATGCGGGCGCTTCGCCACGCACGCAGCTGCTACGGGCATTTGGCCGGCGAGTTGGGCGTGCAGTGGCGGGAGGGGCTGCTCGCGCGTGGCTGGGTACGGGCCGAACCTCAAGGGGGCTATGCCGTGACGCCGGCCGGCCAGGCGGTGCTGGACGAGTTGCTGCCCGGCGTGGTGGCCCCGGAAGCCGCAGGCCGGCGCCTCTATGACTGCGTGGACTGGTCTGAGCGCCGTGACCACTTCGCCGGCCCGTTGGCCGTGGCGTGGCTGGAAGCGATGCTGGCCCAGGGCTGGCTGCGCCGCACCGCAGGCTCGCGTGCGCTGCAACTGCTGCCACCGGGTCATGCGGCCTGGCCCGTGGCCCTGTCGACACGCCTGGAGGGCGGGTGAGCTAACGACACTGGCCAGTGGTTCAAGCAGCGGCAGAATGCGCTGCATGAAGCTCAACACGCGCATCGTCGTCCTGGCCCTGGCGGGCCTGTCTGCATGGGCCGCTCTGCCCGCCTCGGCGGCAGATCCCCTGGCGCCCTATCCCGTGTCCGTCTGGAGCCGCGTGCTGTTCGGCCCCGATGGCAAGCCGCAGACGCTGGAGGTGGTGGACGCGGACCAGTACCCCGCGCGCTTCGTGCAGAACGTCAAGCAGCGCGTCGCCCAGGCCACCATCCAGCCGCCGGTGTTGGACGGCAAACCGGTCACGCTGCGCTCGGGCGTGGAGATGCGCTTCGTGATCAGCCCCAAGCCGGAAGGCGGCGCCCAGGTGCGGGTGGATGGCCTCACCGTCGGGGCGCTGCCGGTCAAGCGCTATCTGGCCGCCTACCCGGCCGACATCGCCGCCACCGGCGGATGGGAGGGCGAGGTGACCGGTGTGTGCACCATCGGCACCAATGGCCGCTGCCGTGTGGTGGATGTGTTGGCCACGGCCGGCATGCCCGAGAGCGTTCGCCGTTATGCCAAGGTGTCGCTCGATGGCTGGCAGTTCGAGCCGCAGGAAGTGGACGGCAAGCCGGTCGAGTCGGAGTACCGGCTCGTCATGCGCTTGAACACGCTCGACACGGCGCCTGAGGATTTCCGCCAGGACAAGTTCCAGCGCCTGCTGAAGGGCAAGTGAGCGTGGCCTGGTTGCTGCTCGTCGTCGCCGGGTTGTTGGAGGTGGGCTGGGCCATCGGCCTGAAGTACACCGAGGGCTTCACGCGCCCGCTGCCCACGGCTGCCACCGTGGCTGCCATGGTCGCGAGCGTGGGCCTGCTGGGCGTGGCCATGAAGACCCTGCCCGTGGGTACGGCCTACGCGGTGTGGGTGGGTGTGGGCGCGGTCGGGACGGCCGCGCTGGGCATGGTGCTGTTCCAGGAGCCGGCGACGGTGGGCCGCCTGGTGAGTCTGGCGCTCATCGTGGCGGGCATCGTGGGGTTGAAGCTGGCCAGCTGAGGCCGGCGGGCGTGCTTTTTCCCGCTGTCGCATGCGCGCGACTGGTGCTGGTTTTTGGCCGGCATAGTCGCGCCTGGAGGACACGACATGAGCGCAGTGATGGATGGATCGATGGTGTATTGCCGGGGTTGCGGAAAGCAGCTCCACGTCACGGCGGTGACCTGCCCGCAGTGTGGCGCGCCGCAGCAGGCGGCGGGTGTGTCCGACAAGAAGGTCCTGCCGGCGTTCCTGCTCTGCTTCTTCCTCGGCTGGCTGGGCGTGCACCGGTTCTACGTCGGCAAGATCGGCACCGGCATCCTGCAGATCATCACCTTCGGCGGCCTGGGCATCTGGTACCTGATCGACTTCATCATGATCATCGTCGGGGCCTTCACCGACAAATCGGGCCGCAAGCTCACGCAGTGGACCTGACGCGCCACGGCGCCTGAGCCGCGGCGCCGGGCGCCGTTCAATGCGCCTGCGGCGGCACGTTCCAGCGCCGCGTCACGTCGCCGCGGGCGTTCACGCTTTCCAGGTTCACCGCAAAGCCCCACAGCCGGCCGACGTGCTTGAGCACTTCCTGTGCGCTGTCGTGCAGCGGGCGGTTGAGGTGCTGGATGTGGCGCAAGGTGAGGGAGCGGTCGCCGCGCAGGTTGACGTTCCAGACCTGGATGTTGGGCTCGCGGGTGGAGAGGTCGTACTGGCGTGACAGCGCCTGGCGCAGGTGGCGGTAGCCGGTCTCGTCGTGGATGGCCGAGATCTCGTATTCGGCCTTGGCCTCGTCGTCGAGGATGGCGAAGAGCCGGAAGTCGCGCATGACCTTCGGGCTCAGGTACTGGCCGATGAAGCTCTCGTCCTTGAAGTTGCGCATCGCGTGATCGAGTGTGGGCAGCCAGTCGCTGCCGGCGATGTCGGGGAACCAAGCGCGGTCTTCTTCCGTCGGCGTCTCGCAGATGCGCTTGATGTCGGTGTACATCGCAAAGCCGAGCGCGTAGGGGTTGAGGTTGGCGCCGGGGTGCTGGTAGACGACGTTGGTGTGGGACTTGAGCCACTCGATCATCATGCCGTCGGAGAGGTACCCGTCGTCGTACATCTGGTTGAGCAGCCGGTGGTGCCAGAAGGTGGCCCAGCCTTCGTTCATCACCTGGGTCTGGCGCTGCGGGTAGAAGTACTGCGCGATCTTGCGCACGATGCGCACGATCTCGCGCTGCCAGGGTTCCAGCAGTGGTGCGTTCTTTTCGATGAAGTACAGCAGGTTCTCCTGCGGCTCCTCGGGGAAGCGGCGGCTCTCGGCGGCCTCATCGGGCCGGTCGGGCTTCTTCGGCAGCGTGCGCCAGAGGTCGTTGACCTGCATCTGGGCGTGGTGCTCGCGGTCTTTCAGGCGTGCGCGCTCCTCGGCGAGGGACAGCTTGGCCGGCCGGCGGTAGCGGTCCACGCCGTGGTTCATCAGCGCGTGGCAGCTGTCGAGCAGGGTCTCCACCGCGTCCAGGCCATGGCGCTCCTCGCAGTCGGCGACGTAGTTCTTGGCGTAGACGAGGTAGTCGATGATGGACGAGGCATCCGTCCACATGCGAAAGAGGTAGTTGCCTTTGAAAAAGGAGTTGTGCCCGTAGCAGGCATGCGCGATGACCAGCGCCTGCATGGCCAGCGTGTTCTCCTCCATCAGGTAGGCGATGCAGGGGTCGGAGTTGATGACGATCTCGTAGGCCAGGCCCATCTGGCCGCGCTTGTAGTTGCGCTCGGTGGCGATGAACTCCTTGCCGTAGCTCCAGTGCCGGTAGTTCACGGGCATGCCCACCGAGGCATAGGCGTCCATCATCTGCTCGGCGGTGATGACCTCGAGCTGGTTGGCGTAGGGGTCCAGTCCG
>VFQR01002682.1_pt1 | contig 10928 bp, 5 predicted proteins | sample 3512321 | NCBI WGS metagenome assembly VFQR01 (sample SAMN10412374, study PRJNA504923) | tailings metagenome | isolation source: Relicate 3 Philex TSF1 revegetated site | place: Philippines: Tuba, Benguet | collected 2017-08-29
CCAAACCCACCAACATCCAAACAGAACCTGTCAACTTTTGACCAGGACTCGACAGTGACTCCTGACTCCTGTCTCCCGTCTCCTGCCTCCTGACTCCTACCTCCTGTCTCCGGGCGCGAAGCGCCCTCCGCGGTTAGCGCCGATGGAGCATCCTCTTGCGTCTCTTCGTGGCCAATCGCCTCCGTGCTCTAGACGCCAGCCCGAGAACGAGAACGATGGTTTCATTCCATGACCCATCACCGATGACCCATGACCCGGCGCGCGCGCCGCGCGCGCCTAATACCGCCCCGCACGTCCTTCCGCCCACCCGACGTTGAGCCAGTGCAACAGCGCGGCCCGCAGGTCGGCCCCGTAGGTCGCCAGCACATCCGGATTGAGCGCGAGGTACTCCTCGGCGCGGAACAGGTCGTCGTAGACCTCGCCCGCGTAGATCCCCGTATCGCGATAGTACAACCACGCCTTCAGACCATCCGAACCAAACCTGCTCTTGTACTTCGGGTAGCGCGCCAGATAGCCCGCCACATCGAATCCGGCCGGCACGGAGTCGGAAAAGAGGTTCAAACCGTCCAACGCCGTACCTGCGCCGTCGCTCGTGGTCGATTCGGTCGTAGTCGTAGTCGTGGTCGTTGTCTTGCTCGAGCCTTTGCCGCCTGTTCGCTGCGTGGTGGAGGTCGCGACGGTCAAGGCGGCGCCGCTGCTCGTCGCGCGGCCCACGGAGTTCGTCGCCACCAGCGAGTACAGCCCGACGTCCGTGCTGCGCGCTGACGCGAGACTCAGCTTGGTGGTGAAGGCACCGGACACATTGCCGCCATCGTTCAGGGCCACACCGTCCTTGTGCCACCGATACGCGGGAGCCGGGTTGCCCGAAGCCTCGGCCGTGAAACTTACGGCCGATCCCTCTTTCACAGAACGTGAGGTCGGCTGGACGATGAAGACCGGCGCGGACGCCAACGCGACCACGGTCAGGACCGCGTCTCCCGACAACGCCGTGCCGACGCTGTTGGTCGCCACCACGCTGTAACGCCCCGCCTGCCCGAGGGTGACCCCGGACAGCTTCAAGGTCGCGGTGCCCGCCCCGGACACTGTGCCGCCGTCAACCAGATCCACGCCATCCTTCCGCCAGCGAAAGGTCGGAGCCGGACTACCGGTAGCCGTCACGGCAAACGTGACGGTCGCGCCTTCCGTAACCGACTGGGAGACGGGCTGGGAGGTCAACGCCGGCAAGGTCGTCGACCCGACCATCAACGTGGCGGCGTCGGTGGTCGTCGAGCCGGCGGCGTTGGCCACCACCACCGTGTAGGTGCCCGCGTCCGTGGACGCGAAGGACGAGATCACGTAACGGTCGCCGGAAACGCCGCTCAACACCACGCCATCGCGACGCCATTGATAAGTGAACGGGGCGGTGCCCTCCGCGGTCACCGCCAACGTGACCGCGGCTCCCGGGTTGAGCGTGACACTCTGCTGCCCCTGGGCATCGGCGACGAAGAGGCCGGCCACGAAGAACCCGAGGGCGGTGCTCGCACGCCGCAGCGCCGCGAAGAAACCTCTAATCAGGAAACCGTGAAGGTGCAGGTCTTGCATACCTTCACGTTACGAACGCGGCACCGCTATCGTCCAAAACCGCTCACGCTTGAGCCCGACTTTCACGCGGCGGTTACACCCGCGATGAAAAGCCCGTAAACGACCCACCCATTCGGGCCTGTCGCGCCTGGGTAATAGTCCCCTTGCCTCCGGAACGTCCAACCGCTCCGGACAAGCTGTCTTTCCTTTCGTATCCTTTTTTCGGATACTTATTTGACTCGAAGATTAGGTGTATTCAAATCATGTTTACATCAAGTTTGGCCGAAGCAAACCGACTGCGGACCCTTGCCCGGACTGTTCCGCCGAGCGGCCGAGCCGGCGCCAACCGGACTCCCCGCGTCTAGGGGACTCCTCCCGGTAGGGCGCGTTGCGCCGGTTGAAGCTGAATGTTGAAGTTTAAGCCCGTTCGACAGGCTCAGGGCTGGCCCATTCGACCCGTGCGACCCGTTCGACAAGCTCAGGGTCTGTGACAAGCTCAGGGTCTGTGACAAGCTCGGGGCTGGGCAGGAGCCAGGAGGCGGTAATCCCATCATTCTCTTTCTCGTAATCGTTCTCTTTCTCGGGCTTGGGTGCTTCGCACCCGGTTATCGGTCAGAGGTGATCGGGTATGGGCCGAGCTGTAGGCCCGGTGCCCTCACCGGGGCGCACCACATGAGGACACGCGGCCTTCAGGCGCGCGCGCCACGCGCGCGCCTAGAACCGGCCCTGCCATCCTTCGGCATAGCCGATGTTCACCCAGTGCAGCAGGGCGGCCCGGAGGTCAGGTCCGTAGGCAGCGAGCAACTCCGGATGTAGGGCCAGGTATTCCTCCGGCCGGAAGAGCTCGTCGTACACTTCACCCGCATACACCCCGGTGTCCCGGTAGTAGCGCCAGGCGGCGAGCGCGTTGCCCTTAAAGCGGCTCTTGTACTTCGGATAGCGGGCAATGTAGCCCGTGTAGCTAAACGCGGCCGGCACCTGGTTGTCGTAGGTCAGCAGCTCGCTGAGGGCCGGCACGGTCGACACCGGTTCCGGTTCGGGTTCCGGCTGCACCACCGGCGGGGTACTCACCGTCACGGCCGCATCGCTGCTCGAGGCCGAACCCGCAGTGTTCGTAGCGACCACGCGGTAGAGACCGGTGTTGGCCGACGTAGCGGCCGTGATGACGAGGGAGCCTGTGGTCACACCAGAGAGATTGCCGCCATTGAACAGCGGCACACCGTCCTTGTACCACTGGTAAGCGGGAGCCGGACTACCGCTGGCGGCCGCGGTTAGGGTTACGGTCGCGCCTTCGAGCACCGACTGCGAGACCGGCTGCGTGGTGATGGCCGGGGCGACAGCCAGCGCCTCAACGGTCAAGCTGGCCCCACTGCTTCGGACCGAGCCCAGCGAGTTCGTGACCCGCACCGAATAACTCGCCGCGCTGCCCAACGAGACGTTCATCAGCGTCAATGTCGCCGTCGTAGCACCCGAGATGGTCTGTGTATTGTCGATCATGCCACCGTTGCGCAGCCACTGATACTGCACCGCCGGGTTGCCGGTCGCCACCACCGTAAAGGTCACCGTCGCACCTTCTTTCGCCGTCTGGCTAACCGGATGGCTCAGAATCCTCGGTGCCGACAGAGCAGCCGAGATCGTCAGGCTGGCACCCGAGCTGACCGCGGTCCCTGCCACATTGCTCGCCGCCACCGTGTACGTGGCCGCATCGGCTGCACTGACATTCGTGAGGGTAAGGGTGGCGCTGGTCGCGCCGGACACGTTGCCGCCATCCGCCACGGCCACGCCGTTCTTGCGCCACTGGTAGGTCGGTGCAGGGTTGCCGCTCGCGCTCGCCGTAAAGCTCACGGTCGCGCCTTCCGTCACACTCTGCGCCACCGGCTGCGTCGTGATCGAAGGGGCGACATACGGGTCGAGGACGGTCAACGTCGCCGACGACGACGTGACCGAGCCGGCGGCATTGGCCGCGACGAGACGATAAGAACCGGCATCGGCCGCGGAGACACTGGTGAGGGTAAGGCTGGACGTGGAGGATCCGAGGATCCGGCCATTGTCGGTCACGGGTACGCCGGCACGTTCCCACCGGTAGGTCATGGGCTCAGAACCCGTCACGGTCGCGCTGAAGACCACGGTGGCCCCGGAGTACACCGACTGCGAGAGCGGCGATGCCACCATCACGGGAGCCACCGCCGCTTCGATCACGAGCGTAGCAGCGTCGGAGAGGGTTGAGCCGGCGCTATTCGCAACCTTCACGGTGTAGACACCGGCATCGGCAGCCCCCACGGATGCAATCGCATAACGATCGCTGGTGGCTCCGGCGAGCGGCACACCGTCACGCCGCCATTCATAGGTGAAAGGAGCCGTGCCTTCGGCCGTCACCGACAACGTGACCGCCCGGCCCGGTGCCAGCGTCACCAGGTGGTCGGCCCGCACCGGGACGACCAGTGCCAGAAGCAACAGCATCGCGAGTCCAAAGCCCCGCGCCACCGGACGGGGGCCGCACGCCTGACGCCCCCTCAGGGAGCGGTTTCCGGAATGATATAGAGTCGCATTCATGGTCATTTCTTTGATGACCCAAGCGTATTCTATAAGGCCCCCGCCCCTCTATAGAGAGGCGGTCTCACCCCGGTCTTTGACCAGCGGATTACCGTGCAAATGAAATCGCTGTAAACACCCTATGATATTTTCCCGGATACCCCCGGGGCGAATCCCCTGTAAAAGCCGGCTTGATCCCCCGGTTTCCGTGGCATCTTTTTGACCGTATCCTTCGGCCGAATACGATTTCTCCTCTGATTATTCAGCCCCTCATGGTTCCTTTACAGATCCAGCCCCGCTTTTTACTCAGCTCCCGACTTCACGGCCGTTTTTTTGACAATTCGGGAAGATCCGGGGTCAACCGGCCCCTTCCGGGCTGTTTCCCCCATGAGCAAACTTAACGCGGGCGAATCAGAATCGTACAAGCAACCGCATCACGGCGACTTAGCGTAACGCCAACGAAATCGTAAACAGCGGCCTTCGCGTCGTAAAAACAAGGGGGCTCAATTTTACCACCGCGACGCGCGACGCGGCTGAAGGAAGAAGGCTGAAGGGTGAAGGCGGAAATCGGATCGTTCTCGCCCTCAGGATCGCCCGGGATCGGAACACGGTTGGCCACGAAAAGGCACAAGAAATTCAGACGGGCGCGTTGCGCCCGGTGATGGGTTATCGGTAAGGGGATATAGGTTCTAAATCGGGGAAGCACGGCCGAACCCTCTGACCCATCACCCCTGACCTCTGACCGTACGCAGCGCGTAGCGCCCCTGTAGGCCGCGTGTCCCCACGCGGCGCGCCCGGTGAGGGCACCGGGCCTGCAGCTCGGCACCATGACTTGGCGCGCAGCGCCCTCAGATCCGAGAACGATTACGATTACGAGAACGAGAACGAGGTCCAGCCCCCTGACCCCTTACCTCTGACCCATGACCCGCGCGCGCACCGCGAGCAGAACGCCGAGGGCAAGGATCAGGATGAGACCGGTCGAGCCGCCACCACCGCCGCCACCTCCTCCGGAGGACGGCGCGGACGGAGTGCCCGACGGAGCGCTTGGCGGAGCAGGCGTCGGGCTGGGGGCCACGGACGGCGCCTCCGGCTCGTTCACGGCCGGGGCGGACACCAACGTCACCGTAGAGACCGAACCCGTGAGCGTCACGCGGCGGATCGCTGCATTGCCAGTATCCGCCACATAGAGACTGCCGGCCCCGTCGAAGGCGACCGAACGCGGCTGGCTGAGCCAAGCCCCGGCCCCCTGGCCGTCACGCAATCCGGCCACACCCGGCAATCCCGCCAAGGTCGAGACCTCGCCGCCAGGCGTGAGTTTGCGGATGACCGAGTTGCCCATATCAGCCACGTAGACGTTGCCGGAGCCATCGACCGCGACACCCGTCGGCTGGTTGAACAGGGCGTCGCTCGCCGTGCCGTCGCGCGCGCCGCTCACGCCGAAGATGCCGGCGATCGTGGTCACCACCCCCTGCGGAGAAATCTTCCGGATCAGGTTGTTCCCAGCATCAGCCACATAGACGTGGCCATCGGCATCGACCGCGAGGCCGGCCGGCTGATTAAAGCGCGCCTGACGTCCCGTGCCGTCGGCATCGCCCGGCTCACCCGGCGTACCGGCGAAGGTCGTGACCTCGCCGTTGGACGCGATGCGCCGCACCGTGTGCATCATGGCGTCGGTCACATAAACCGTACCCGAGGCGTCGCGGGCCACCCCGGCCGGTGACGAAAACGTCGCGGAGAGCGCGGCACCATCCGCGGCACCGCGGAACGACGCCGATCCAGCGACAGTCGACACCCGACCGCCCGCCTCGACCCATCGGATCAGGGCATTCGCGCGATCGGCCACCAGCACACCATTGCCGCCCGCCGGCGCGAGACCGCTGGGGTCGTTGAAGCGCGCCGCCGTGCCCGTGCCATCGGACGCGCCGACCGTACCCGCCGCTCCGGCGAGCACGCGCAGCCGCCCATCCGCCTCCAACAGAAAGACCTGGTCGAGCGAGGCGTCCGACACGTAAACCCCGCCATTGGGCGTCACCGCCACGGCAACCGGGAACGGCAGCAACGCAGACGGAGCGGGTGCGGGCGCCGGAGCCGGCGAAGGTGCAGGGGCCGGCGCGGGCGAAGGCGAGGGCGACGGCGCAGGTCCCTCCAACGCGAGCGTTGCACCCTGACTGGTGGCAGCGCCGGCGCTGTTGGTGGCCACGGCCGTGTACGTGCCGACATCGGCCGACGAGACGGAGGTAACCGTGAGGGTAGCGCTCGACGCGCCGGATACATTGCCGAGGTTGAACAAGGCGATGCCATTGCGATACCACTGGAGAGTCGGAGCCGGGGAACCGCTGGCCGTGACACTGAAGGTTACACTCGAACCCGCCGCGACCGTACGCGAAGCGGGCTGGGTCGCGATCGTGGGCGCGACGGCGGCCTCGGTCACCGTCAAGGTGGCACCGTTGCTCGTGACCGAGCCGGCAGAATTTGAAACCAGCACGGTGTAGGTGCCGGCATCCGCGGACGCGGCGGCACCCAAGGACAGGGCGGACGTCGTCGCGCCAGAAACGTTGCCTCCATCCACCAGGGCGACGCCGTTGCGACGCCACTGGTAGGACGGCGCTGGCGAACCGGAGGCTTCCACCGTGAACACCGCACCCGCCCCGGACGCCACCGTGAGGGAGGAAGGCTGCCGGGTGACCGCCGGCGCCGTGGTCGTCGACTGCGGGGGCGTGGTCGGAGGCGGATTCGTGACCGTCAAGGTCGCGCCACCGCTGGTCGCCGACCCAGCGCCATTCGAGACAACCAGCGTGTAGGTGCCGTTGTCGCTGGTCGCGGCGCCCGAGATGGTCAGGGTCGTGGTGGTGACGCCGGAGACGCGGCCGCCGTTGGCGAGCGCCACTCCGTCCTTGCGCCACTGATACGTGAGGGTCGGCGAGCCCGAGGCCGAGGCGGTAAACGTGACGGAGTCACCTGCAAGCACGCTGCGGGACAACGGCTGCGCGGTCAGCAGGGGCGCCGTGAGCATCTCCAACGAGAGGGTCGCAGCGTCGGAGACGGTCGAACCGGCGCTGTTGGCCACCACCACGGTGTACACACCGGCATGCGATGACGCAAAGGAGGCAATCGGATACGAGGATCCGGTCGCACCTGGGAGGTTCACGCCATCCTTCCGCCACTGGTAAGTGAACGGCTGCGTGCCGTCGGCCGTGACCGAGAGCGTCACAGCGCGCCCGGCGGCGAGCGTCAGGGCCTGGTCCGCCGCGGCGGTGCCGGCCGCGGCACACGCCAGCAGTCCGGAAAGGACCCATCCCATTACCCGGCGCAGGCCGTTCCGTGGCCTGTTTACCGGTGCTGCAACCCCATGATGCGCCGTCGTGGTCATATCTATAATGACCCGACTTTAGGTTATATAAGAAGGTGCGGTCCAAGGGAACGGGACGGCCGCAGGGAGTTTGACAGCCGGATTACACAACCGGTGAAAACCACGTAAACGCCGTGGTGAAAACCCCCGGTTAACCTGGGTGAATCACCCCGTATCGGACTGATGAAATCCGTCAGCCCGGTTTACACGTATCTTTTTTTTGAATACATTACTCCCTCTGACGAATCCGGATTTATATAATAATTTACTCCCCGTTCGTCCGACCCCGACCAGCCCAAACGGGCCGGTCGGCCGGCACGCACCCGGCCGGGAGATCCGGGAATATCATCCGGACAATCCCCCAGGACTTCGCCGGCCTGGCGCTATCTCCCAGCGCGAACGCATCCACCTTGCACTCGGAAGAAGAGGCGGACAACCGCTGCAGCAAGACCGAGCCCGAGCAAAGCAACGGGCAAGGCGGACCCCGGCGAGCCGCCACCCGAGCCGCCACCCGTCGACCCACCCGCCGGCGGGGCCGGGGCAGGCGACGGGGCGGGGGCAGGCGCGGGCGGCGGAGTGCTGGGCACGGTATCGCCCGCCGACAAGCTGAGGGTCGTCACCGCTCCGTCGGATGCCAGGCGGCGGAGACTGGCGTTGCCGGTGTCAGCCACGATCACGCTGCCATCCGTCGCCACTGCGAGCGCCCGGGGTTGGTTGAACCACGCGTCGAGGCCCCGTCCATCCTTGTGGCCGGTCACTCCCGGCAGACCCGCCACGGTGGTGACCCTGCCCTCGCGGGATACTTTTCGGATGGTCGAACTGCCACTGTCGGCAACCCAAAGATCGCCGGACGATGAAATCGCGAGCCCCGCCGGATGGTCGAACCAAGCGTCGGCGCCGGTGCCATCGCGCGCTCCGCTGACGCCAGTAAGGCCGGCCAAAGTGATGACGCGACCGTCCGGATCGATCCGGCGCAACGTATGGTTGGCCGTATCCGCAACGTAGATCCGACCGTCACGATCAACCGCCACGCCCGACGGCTGATGAAAGCGGGCCGCGCCACCCACGCCATCCGCATCGCCTGCCTCTCCCTCCCGGCCAGCCACGGTCAGTACCTCCCCGTTGGCCTTCACCCGACGCACCGTGTGGCTCATGGCGTCCACCACGACCACGTCGCCGGCTGACGTCATCGCGACGGCTGCGGGGGCCGAGAAGGTGGCCTCTGCGGCCGGTCCATCCGCTGCGCCCCGTCGCGCGGGATCACCGGCCAGGCGAGAGACCCGGCCCGAGGTTTCCACCCGGCGGATCAAGGCGTTACCCCGATCCGCGAGGACCAGGCGACCCGTCGGATCGACAGCCAGTCCGGCGGGATCATTGAACCGAGCCTGCAGACCGGTGCCATCATCGCTGCCCACGTTTCCGTTGGCGCCGGCCAGCGCCTTCAAGCCCGAATCCCGGCCTACCCACAGCACCTGGTCCAACGCAGCATCCGCCACGGCAATCTCGCCGGAGGCGAGCACGGCCACGCCCACAGGAAACGGCAAACTGGCCATCTCGACGCGCAGACGGGTGGCAAACACCGGCGTACTCTTGCCCGCGGTGCCGTCGACCAGACGGAACACCACCCCGGTGTCTCCGGAGGTGAGCCCTGAAATGGTCAAGGTGCCGGTATTCGCCCCGACGTACCGGCCGCCCTCCGGCAAGGACGACCACGTCAGCCCGCCGTCATCCGATCGCTGCCAGGACGGTTGGGCCGCCGCCGTCGAGCCGCCCAACGTGATGGCACGCCCTTCGGCGGCAAGGGTCGCGGTTTGCGTCGCCACCACCAGCGCGACCGGGCCGCCGGTTGTCGCACCCGCAGCGTTGCGCACCACCACCGAGTAGGCGCCGCCATCCGCGAGGGTAGCCGAGGCCAGGGTCAGACGGGGGGTGCCCACTCCGGAGAGGCGAGCCGTCTCAGACAAGGCCACCCCATCCTTTCGCCATTCGTAAACAAAAGGAGGGGTCCCGTCGACGGTGACCGAAAGGTGCACCGCACGCCCCACTTCGACGGTCATTCCGGCGGCGCCCTGAACCGCCGCGCAAGCGGCAACACATGCCGCCGCCCATCGGGCGCCAATCAAACCTTCTTCAGCAAGATCATCGCTGCCTCCCTCACGTTCAGATCTGCGCAAGTGCCATACCCCGTCCAAACCGGGTTGGCTTTAACCGAAGGCGGAATCCTGTCCGCCTTACCAAGGCAACGTACTCGCATGCCGCGCGTGAACACGGGGATTGCCCTCAGGTTCCGTGAAAAGTTCGACCCACCCGTTTTCAGCCGAGGCTTACGATTTATTTACGTCATCCGATGGCAATGGCGTGACGCTCAGCGTTCTCAGGTGATTCCCTCATGAGCGATAAACCGATTTCATGGTTCGGCTACGTAAGTTCCACCACACACGCGGCCGCGAAAAGGATTGTTGCGCAAAGCACCTTCGATTACCTGTTCCTCTGCCTGAAACCCCCCGTGTTTTTTATGGAAATGGCTCCCTCGAATGCTTGGTTCTCCACGGCCCGCCGCAGCTGCCGCGGCGCCGCCTTGTTCGCCGCCGTGCTGGCCGCCGGACCCACGGCTTGGGCAGAATCGGTTCTCGCCGAATCCTCTGCCGCCGCCGCGCAGCGCATGGACGACGCGCTGAAGGCGGCTGGGGTCCCGCCAGCTGCCGCGGCGATCACGTCTCCCCTGCAATGGGCCAACATCGGCCTGCGCCCTCATTTTTCATACCGCTATCTGTACGGCGACGGCATTCGCTCCGGTCCCGCACGTTCGGAGAAGTCCTCCGTTCACACGGTTTCCCCCGGCATGACCTTTGAAATTGGGTCGCGCTGGACGGCGGATTACACCGCCTCGAAGACTTTCTACTCGTCCGATGCCTTCCGGGATCGGCTCGACCACAGCGCACGAGTCAGCGGCGCGACCAACTACGGTGACCTGTCGCTGTCGGCCGACTACCGCTTCGCCGATTCAGAAACTCCGCTGGCGGAAACAGCGGAGCAGACGCGGCAGCGCACCCACCAAGCCTCGTTGTCCGCAGGCTACAGTCTCGGCAGTCGCACCGGCCTCACTTCTAGTATTTCGTACAGCACCCGTTCGGCCGTGCGCTCGACGCCCGGCTACGAGGAGTGGTCCTTTGTCGAGGGACTGCAGTACCAGGTCACGCCGACGCTGCGCGCGGGCATCAACGCCGGCTTTGGTTTCACCTACCTCGAGGAAGGCGCCGACATGTCCTACCTGCGCCCTCAGGCGACGGTAAGCTGGCAAGCCACCGACAAGGTGTCCCTCGGTGCCTCCGCAGGCTGGGAAGAACGGTCCTTTGACGACAGTGACCAGGCCGACCGGGGCAAGCCGACCTACAGTGGCTCCCTCGCCTACCGCCCCTTCGAGACCACGACCCTCGTCCTGACCGGCAGCCGTGGCGTATCGGTTTCCTTCTTCCGCGACCAGATC
>VFQR01002683.1_pt1 | contig 10927 bp, 9 predicted proteins | sample 3512321 | NCBI WGS metagenome assembly VFQR01 (sample SAMN10412374, study PRJNA504923) | tailings metagenome | isolation source: Relicate 3 Philex TSF1 revegetated site | place: Philippines: Tuba, Benguet | collected 2017-08-29
AAACTTCTGGGTGGGAGGTGTCCATGCCTAAAGCCCTGTGCTCTGGATGTACTGATCTGTTGAAGCTCTTTGATTATTGCTGACTCTTTCCCCGCGTCGTTGCCACCGCATTCTGACGCAACCTCTGCCCCCTTGCCAACATCAGTCTTCTGACGAACCCACGAGGATTTCCAGGATCCTGACGAGTTTCTGGCAGGTGGAAATCTCCCCTTGACCCTTTGGCGACGTTCGACAACAACCAGTGGGAAAATCTGTCGAGATCGATTGAGGTAGACGTGCAAGGCCCGGCTGAAACGATGGGGCCGCTGGAGGCAACATGCCCAGGTTCTGGCCATTTGCAAATCGTTTGCCTGCTGCATTGCCACCGACATGCAAGGCCTGGGTGCTGAATGTCATGAGTCGCACCGGGATACGCCTCGGCATGTCGGCTCTCTTTCTTTCCACCAACGATCCCGCATATGCCAGCGATCAACTGGCCGGGGCCAGGGCCCTCGAAGAACTGGGGTGGGAAGTCATCGATTCCCGATTGGTCAATCAGAAAACTCATCGACCAATCGTCACCACGGAATCGGCACCTGCCGTGCTGGCTCACCCAGGTTTTACGCCACCACACTCGGCTTTGACACCACACTCCGGGGCGATCAATGACCACTTGTTTTGTAACGATCTCGACGAACACCAGAAATTTGATCTGATTGTTCTGCCGGGTGTCATCGATGGAGAAAACCTGCTCTCGCGCCGGTTGCGATTGCAGACCGCGAGGTGGCTGTCATTGCTGGCTCCGGCAGGATTTTTTGTCATCCCCCAGTTACAGAGTTCCACACAGGGAGTTTCGATACAAGAAACATCAGCAGAGAGAATTTCGGCAGAGGGAACTTCCGCAGAGAACCATGGTCTGGAGTGTTACCTTCGTCATCTCACCTGCTTTCCCGGGGATGTCCAGGTTTTGCAGGAACAGCCACGATGGCGGGACATTTTCTCGGCGGCCGGCCGGCGGAAGTCTGCCCATGGGCAAAAGTTTTCCACGGCATCATCACCTGCAAAAACAAAGGGATTGGAAAACACCTCCCAGCGAAATCATGCTCATCTGGTGCTGCAGATTCCCCCGATTTCTCAGAGTTTGAGTGATTGGGAAAATTACGTTGAGAAAGGCTTACTCACAGAAATGGCGGCCTGTTGTCCTGGCCATCAGCAACTCACCCATCAGCAACTCAACATTGCCGCAAGTGATCGGCAAAATCGCCTGGCTGCCGGGGCAAGCTCTCCAGAAAAGAGCCCCTTCTTCAATGAGCGTCGCAAGGCTGCCTGATCGAACGCAGCTTTTCTCGCAGCCTCTTTGTGGCGACTTGCATGTCGAATCCACTCGGGCCCACTATCATGCGGAGGGTTGCCTGATGGAGCAACTTGACCGATGATACGTGTGCAGACTCTGTTGCGAGAGGCTTTTCAGGTTGTGAGAAGCTTCTCGAATTCTCTCAACTGTCGCCAGGAATGATCCTCATGAAGCTGCTGTTGCCTATCATTTTCGCCGTGATGACGGGTTTGTTCTGGGGGACTTATGGCCCAGCCGTCGGGTTTGCTAGACAAGCCAATCCAGGCGATACGAACGCGTTCAAGCCTTACCTGATGATTGGGCTGGCTTACCTGGTCTGGGGTGTGATTGGCGGTGCCGTGGCCATGCGGGCCACAGGGGCGACATTTACCTACAATGGCGGACAGGCGACCTGGGGCTTTATTGCCGGTTCGCTGGGAGCGTTTGGCGCCCTATCGCTTACATTTGCGATGTTTAAAGGGGGGATGGCAATGCCCCAGGTTGTGATGCCGATTGTCTTCGGCACGGCAGTCTCCGTCAGTGCCATTGTGGCGACGTTGACCATTAAAAATGTCGAAGTGAATCCCATGCTCTATGTCGGGATTGTGGGGATGGCCATCTGCATTGTGATTGTGGCCTATTTCACGCCTCACCCCAAAAAGCATGGCCCACCCCCAACTCCTGCCGCACAGGTGACAACTCCTACGACCAGCCACCAGGCCTGATGAAATTGGATTCCCGACGATCGCCGTCGACCGAACAAGACTTTGTGGAGCATACCTGCGGATCGATGCAGGCATGCTCCACAGTCTTTTGTGGCGAATCATCGTGACCACAATTCCGGCAGAGTGGCCCAGACGTGGCTTTGCATCTCTGGGTGACGAAAGTCACAAGAAAGTCGTGCAAAACTCCACATCAGTTGCGTATCCAGAGAGCATAATTCTCCGTGCCAAGCTCACGACCCGAAATGAGCATGCTGGAGTTGTGGTTGAGATTGACCGTAGGAAGTAGAAAACACATGCTTGCTCAGAGCCGCAAGCATGGCACGGATATTTAAGAATTTTGAATGCTGAGTGGTTGCAGGTTGGTGGGGTGCGTGGAGTGCTCGGAATAACCAGCATCAATTTGGCAGCCTGAATTGGTGCATTGGCATTTATCCTACTCATGAGGATGCGCGAGTGGTAGTGAGTGGTAGTGAGTGGAATATGGTCTGCATAGCGGAGCCGACGATACTTACACATTGATATGTTAAGGAATGGTCGTTCTCCTTCTCAAAGATCCACTGCGAATACATTCCGTATCCTTCGTTGCTGCGATCCAGAAGATCTCATTTGATGACATCGTCATTTCACGACAGTCGTTAGCAGGAATGCGAGTCTGCACTGCTGCGTCCGGAGTAGTGCGCCAAATGCATATCTCTGGATTTTGAAACCCACTCCTGTGTTCACCAGCCTGGTCAGGCTGGGAGAAACTCACAAAGTGCTCGCTGGCGATGTACCCAAGCAATTGGTGACGCTCTGGCCCAGAAAGTCGAACAAGATCGGTTCGATCGCCCGTTTCAACATCCCACTTGGAGATCCCCTCATTTGTTGAGGTTAACACGTAATCACCAGAAGGAGAAATAATTGTTCCCTGTGCTCGCATATGCTCGTAATCGCCGCCCCACTTAAGGATTCTGTAAACCTTAAAGTCATTGGAATCAACAATCGCAATGCTGTTTGTCATGGTAGCGACAACCGTCGAAGAACCTGCAACACACTTTAGGTCAGAGATCTCGTCGGGCATGACTGTCTTCTGAACAAATGCTCCCGAGAGATCGACCTTCTCAATAGAAGCTTCAAGTATATTGTTTTCGTCTGTGGACCTTAATGCGTAGATAAAAGAGTCTTTGGTAAAGCATCCTGCAGTTACCATGTTCAAACCTACTGGTCGGACGGCAACAATTTCCGATTCGTTAAACAGTATGACCTTACTCGGCGTGGGGGCCTGAGAGTTCAAGCCAAACCCTGTCCATACTCTATCAAGAGAAATTCCACAACTGATTATTACACCGCCGGGAAACCGGCACATCAGATCAGCTTGTGACTTCCGGTCTGACGCTGATCGGTCGATTCGGTAAAGGTTCGACGTTACTCGTGCTGGAAAGAATACAGGGTCTGCTTCTCTCAACTTTCGGTCCAATATCAGAAGTGCTCCATCTGCAGACGTCAGCAGGGACGGAGTAATTGCTCCAGGCTTGCCAGGTAGGGGAATCGGATGTTCTTCCTGCAAATACCATTCAGCTTTTGAACTTTTGCTCTGGCTCGAAGCTATCCACAGCATGAGCGTCAGGGCAGTAATGGACACAAGGGCAAACATCCACAGCATTTGCCTGGGGTGCGTTAAGGGCATGGTGTGATTAGTCCTTCGAGGATGTGTCATTTTGTCGACGAAAGTCCAAACGCGACGACCTGCCTTATGACCACGCCCCTCCACTGTGTCCTGACATTTCGGCGATCAGGGGCGCGTCGCTGGGTGGTACAGGTTGTCTGTCGTGATCTGCCTTTGTGCTGGAAGCAAAAGAGGTTTTTTTTCGGGAAGTAATGTCATGTGAGTCTTTGAGTAATTAAGGTAGAAACTTGGCGGAGTTACCTGTCCTTTAATGCCCCTTTTGTCGCTTCGCCACCCCGGTAGATATCGGTATTCCCACTAGGGCCAGCCTATAAAATATAGTCTGAACTGTAATCAAAATGCGGCTGAACCTTTTGTTGATCTTACTGGATTTCAGATGAGTTTGTCGACGGGCAGAATATGCTTGCACAGAGCCGCAAGCATGGCACGGAGGTTGAGAATTTTGAATACCGAGCGTGTCATACATGCCTAGTCGAACGGATCGTACTTGTCTTCAGGCCGGCGCGACTCGAAATAACATCGGGCCCCGCCGATCAACCAGCAGATCAGTGCCGCCACGACCCCCACAGGAACCAGAAATAGTCCCATAAAGACAAAGGCAATGATGGCGATCCCCATGCCGGCCACAAAGGGAAACTCACCTCCACTGCTGATAGTGGCCCACAGAACGGACAAAGGGAATATCACCACAATCGAGAAAACTCCAGCCATGACGGCACGCCCAAGAGCGGGCCATGGTTCGCAGCGGCAAAACACGAACCATCCCAGCGCACCCATCGCTCCCACGAACAGGCTCGACCCCCATGATCCCGCCGTCGATCCTGATCGCAGCGAGTGCGGCAACACCCCCAGATCGGCCACAAACCACACCAGAGTGTAGACCAGCATCACAATCAAAAGCTGGATGATCTGTGGAGACCATTGCCTGAGGATGGAAAGGATCGAATGCTCTGTCCTGCTCATCAGCCAACACTTGATTCTGATTGATAAAACCGTGATCGAGCCGTTGCCTGCGGAGCGGTCACCATCCGTTGTTGTGCTCAATCAGATGCCGCAATAAATGGGGGTAAAGCGTCGCGGAAAATCGTTGGACGGATCCATCCGCGAGGAGTGCCAGAAAACCTCGATCGCCGACGTTGCCCAGACCTTGTGCCGGGTTGGGCTTCTCGTAGGTCAAGCCGCCGGGTTTGGTCCAGATCGTCGCCTGGTCGGCTCCTGCCTGGACGACGAGAATCGTATGCATGGTGCTGTCGCGGAGAGCCTTCAGGGGGAGTCCTTCATCGCCACCGAGGGGGGTCCCTTCTCCAACGAAGACTTGAAAAGGTGTCTTCGTCGGGTCGGCGACAAGATCCGAGTGGAAAACTTCGGGCATCTGTTGCGCGAGCTTCAAGTTGTGCTCGCTATCCCATGGCTCCCCGAGATGAAACTCGTTGTACAAATCGGCTCGGCCCAGAAAGGGGAGCAAATGGACCCGCCAGCTCAAGCCTCCTTTGTCGCCGACTTCCGGTCCCCGCGAGTTCGAGGGGAATCGATCGTGGACATCGTGATATCGATGCAGCGCCAGGCCAATCTGCTTCAAAGAGTTTCGTTCGCTGTTGGCAAACCATTCACGGCCCAATTTCACGAACAGCGGATGTACCAGATCGGGAAGCTCTTTGATGTTCGCAGGGGCGAGTGCCGTCAAGACGATGTGGGCCCCTTCCTGCTTGACGACGACACCTTTCATGCTGTTGACGACAAAATCGACCAAGGGAGCCCCAGCAGCGGATTCGATCAGGCCCGGGACAACCGCCCTCGCGATGTTCAACTGTTTCCGCAAATCCTCAGTGGCCACTGCCGATGATTCTGGCTGTCGGGTCAGCAGTTCCACCCGTGCGAGCGTACCGCCGGCAGTCCTGCGACTTAGATCGGCATCGATCACGATCGACTCGAATTTCAGGAGCTGCTCCGCCTGCGGAAGGAAACTCGCCATTTTTTCCCAAAGAGCATCCTGCGACTTGATATCGACCGCGATGGAGAGGTCATCGGTGCGACTCAGCCGATCGATGAGCGGATGCTGCGCGTTCGTGGTGGCTGTGCCAGTTCTCAGGCGGGATTGCAGTGCTTCGTAGTTTCCCATGACGACCGTGGTTGGTGTGGGTGCCCACATGCCAACCCCGTCTTTCAAGTAAACTGTCTCGCCATTGATCGTGGTCCACTCATTCGCGGATCGCTCCATGTGGTGGGCGGCGACCGGTTCTTTGAGTGTTGCAATCATGGTCGGGAGGGGTTGCAAGCGATTTGATGGAGCGTAGACCCCTTGGAAGTTGAGCCATTCACCGCCGCGCGCCGTCATGAAAGCGACCAGATCCTGATCGCGGATGTTGGGCGAGACCTTCAGGATTCGGCCCGACATCATCACGATGGGTCGACCTTCGGTGGGAATCCCGCCCAGGGACTGACGCACATTATCAAGGTCGATTGGCAAGCCGCCGGGCTTTGTCCATTCGGTGGCCAGCGATTGATCGGCCACCACAATCATGATGGTACTTTCATGACCATCCCTGTCGTCGCGTAACGAGGGGCCTTGCGCCCTACCATTCTGAAAAACGAGTTTCTCGCCCACCGGCAGGTGCATGGAGGTCTTCCCTGGTTCGGTAACACCCGCTGTAGCGAAGAACTTCGGCATCTTGGGGATCAACGTTTTGTTGTGTGGACTATCCCAGGGTTCATCGAAGTGGAACTGTTTGTAGAGTTCCAACTCGTCGAGCAGAGGAAGCAAATGGACTCGCCAGCTCAAGCCGGTGGCTTTTCCCTCAGCGTCACCATCGGGCCGCACAAGACGATCTTTGAAGACATCGGCGTAGTTGTGCATAGCGAGATCGATTTGTAAAAGGCCCCATAAGGGATCGCGCGACCTGTCCAGCTTCTTCACTTCGCCGAGCTTGGCCAGTTGTGCCCATTGGTCGACGACGGGTTGATCGACGGCGATCAGCAGGCGTTCGATATAGGCGGGATTCTGAAGGAATGGCCAATTCATGAGTGGTGATTCAGCCAGCAGTCCCGCACCCTCGGCTTGTCGATACAGTGGCGACTCAACGATATTCCGCAGCCTGACCGAAGCCAGGGCCACACTGTTGTTCGGAAGATACTTCTGCTCAGGAGACATCTCGCTGGCAGCAGCGCTGTGCGACAAGACTACGGGAAGGACATCAGGCAACAGGAGGCTACAAGACAGAGCCGCCATGATCCAAATCGTTCGACGCATGTTTCACCCTTCATTCTCGAACGCAGACGTGCCGCAGGCACAGGGGAAGAATTCCCGAAGAGAGGTTTGCGGCGGGGCGCACGCCGATTCTGCTAATCTCACCATTTACCAATCTCCCGGCAAGAAGAATTCCGTTCAGTACATAACGAATTTCAAAGATTGATGCCTGCAGAATCGGCGACGCTTCTGATGGCAGACACAAACGATGTGGCGGGTGGGTGAAATGTGGCCGACGGGATAGGTGTTGTCCTGCTCTCAGCGTGGAAGACGTTGGCCGGTGGCGGGAATAGTATGGGCAGGGGACGATCGAGGTTCTGCTGCCGAAGGAACGGCGACGCGACTTTTTGACGATCTTGGCTGGAATGCTTACTGAGTAAGGGCGTTGTTCATGGTTTGGTGTGGCAAAGCCAGCTTTGGAGTGAGCGAAGATTCAGCCCGGGCGCACGTTGCGCATTGAGCACAACGATGCCGTTTTGAGGGTTGTTTCCTTGGACTGTCGTTACGTAGACGTGAAAAGCCACGTCTGGGTGGGCCTGAGAAGCGAGGCCCCGCGACCTCGTTTTGCATCATCTCTCCGTTCATATCGGGTTACTCGACCTTGGCGAGGAGTGGCAGTCGTTCGCGAGAAGATACCACCACGCCACCTGGTTTCTCGATCGTAACTGCGAACATATACGCGTCTTGAACATACAGTTTTGCGTTGATCGGGATGACAACCTCTTCGGTTGATGTGATGTCGAACACCCCGCCATCAATCGGCGTCATATCGCTTTGATTTCTGGCGAAAATCCACAACTGATACTGCTCCTGACTGGGTGTGTTTACCGGCAACCCTTGAAATCGCATGAAACCTTTTTGCTGAGAAGCACTCCAGACGATGTCGCCCGTTGCACCTTCACTGGGCGTAGGCCCGGGCAACCATTTTGCCTGCACAAGCCCCTGTTTCGCAGTGAGTAATTCAGCGCGTCGTTGAGCAACGTCAGGGCGTACTATTTCCACCGGGAGGTTATTGATCCAGGTAAGCACCGCAAACATCAGGCAGAGAGCTGAAACAAACCACGGCAGATACTTCTTTCCACGAAGGGCCTTCGAAGGGAAAGTCGAGGGGTTGGCTAACGACACAACGGGCTTTGCGGCCAATTCCTGCGAGGCTCGAATCCGGATTGCTCGCCGTAGATGTTCAGGCAGCGGTTCCGTATGCATGTCGGCCCAAATCACATCAAGTGAAGCGACAACCTTATCCAACTGTTCGAGTTCTTCGACCGGGATTCGACTCGCAATCCTGTCGTATTCCCTCTTTTCTTCTTCGGTCAGCCCAAACAGCAGTCGCGTCACCTGGATATCTTCCCAACGTCTGGTCTCAGGGTTTGAATGGCTGCTCATATGACCTCGACTTCATTCGAACGTGGCTGGTTGCGGACTTGCATGCAAACGCGGAGCTGTAACAACCCGCGTCGTGCAATTGTTTTCACCGTGCCCAGGGCCAGCCCCGTCTGTATAGCGATTCGCGTTTGCGGCAAGCCATGATAGATCGATAGTTCCAGCACTTTCCGTTCGTCTTTTCGCAGCCTCTCCAGACAAGCCGCAGCCTGGGCTACTTCTTCTGCTAATTCTGCAGGGGAAGTCTGGAGAGGAGCCGCATGTTGCAAGGCAAGTTCATCGATCGGTTGTGATTCCAACTGGCGGCCAGACTTCCGGAGCCGATCAATCAAACGACGCCGCGTGAGCATTGCTACAAAGGTCGCCTCCCCCGCAAGCTCCCCGCGATAACGGTCCGCATTCTTCCACAAGTCCACGAAGACCTCCTGAACGGCGTCTTCAGCATCAGATATCGAAGAGGAGAGTCGACGGGCGAGCGACCAGACGAGCCCGCTATAGCGATCGATACATTCATCAACCGCTCCGGTATCACCGTTGGCAATGCGGGTCAAAAGCGAGACTTGCAAATCAGCCTCCTCTCACAGGACGTGCAAAGGGACGGGGTCGGTAAGCAGGCCAACCCCGTCCATCTTGCGTTACGGCTACAAGGCATACTACTTGGGCAACATAACTGCGTCGATCACGTGAATGACGCCATTACTGGTCACAATATCGGTCTTCACAACGTTCGCACCGCCGACGCTCACTTTGCCACCATCAACAGCAATCTTCACGGCAGAGCCTTGTACTGTCTTTGCCTCAGTGAGGTTGACAACGTCTTTGGCCATAACTTTGCCGGGAACCACATGATAGGTCAGGATAGCAATCAGTTTCTCCTTGTTTTCGGGCTTCAGCAACGACTCCACCGTACCCTTGGGAAGCTTGGCGAAAGCTTCGTCGGTCGGGGCAAAGACAGTGAATGGCCCCTTGCCCTTCAATGTATCCACCAGCTCGGCCGCCTGGACAGCAGCCACCAGCGTTTTGAAGCTACCCGCACCTACCGCAGTATCCACGATATCCTTCTTATCCTCGGCAGATGCAAATAACGAAGTTCCCAAAACAACAGCCAACGACAAGACACCAGCAAAAAACAATTTCATGTTCAGACTCCCTTTGACAATGGTTCGATGGTTTGAGATCCGAAAAGCGATTCTGTCGACAGAACTGAGCAGCTCGCTTGTGCATTCGCTGAGCACTCATCGACGGATTTAAAATTCATTCCAGAATCACGTTTTTCCACAGATTCAACGCCAGAACTACGATGCCCACTCGCGAGGGAATGTCGAAAGCCCTTGAACATGAGACTTTCTGCATGGTGCTGCTGTGTCAATTTGGCATGGGGCATTTCGAGGTTAACCCGTGGCGGACCGGCATCCGGAAGTTTCGCCAGACCGAAGAGATCGGGCTTTCGACATGCCAGATCTCCCAAATCTGTTCACGATCCTTCATCGTGAATGACTCGATGCATGGGTGGGCTCGAACTTGATGAGGCTGTTGCCTGGGAGGGAATGAAGTCCTGCTCCTTTATATTGACGAATGATACGCATGCCAATCTATTCGGTGGGCGACCTGAGAATCAGGCATTACCTTTCGCCGCCACCGCATGAACTCCACCCCAGACAGCAGTTCTCAAGGAGCGTCTGAGGCGCGATCGAACAAGCCATACCAATGGCCCATGTCCTAAAACAGTTTTCTCACAACATTTTTTGCCCTAACAGTCAAAAGAAGCCAATGGCTACCTTTAGAAAATCGAACTTTTTTGAATCCGCGCAAATGATTTCAGCGAATTCATGTGCATAACCCTCTTTGGGGTTCGAACGGAAGTGCAAAGTAACTCAACGGAACCACAAAGATGAGAAAATCGAAAAGACTCGGTGAAATCATTGTCATGGCACTCGCGTTTATCTGTTTGGCCAGCACGCACGCGCAGACGATCGCCCCTTCGAAACCTGCAACCAACGAAAATCAACTTCCCGCCGGCGTTACACCAAAGCGTGTTTCACCAGCCGAGTTCAAGAAGGAGTATGCCTTAATCGGAATGCCCCAAACGATGCACAGTGTCACTTACCTGGGTCAGCGTGATGGGCGCTATTACATCAATCATCGTTCCAAATCCGTTATCAGCGGGAAGTGGTCAGACCGCGTCATCTATGTGGACCTTGCTGAACTTGATGAGAAATTTCGGGACTCCCTCCCGAAGACCGAGATGAATGCACAAAGAGAAGCAGCCAACCCAGACACCGTCGATACCGCTGATGCAAAGGCGTACGCAAAGCTCAAGGGAAACCGTCCTGGCGAGGAGCGTGAGTACGAAATCGCTCCCGGCGTGAAGATGACCTTCTGCTGGTGCCCACCAGGCGAGTTCATTATGGGCAGCCCGCCATCCGAGGAGGGCAGGGAGAGCAGAGAGGATCAGGTCAACGTCAACCTGAGCAAGGGCTTCTGGATCTCAAAAACCGAGGTGACCCAATCGCAGTGGGCGGCAGTGATGGGGAGCAATCCATTGGATGGTATCGGCCCCTACGGCAAGCCGCACCCCGAGAGCACCAAAGGTCCCA
>VFQR01002684.1_pt1 | contig 10926 bp, 10 predicted proteins | sample 3512321 | NCBI WGS metagenome assembly VFQR01 (sample SAMN10412374, study PRJNA504923) | tailings metagenome | isolation source: Relicate 3 Philex TSF1 revegetated site | place: Philippines: Tuba, Benguet | collected 2017-08-29
ACAGGACTTACGCAAAAATAACGTAATTCCGTCATTACGAGCGATAGCGTACTCCTACACAGAAGCAAGCTACGCGGAGCGTCTCGTAGAGAAGTAATCCCCCCTGACGCTGGGATTGCTTCCCTACACTCCGTTTCGGTCGCAATGACAATATCGGCGTTGCGTAAGTCCTATTATTATCAAAATCTCTGCCTTATCGAAGTTCTGCGCCGCTTAGACTTCTCTTGGGGTCGCCGTGTCGCCGCGTCAGTCCATTATTCATTCACCAGTCGGACTCTAATACCAACTGAATTCTGACTCCTGACTTGTGAATTCTGTTTTGAGAACTCAGAATTTAAAATTAACCAGACTTGGATATCCAAGGTCAATAATTTGAATAAAATGTAGTAATCCAGATGACAAGCCTTTATCTTGAGATATGGGGTTGTTCTCTTGTCCCCTTGTCCTTGTGAGGCCTGGTATGGATTTTGAAAGCAAAGCTAAAACTTCAACTACAACAAATAATGTAGATTTTGCTCAACCAACTACCACTCGTAAGTCACTAGAATTACTGCGAGACACTGAGGCTTTGTTTCGTCGCCCAACTGTAGCAACACTAGTACCAATCTTACCACCAAAACTCAGCGATAGATTGCAAACAGCTTCGTCTTTAGCAGATGACTCTTTTAAAGAACTGTCAGAAATTGACCTAGACAATATTAGTGATTTGGAACTGCGGCCTGCACGAATTTTTCTTGGCTTAAGCTTTATCGGTTTTAGTGCGTTGATGATATTAGTACTTTTATTGTACTTAAATACTTTACATCCAGAACTGAATGCAATAGAGCAGATTCGACAATATTGGTATGAATATGTTTGGTTTGTTAGTTTAGGGATCGCAGGAATGTTTATGTTGGGTCGTGAAGCCATGCGTCCGATTCCAAAACGGCGAAAATGAGGAGACTTTATACATGAATTATGATGCTTTTATTGTTCCACCAGGTTCCAAGATTTCCTTGAAAAAAAACTATGACCCAGCTTATAAAAGCGATTTGTATCAAAAAGTAGATGCTCTAACTAAATTAAAAGCAGATATTGAGCGATTAGCAAATTACCAAAATATTCTCTATGCTCAAAATACTTATGCTTTGTTAATTATTTTTCAGGCTATGGATGCTGCTGGAAAAGACAGCACAATTAAACATGTGATGTCTGGCGTTAACCCCCAAGGATTCCAAGTATTTAGTTTTAAGGGGCCGAGTGCCGAAGAATTAGACCATGACTACCTATGGCGAACAATGAAAGCTTTGCCAGAAAGAGGCCGAATTGGTATATTTAACCGTTCTTATTATGAAGAAGCTTTAGTGGTTCGCGTCCATCCAGAAATGCTCAAAAAGCAACAACTACCGAAATTTCCGGAGGGAAATCAGATATGGAAACAGCGCTTTCAAGACATTAACAACTTTGAAAAATATCTAGTAAATAACGGTGTAATTATTTTAAAGTTTTTTTTAAATGTCTCCAAATCAGAGCAGAAAAAGCGATTTTTGCAAAGAATTGAATCACCGGAAAAACATTGGAAATTTTCCGCTAGCGATGTTCGAGAAAGAGCTTTTTGGAATGATTACATGGATGCTTATGAAGAAGTTTTTAATCACACTAGTACAAAATGGGCACCTTGGTATATTATTCCTGCCGATCGCAAATGGTTTACCCGCTTAATAGTTGCCAATATCATCTGCACAAAACTAGAAGAACTAAATCTAAAATACCCGATAGTCACAGAGGAACATAAACAACAACTTTTAGAAGCAAAACGCATTTTAGAACAAGAAGATTCCTAAATAAAGGGAACTCTAAAAAATCAATTATTTTGGTTCTATTCTTTGACGGTTGACAGTCAACAGTCAACCGTCAACAGTCAACAGTATTCTATGAATTATGTTGAATTGGTATTACCAGGGGCCCCAAATAGCAAAGGTTATTCCTGGGGTTTGTACGTTGACAAACATTGTCTGACCATCGGGAGAGAAGCAAACCCCAGCGAATTCTGATGTGTTGAGGGCATTCCTGGCAAATTTGTAAAGGCTACCATTGGGAGTAATGCCGAGAATGTAATCTGTTCCATCCCCATCTTCGCAAAGAAAGATGTCCCGGTTAGGGAAAATCACAATATTATCTGGATTATCTAGCACACCAGAATTGTTGGGTTCAATATAAAGTTCAACAGTATTATTAGTGGGCGAATAACGCCAGATCTGCCCATCTCCAGAACTACCCCCACTCTTGCAAGTGAAGTAGACATAACCACCGCCATAAAAAATGCCTTCCCCACCTGAAAACCTGGCAGCACCTTTGTTATAACCTTCTGTTCTGACAGTATCAGTGGTGGGATCGGGATTGGTAATCTGTACCCATTCCACCGCCCTGGGGGTATTTTTTGGAAAACCTGTAGCTGTGTTAATTCCAGAAGACCCTGTAATCTTTAGGGCGTATAGCAAACCGCCTGCACTCAAGTTGTTGCTTTGGTTGGGAATGAAGCGGTAGAACAACCCGTTCCCCTGGTCTTCAGTCATGTAGATATACCCTGTGTTGGGGTCTACAGCAGCAGCTTCGTGATTAAAACGCCCCATTGCGGTGAGTGGGACGGGAATAACAAAAGTAGTTGCACTACTGGGAACTTCAAACACATAGCCATGCTTCTTGCTGTTATTGGTTTCAAAGGTTTCCTCACAGCTTAGCCAAGACCCTGAAGGCGTAGGGCCACCGGCACAATTGCGAATGGTTCCTGCTAGAACTCCCCGATGTTCTATCAAGGTGCGGGAAAAACTAACAACCAATTTAGTGCAACCGCCCCTGGCATTTGTGTTGTACTTCCTGCTATTGGGAGCGCCCAAACCATTGCTAGAAGTAGGAGTGAGTTCGTGGTTGCGAATTAGAATCGTATTTCCATTAGCTCCGGCAAAAGCACCCATACCATCATGACCACCAGGTACTTGGTAACCATCATTCATCGTTTGGCCTGTTTCTGACAGCCTGCGGTAAGTGAATCCAGCTGGCAAATCTAATACTCCGTTGGGATCGGGCACTAAACTGCCGTAGGGGCCTGCTGCGATCGCTGGTTTAGCATAAAAGGCTTGTAAAGGAGATAGCAGGACGGCCCCTGTAGCTGATGCCCCTGCCAAGGTAAAAAACTTACGTCTTGATAGATTCAATGTATGCTTCCTAAAGATTTTCCATGAGGCTTTAGCCCGCCTCAATTATCTGGGATGAGCAGTTTATTTGAATTTAATAAGAGGTTAAAAACAGTTTATTTAATGGATTAAATTTATTTAGAAAATATTTAGTGGTCTTTTTTAATTAGTTCTGACAGTTTTAAGTAAGGAACCGCAAAGTACGCAAAGTACGCAAAGAAAGAGAAAGATTTTCTTCCTTTGCGCTCTTTGCGTCCTTTGTGGTAGCCTGCGGCAAGCCGCTACGCGTCTACGTTTTTTTTACCTTCAAAATTAATGCGATAAACCACTAGCTTGGTCAAAATAAAATATGATTTTTAGATAAGTTCTTAATAGCTTTATTGGATAAATAAATCAAGAAAAATTAAGAATTGCAAAACTTAAAAAATAGTAAAGCTGCTCTACCGCCAGCCCCAAGTTGATACACAAAAAAATCAAAATATTAGAAACGAGATAGTACAAACTGCGAAATTTTAATACATCCTGTTGACAATTCTCGAATTTTAGTTATGGGAATTTCCCTATTCCCTTGGAAAATTCTGCTGTAAAATCAGTTTGCTGGGGTACTCAGCAAAATTGCAATTTTAGATTTTTGTGATGTGCTTAGTCAGTTACCAACTATCAACGCCCTAAAACAGCCCACAAGTTCTGCTTGGATCGAACAAGCGATCGCTAACTTAGATATCATCTTACTCGACCACTCCCACTGCGAACGCAAAGCCGCAGGCGTGGCCTTGAACTTTATGTTCCGCTACCCTTCCAATACTAAAATGGTGCGGGAACTAACAGCGATCGCCCGCGAAGAATTAGAACACTTCGAGCTAGTTAACCAATGGCTAGAACGGCGGAATATTCCCCTAGCTCCCCTACCACCACCACCCTATGGAGCCGGTTTAAAAGCTGCTGTACGTCCTCAAGAACCCCAACGATTTTTAGATTCCTTACTAGTCACTGGCTTAATCGAAGCTCGCAGTCACGAACGTCTGGGATTATTGGCTGCTTACTGTCCAGAGCCAGAATTAGCAAAATTTTATCGCGGTCTCATGGCGTCCGAAGCGCGCCACTACGGTATATATTGGGTTTTAGCTGCTACTTACTTCGACAAAGAAATTGTCATGCAACGCCTTGATGAATTGGCAATTGTTGAAAGTGAGCTACTGGCAACTTTGCATCCAGAACCTAGAATTCACAGTTAGTAGACTAAGGCCACTATGAAGCTTCAGCTAACACACTTGAGATTACTCGTCTCCAACTACAAAGATTCTTTTTTGTTCTACCGAGATCTGCTAAAATTTGATGTCGATTGGGGCGATGAAAATAGCGGATATGCTGAATTGAACACCGGACATCTCAAACTCGGTTTATTCAAACAGGAATTAATGGCTCAAGTAGTCCCAAGAATCGATCAACCTTCCTACGTTGTCAATCGAGATAAAATTGTCTTGATTTTCGCAGTGGATAACGTGGATGAGGTCTATGAACAAGTTAAAAATGGTAATGCGATCGTTGTCACTCCACCCACAGACCGTCCAGATTGGGGAATCCGCACAGCCCATTTTCGCGATCCTGATGGAAATTTAATCGAAGTTTATAACAATTTGGGAATTGTTAGTTAAAAATAACTCACAACATTTTAGATTTTAAATTTTGGATTTTGGATTACAAATTCAAACAAAATTTAAAGATTTGAAGCATAGTTTAGTACATAAATAAACTGCTTGCAAAACCTCTACATCCAGAGCCTTTATTGCTCTATTGCCTATCCCCTATTCCCTGTTCCCTGTTCCCTATATTGACATTTCTAATTAAAATAAACGCACAGGTTTAGTCTGCAAATTAGAAGCAATTGAACTCACTCGATCCACCACAGAAATCATATATTTATAATCCGGTACTTGTCCGTTGGGTACATAGCCAACTTCTTGAGCTAAACCTGAAGGTAACTCACTCATTACTTTGCGGATGAATTCTTGACGGTTACGCTCTACATTAGGCCCAATTAAAACCACACCCAGTGGTACGTAGTGGGGATCTTTAAATAGGACTCGGAATTCTGTCCCTCTCAACTGTGGAGCGTAAATACTCAAATCAGCTTCGGATACTGCACAAGCGCTGGCTTTACCTTGAGCTACTAATTCCAGCCCTGCTTTTGGTGTAGGTGCAAACAATATTTCAGATAAAATCGTACCATAAAGGTTGTAAAGGGGAAAATAATATCCAGTTGCTGAACCTAACTGACCTAAAGCTAGTGTTTGATTTTGTAGTTGTTTTAATTCAGAGATTGAACTGTCCTTGCGAACAACAAAAATTGAACGCAAATTACTAATACCTACTAAAGGAAATAAAGGAATATATTGGTAGCGTGCGATGCTGATAGCTGCTAAACCTGGTGGCGCAAAGACCAAAGACCAAGCACGAGCCTGAAGGCGCTCGACTGCTTTGTTTTCATTAAAAGCAGGCTCTAATTGAATATATGAGCTTGTTTTTTCACCCAAATAATTATTAAATTTAGCATATTGATTAATTATTTGTTCGCCTCCACCATAGTTAATAACACCAATAGTTAACGGGCCTTCAAACTTTCGTCTTTGTTGACAACTAGCGAATGTCAAACCTAGCAAATGAAACAGAAATAAACGACGGGAAAATCGCGAAACCATCACTAATTATGATTGAAAAAATAACTTGAGTTAGAGAACTAAATTCAAATAAACTTATTTCCAGCTTCAAGAGACGAAAATACGACAATAAATTAATATTTATTAATTGGGCGATCGCCACTTTTTTAATAGGTATAAATAAATATTAAACAATCTTGTATACCACCTTTGTTACTTAAGTTATGTTAAACAACATTACGTTAAAAAACTTAAAAATAGGGTCGAAATTTAATTTACTTTTAATATTAGTTTTCATAGTGAGTATTTTGGGAAGTGGACTTGCCTTATCCAGTGTACTTCAGGGAAGAGCGCAAAATGAAGTTACTTCCCAAGCGCAGATTCTCATTCAAATGGTGAATGCAGTTAGAAACTATACACAGGTTCGGATAGATCCCTTATTAGCACCTAGACTAGAAACCAATCCTACATTCATGCCTGAAATAGTGCCAACTTTTTCATCAAAAGAGGTTTTTGAGAATTTTCGCAAAAAAACTGAATATAAAAACTTTTTTCATAAAGATGCAACACTTAATCCCACAAATTTAGCAGATAAAGCTGATACCTTTGAAACTCAACTTGTAGAGCGTTTTCGCAACGAACCAAACACCTTAGAAATTACTGGCTTTCGCACCTTGTCAGAACAGGAAGTATTTTACATTGCGCGACCACTCAAGATTACACAGCAGCAATGTTTACGATGTCATTCTACACCAGATCAGGCCCCTAAAAGCCAATTGGCAACTTATGGCTCAGAAAATGGTTTTGGCTGGAAACTCAATGACATTGTCTCTGCTCAAATAATTTCTGTGCCTTCAGAAGAAATTTTTGCCAATGCCAAACGTACTTGGATATTGATTATGGGGCTTTTGATTACTATTTTTGCAATTATAATTTTCTTGATTAACTTTTTAATCAAGAAAGCCGTAATTCAACGAATCAAAAGAATCGAAAAAATTGCACAAAGAGTTAGCACTGGTGACATGACTGCTGATTTTGAAGAGATATCTAATGATGAAATTGGTGGATTAGCAGAAGCATTTAATCGCATGAAATCCAGCTTAAGAATAGCTATGGATATGTTGAATAATCAGAGTTAAGGAATTATGGGTATGGGGCATGGGGCATAGGGTGAGGGGGTAGACAAGGGAGACAAGGGGGACAAGGGAGACAAATTGCAACAATTCTTTCCCCTTATCCTCTTCCAATGCCCAATGCCCAATCCCCAATGCCCATTCCCCGATTTAAGAAAGTAAACGTTGCTCAAATTGCAAGGCTTTTTGAGCTTCAGGAATTTTTGAGGCTAAAATTTTTACTAGTTCTGTGCGAGAAATGTGTCCAGAAGATTTAAGAGTTTTTTGGACTAGTAATTTTGCGATTGGGCCGATTAAATCAGCTAATTCGCGTTCGCATTTTTCCACAAATTTATCGCTGATGGCTTCTTCTTGATTTGGTAAATTATTTGAACTAATGGATGAATATTCAGATTTAACAGTTAATTCTTGGATTAAAGTAGGTTTCTCGAATAAAAATGTTGTTTTGTTATGAAAATCAACAAGTTGATTCCCTCGCAAATGAACTTTCAATTGACTAATTAATTCTTCGTAGTTGGCTGCTGAAGCTGTAACTTGTTGCAGTAATCTTGGGGCAACAGGGCCGACTAATTCCAAAAGAATTTTTTCTAAGCGTTTGTAATTTTCTAAAGACAAGATAGTAGCAGCCGAATAGCCAATTGAGTTTTGTTGAGCAAGTGAAGTTTGAGGGGGTTGTGTAAAATGTGGAGGTTGGGGCGATCGCACTTCTACTTTGCGATCGAGATGCTCAAGTATGCGTAGAACTTCAGCCGCAGACTGATAGCGTTGTTTAAAGTGGTGTAGCACCATCTTAGATATAATCAAAGCCAACTCAGAACTGACATTAGCCTGATGCTGCCAAGAAATTTCTCCTGTATCTGAATCTTCCTCAAAGTTTGTCGGATGTAAACCCGTCAACGCTTGGATAGCAATAATACCCAACGAATAAATATCACTGTTGGGGCGTGGCTTACCTTGTCCCTGTTCTGTAGACATGTAACCTGGAGTGCCAATAATAATACTAGCCCCAGAATGCCCTGAAACAGTCAGGAGTTGAGTTTGCATTTGTTTGACCGCACCAAAGTCAATCAGCACTAACTTACCATCTTGTTGCCGCCTAATTATATTGTCTGGCTTGATATCCCGATGAATAACGTTATGGCTGTGAATAAATTGCAGAATATCCAATATTTGTTTGAGGAGTTGAATTACTCCATCTTCTGTCCAACGTCCGTTGGGAGGTAGTTCTGCTTTGAGAGTATGCCCTTCAATGAAATCTTGCACCAAGAAAAACTCTTGGTTGTGTTCAAAATACGCTAAAAGCCGAGGAATTTGGTCATGGGTTCCCAGTTGTTCTAGTGTTTCTGCCTCACTGGTAAATAGCCGTCTGGCAGTTTCGAGAAATTCGAGGCTGTGAGTGACTGGCTTGAGGTGTTTAACTACGCATTTCGGGGAACCTGGCCGGTGGGTATCTTGGGCAATGTAAGTTTGACCGAACCCTCCTCCACCTAAAACTTGAAGGACTTGGTAACGTCCGTCTAATAACTGTCCTAACATTGTGTTACTTGCTTAAGTCCTCAAATTTATCTTGGCACAACTACCAGCTCTAGAAAAATTTTTTGAACAAGTAAGTAATCAACCTTAAAAAATGTAGGATATATTCTTTGCGATTCCTTCGCTACACTACGTTCAGTTCGTAATTAAATTTGACGTTTAATTATGTTGAATTACTTAATACAAATTCAAAAATTCAAAATTCAACAATTATGACTCTATCTAAGTTTGGGGCTTTAAATATGTTGGCAAATTTTAGATAATTGGTGTAACTATAGCAATCATATTTCAATTACGAAGAATATCGGTGTTGACTGTTGACAGTCAACAACTCCAATACGTAATATTTCACAAATTATTTGGAATTGCTATATTTAACTATTGTTAAAATTCCAGAATTTTTTAAATATTTTTTGTGAAAAATTATGTTGAATTTTGAGCCTAAGAGCTAATGGGTAAACTTAAGTAAAGTACTTGTCTAATAACGGTTTCAGTAAATTAATTCCATACAACATTTATTTGCTGAAACTCAGACCTAGCAATTAGTTGAGTACCCTTAAGAATTTTTTACGAATTAGCTCTTAGTATCCAGAATTCTTTAGTACTTATTGGTTTCAAAACTAAAGTAAATTCTGTTTATGCAGTTTTATTTACAAAGTAACCCCTTCCCCTAAAGCTCAACTGATAAGCTAGCGGGGCTTGAGGAACTTCGTTGAATGTGGAATTTTCCTCAACAAGATAACTAACGCCACGATATGTCAAATTATGACCAGACGTAAGCGCTTGTTGTGTTTTTTTACTGCCAACTTGCCTTGGGTTATATTCATAACTCAAACCACGATAGTGAAGTTTCATAATTTTTGCCTCCTGAATAAATGTTATCCAATAATGTTGATGAATTATCAGAAGATAATTGGACAGTTATGCAAACTTTTTCAGGAACAGGTTAAAGCATTAGCCGTCTAAAGTGAAAAGTCATAGGGCATAGGGCATAGGGCATAGGGCATAGGGCATGGTGCATTTGCTTCCCCTGCCCCCTTCGCCATCTCCCGTATGCCTACCCTTTGCATTCTGGGGTAACGTGGTTAACAATGGGTTGAATGTTTTTTAAATGATTCAATCTTATGCCTAGAACTCCAAATGAGTACGCCGTATACCTTCTACTGGAAACTGGCCACCGTGAAGAAGTACGTTTTCCTACTATTCAAGAGTTTCAAAAGTGGTATAGTGGCGAACTTGTGCCCAAATCTGGTTCCAGTGACTTTATTAGCGTCCCGATCAAGAATATTCAGGGGGAGTATATGGTAGTACGCCCTTCTCGGATTGTCGCAATCCGGGTAGAACCTGTTTTTAGTTCCAGCGTTGAAAGATTCAACTAAATGATGAGAAAAACCCTTGCTTTGCTTTCCTTGAGTCTGGGAATCGCCTTTGTAAATCCTATGCTGTCGGGTATTGCTCAGGTTCCTAATTTACAGCCCTTGCCAATACCGACTACTCCCGAACTGCCACCTCTGCCAGCGCCAAGTACACCTGAGGTAACACCACCGCTAAAACCAGTTGCCATCGGAACTGATTGTACGCTGCGGCAGAGTTGCTTGGGTTGGGATGACCAAATTTGGGGTCAAACGGGTAAAACAGGCGATCGCCTTGCTCTATTGGCTTCTATTGACAACAGTTTGCGTTACTTAGCAAAGGACGAGGCGATCAAAGCATATCAAAATTATCCTATCAAGGAAATTACGCTGGATCGCGTCCGCCGCAGTTTATTACGTTTTCGCCAACTAATTGTTAGTTCTAAGTCTCCAGCCCAATTACAAGCTGCTGTCCGGCGGGAGTTTGATTTTTACCAGTCTGTAGGCAATGATGGCAAGGGTACTGTTAAATTCACTGCTTACTACGAGCCTGTTTACACTGCTAGCCGTGTCAGGACTGCAACATATAAGTATCCTCTTTATCGGTTACCACCTGATTTCAACCAATGGGCCAAACCCCACCCCAAACGAATTGATTTGGAAGGAAAGGATGGTTTATTAGGCAATAAGAGCCAACTGAGCGGTTTAGAAATACTTTGGTTTCGCGATCGCCTAGATGCATATATGATACATATTCAAGGTTCTGCCCAAATTAAATTAACTAATGGCAAAACAACGTCTGTTGGTTATGCCGGCGGAACTGATTACCCTTGGACTAGTATCGGCAAAGAACTAGCTAAAGATGGCAAACTCCCCTTAGAAGGATTGACAATGCCACGTTTGATTAGTTACTTCCGGCAAAAACCCCAAGAGTTGAATAATTATCTGCCACGCTGGGAAAGATTTATTTTCTTCCAAGAAACAGGAGGTAGACCAGCTACCGGCAGTATTCATGTGCCAGTCACAGCAGAACGTTCCATTGCCACAGATAAGTCTCTCATGCCTCCGGGAGCGCTAG
>VFQR01002685.1_pt1 | contig 10926 bp, 13 predicted proteins | sample 3512321 | NCBI WGS metagenome assembly VFQR01 (sample SAMN10412374, study PRJNA504923) | tailings metagenome | isolation source: Relicate 3 Philex TSF1 revegetated site | place: Philippines: Tuba, Benguet | collected 2017-08-29
TTATCGTCAAGATTCCAGTAAATTGGATAGCCTGCTCGGAGCAATCGCCATGTCGCAAAGTAGAACCATCATTATCGTGCTCATCACCTTGGTCATTGGCTTCGCAGGCGGATTTATCTTGCGGCCAATGATTGCGCCCCCTGGCCAAACAGCGGTCGCAGTCGGTTCAACGCCCGCCGCGGCTCAGCCGACCGCAGCGCGCGGGACGCAGTATTTCGCGGCCAATCTCGACGAGGCGCGGCAGATCGTAGCGGGATGTCGAGACGGCTCGGTGCGCGGTGATGAATGCGCCAACGCCGAGCAGGCAGTTATCGAGGCCGATAGCCGGGATCGCTTCAAGCGTTTCACCGGCAACTGAGACGGCGGGAACGCCTTAGCTGCCTTGCGCGCGATGCCGACGAAAGCCGCGGTCGGTGTCCATGAAGCGTGCAAGCATAGGCGCCACCAGCTTTTCCGGCGGCATAGGTTGCTGGCCGGTCTCCGCCGCGAGCGCGGCGGCGTAGGCGACAAGATCGCGGTGGACCCCGGCGGGTAGCTCCACCGCCAGTTTGACAGGCCGATCGTCCACCAATGGCCCCAGCTTCAATTTTGTCATCGTGTCGCTCCCAAAGGTTCGAGCACCAAGTCGCGGGTGATGACCACACGCAGCGGATGGCCCGGCCGGATGGTAAGGGTCGGCTGCACGTTGAGCTGCCGCCGAACGATCTGCTGGCCGGTCTGATTAATCGTGTCCTGCGAGCCGCGCCGAAGCGCGCGGGTCAAATCATCCTCGCTGTCGGCTCCCAGCTCGGCGCCGACGCCGAGCAGCGTCGAGACGGCCGCCGCCCTGAGCAGATTGCCCCAATGCTGATTCACGCGGTCCTGTAGGCCCGCGAACCCAGCGCCGTCCGCGCCGGGCTGGCGCTCGAGAACGATCGAGCGCCCGTCCGGCATGATGAGCCGGTCCCAGGCGAGGAGAATGCGGGTCTGCCCGGCGGTGATCTCGCTGTCGTATTCGCCGATCAGTCGGGCACCTTGCGGGATGAGCAAGATGCGGCCTGTCGGGCTGTCATAGACGTTCTGCGTCACCTGCGCCGTTATCTGGCCCGGAAGATCGGACCTGATCCCGGTGATGAGCGCCGCCGGGATGATGCTTCCGGCCTGCACGATGTTGGGCGACGGGGGTGCGGTCAGCCGCTCCGTGCTCACCGTTCGCTGGTTCGAGGCTTGCGCCATGAAAGCGCGCCGGCCAGCTTGATCACCCTGCGCTGCGCTCGCCTGCTGCGTTGGCTGCGCGGCTTGGTCGGGCAAGATCAGCGATGGGGCCGGCGCCGTTCCAGCGTTGCCCGCGTTGCCGCCGAGGAATACGCCACTCATGCGGGCAGCGTCGCGTTCCTGCTGGGCGCGCTGGCGCGCAGCCTCCTCGGCTTGCGCGCGCGGATCAGGTTGGGCCGGCTGCGTGCCGATCGGCGGCACGGGCACGTTCTCGCCGCGCTGCTGGGCGGACACGATCGGGCCGCCGAGGTCGCCGGGAAGTGGCGGCCCAAGGCGCGGCGCTTGAGCATAGTCCCTCGGTCCCGAGGTGATGGTCTCGGCCGTGGCGCGGCTCTCGGTGTTGTAGAGTTCTTCCGCCTGCCGTTCACCAGCCGGTTTGAGCGCGTAGATCAGCGAGCCGCCGATACCGAGGCCGGCGGCCACGCCTATGACTGTCAGCGCCTTGCGGGACAGACGCATGACGCGGGGCGGATCGCCTCGAAGCTGGAATGGCTTTGGATCGGCGGGAAGCGGCTGCGGCGCGGCCGGCTCGGCGGAGGGAATGTCGGTGCAATCGTTCACGGCCGCCGCTCCCGTCCGTCGTCGCGCACGATTCGGACGCGCTGCTCGCTGCGCCGATCGCCCAGGCGCAGCTCGGCAGCGGCGAATAGCCGGTCCACCACCATGTAGCGGCCCTGCACGCGATAATTGATTAGCTCGGCGTCCCCGGCCGCGCCGGTAACGAACAGCGGCGGCATCTCGCCCTGCGAGATCCCCGCCGGAAACTCGATGAACACCTGCCCGGAGTCGTCGAACGCACGAACGGGACGCCACGGGGGGCGGTCGCCCTCTATGCGATAACGGAAATTGAGCGAAGTCACATCCACGCCGGTCGCGGCCGGCGCGAGCGCCGCAGCGGCGATGTTGCCGCCGCGTAGCGCGATGAGCTGATCTTGCGGGTAGGTCCACGACACTGAGGCCATGTAGGTCGCGGGCGTCGCACGCAGCTCCAGATGATAGGTGCGCCGATCGGTGTTGATGACGAGATTGGTGGCGAGGTCCGCCCGTGTCGGCTTGACGAGGATGTGGACGCGCGCGGTCGCGCCCGCACCGCTGATCGTGTCGCCGATGATCCAACGAACCGTGTCACCGGCCGCGACTGGCCCCGGTCCAACGAGCTGCTCGCCCTCCTGCAAGGCGATGTCCGTCACTTGGCCGGGGGCAGTATAGACCTGATAGAGCGCGCCATCCGTCCAGGGATATTGCTGGATGGCATTGAGGAAGCCGTCACGCGCCGGCTGCACCCGCGCGGCGGCGTTTGCGTCACCGACGCGCCTACGGGGATCGGTAGGCTCAGACACGCGAGGCGCATCCGGCATTGGCTTGAGCTGACCGGGAAGCGGCAGCGGTTCGGGAATAGCAATGATCTCCACCGGGCGCGGCGGTTCCGCGGCCGGGGTCGCGGCCACCTCGCGGGGCGGATCGTCGTAAGTGATGGCGGGCGGCCGGGGCGATGTAGTGGCGCAGCCGGCGAGTGTGGAGGCGGAGACCAGCAGCGCGGCGGTGACGGCGCGCCGGACGGGAATGCCGTTCATTGCGACAGCTCCTTTGACCAGTTGAGGGCATTGACGAATACGCCGAGCGGATTCTTGCGAAGTGCGTCTGGCGTGCGAGGCGGCTGCACGACGATGGTGAGGATCGCCGACCAGCGTTCGGTGGCGGCGAGGCTGCCGTCCTGATAGCGGCGCTCCGTCCAGGCGACGCGGAAGCTGTCCGGTGACGCGCGGATGACGCTGGACACGTCCACCGCCACCTGCACCCGCCCCACGTTGGCGAACGGATCGTTGGCGCGAGCGTAATCGTTGAGCGCGACCGCGCCCCGATCGGTGGTGAAGTCATACGCGCGAAGCCAGTTCTGACGAACGATGACCGGATCGGCCGGCACGCTCCTGACTTGCTCGATGAAGCGGGCGAGATGGAACGCGATCTGCGGGTCGCTCGGGCGATAGCCGGCCTCGGCCGGCGCGACCGCCTGCGCCTCGCCGAGCCGATCGACCTGCACCACCCAAGGGACGATATGGCCACGGGCCGATTGCCAGACGAGGCCGCCAGCTAGGCCGCCCGAAAGGGCGAGCGTGCCGAAAAATGCGAGACGCCAGTTCTTCGCCTGCACGCGCGCCGAACCGATCCTGTCGTCCCAGGCTTGGGCGGCGCGCTGATAAGGCGTGGTCGGTTCGGGGGTCTGGCCGTAGCGGATGGTCGGTCGTCGGAACATGGCAGCTAGTCCTTCTGATGGAGATCGACGGACGAGCCGCTTCCCCCGCCGTCGCCGGAACGCAGGGTGTGGGCGGCAATCGTCGCGCCGTGGGTCATGGTCTGGCGGCGCTTCATGGCCGACGCCCAAGCGGGCCGGTCGTCGGAGGCTGAAGCCGATGGCGAAGCGCCGTCTGAAATCGTGCCTCCCGTCGCCGTGACTGCGGCGCGACCGCCGGAGCGATAGCTGTCGTTCAGGGACGCGGCGGCTTTCCGAAGCGGGGACATCGCCGCACCCGCCACCGCTTGGCCGACGCCGGCCGCGCCACCCGCGACGGCGGCTGCGCCGGTTTTGCCTGCCGAGCCGAGCGCATAGGCGCTGCTGGCGGCGCCGGACGCAAAGGCGCTCCCTCGTGCCGCGCCGCCGATCGCGCCTGCGGCCGCACCGGCACCGAGGCGTGCGGCGGCTGCACCACCGACCAGCGCGCCGCCTGCGGCCAGCGCGGTTCCGGCGGCTGCGCCAGCGCCCAGGGCCGGCCCGCCTGAAACGATGCCGTTCGCTACGCCGGGGCCGAAGATAGCCAGGCCAAGCAGCGCCAGCGCGCCGAGCGCGATCGACATCGCTTGCTCCAGCGTGGGCTCAGGACCAGCGGCGGCGGTGAATTGACTGAACAACGTCGTGCCGATGCCGGTGATGACGGCGAGCACGAGAACTTTGATGCCGGTGGAGACGACATGGCCCAGCACCTTCTCGGCCATAAAGGCGGTCTTGTTGAAGAAGGCGAACGGCAACAGCACGAAGCCGGCGAGCGTCACCAGCTTGAACTCGATCAGCGTCACAAAAATCTGGATCGCCAGAATGAAGAAGGCGATCACGACAAGCGCCCAAGCGAGCAGCAACACGACGATCTGCACGAAGTTGGTGAAGAATGAGATTGGACCGACCAGCTCTCCCGCCGCTTCGACCAGCGGCTCACCGGCATCCAAGCCGGTCGCGGCGATGAAACCGGGGCGCATGAAGTCGGCGATGCTCATCGCATCGCCCGTCGCCTTCAAGCCGAGCCCTGCGAAGGACTGGAACACGATCGTCGCCAGCGTCGAGAAATTGCCGATGATGAAGGCAAAGACGCCGATGTAGAGCGTCTTTTTGACGAGCCGCTGAAGCACGTCCTCATCGGCGCCCCACGCCCAGAACAGACCGGCGATCGTCAGGTCGATGACAATCAGCGTGGTCGAGAGGAAGGCGATCTCGCCGCCGAGCAGCCCAAACCCGCTGTCAATGTAGGTCGTGAAAACCTGTAGGAAGTTGTCGATGACGCCAGTGTCGTTCACGGCTGATTGCCTTCTCTGCCGAAGAACCGACGTTGATGCGCCGCCCATGCCGCCTCGCAGCCGGAATCCGGCATGGTGAGCGCGCGGCAACGCGCGAGTTCCGCCGTTAAGGGATCGCGCTCGGCGCGTGCCGCCGCGGCGTTGGCCGCCTCTGGCACGCGCGGCTCGGTGACGGCGGCGATCACCGCCACCGTCATCATGAGACCGGCCAGAGCGGCGACCCCGGCAATCTTCGCGGCAGCCGACATCGGCTCAGTTCCCGAGGAAGCGGCGGAGGCGCTCGCGCCCCTCGGCTTCGGCCGCTGCGTTCCGCGCCGCTTCCAGAGAGTGCGCCCTGCCTTGGGCGGCCAGCAACGCCGCGATGTCGGCGAGCTGCTGCGATTGGAGAGCGAGAAGCTGGTTGCCGGCCTGTGCCGCCTGGAGCGCGCCTTGAGATGACTGGCTCGCCGACACCAGGCGGTCCATCGTCGCGCGCGAGCCGTCGATATTTCCGACGACGCCGGCCTGAACGCGGAGCGCGTCCTGAAACGCGCCTACGCTGGTTTCCCAGCGCTCGCGCGCATTTGCGACGAGCTGCCGTTGCGGGACCGACATGGCGCCGGCTGTGTATCGGCTGGTGAAAGCCTGGTCGATCTGGCCCACGTCATAGGCGATGCGCTGCGCCTGACCGAGCAACTGCTGGGTCTGGCGCACCTGGCCCTGCAACTCGGCGAGCGAGGATTGCGGGAGGCTCGCCAGATTGCGGGCCTCGTTGAGCAGGGAAGTCGCCTGATTCTGAATCTGGCGAATCTGATTGTTGATCTGCTCCAGCGTGCGCGCGGCGGTCAGCACATTCTGCGCGTAGTTGGTCGGGTCATAGACGATCCCGCCGAGCTGCGCGTAGGCCGGCACGGGCGCCGCGATCGGCGCGATGGTCGCGGTGGCGAGGACGCCGGCCAGAATGGCGCGGCGCAGGGGAAGTCGGGTCATAGCGGTAACTCCTGCTGGCTGGGAGGAAGAAGCTCGATCGCCCACGCACAGCCGCGATGGCGCAGCCATTCGGCCGCGAAAGCAGCTTGGCCGTGGGTTTCGATGATGTCGGCGATGCGGAGCTGATCGGCCTTGGCCGACGCGGCGGAGAAGGCCAGCGCGACCTCGCCAAGCCCTAGCTCGAACAGGCGGTTGCCGTGCCGTGACTGGCAATAATAGTCGCGCTTGGGTGTCGCCCGGCTGAGGATTTCGATCTGGCGGGCATTGAGCCCGAACCGCTCGTAGATGGCGGCGATCTGCGGCTCGGCGGCGCGCTCGTTCGGCAGGAAGATGCGCGTCGGGCAGCTTTCGATGATTGCCGGAGCGATGCTCGACGTTTCGATGTCCGCAAGGCTCTGCGTGGCAAAGACGACGCTGGCGTTCTTCTTGCGCAGCGTCTTCAGCCACTCGCGGAGCTGCGCTGCGAAGTCCGGGCTGTCGAGAACCAGCCAGCCCTCGTCGATGATGATGAGTGTTGGCGAGCCGTCCAGCCGCCCGCCGATCCGGTGGAACAGGTAGGACAGCACCGCGGCGGCCGATCTGGCGCCGACCAGTCCTTCGGTCTCGAACGACTGCACGGCGGCTTCGCCCAGGCGCTCGTCCTCGGCGTCGAGCAGCCGGCCCCATGGCCCGCCGATGCAATACGAGGCGAGCGCCTGTTTGAGCTGCTGGTTCTGCAACAGCACGGCAAGGCCGGTCAGCGTGCGTTCGCCGCCCGGCGCCGACGCCAGCGAGTTGAGCGCCGACCAGATATGCTCCTTGGCCTGCGGATCGACCGCGACGCCTTCGGACGCCAGGATCGCCGCCAGCCATTCCGCCGCCCACGCTCGCTCGGCCGGATCGTCAATGCGGGCGAGCGGTTGGAGCTGCACCCCGTCGCCGGCTTCATCGGCAAGCATTCCGCCGAGATCTTGCCAGTCGCCGCCCATGCCGATCGCGGCGGCGCGGATGCTGCCGCCGAAGTCGAAGGCAAAGACCTGGCTGTTCTCGTAGCGGCGGAACTGCAACGCCATCAGCGCGAGCAGCACCGATTTGCCGGCGCCGGTCGGGCCGACGATCAGCGTGTGGCCGACATCGCCGACGTGAAGGGAAAACCGGAACGGGGTCGAGCCTTCGGTTCTTGCGTAGAGCAAGGGGGCTGCACCGAAATGCTCGTCCCGTTCCGGCCCCGCCCATACTGCTGACAGGGGGATCAGGTGGGCGAGATTGATGGTGGAAATCGGGGGCTGGCGAACATTGGCGTAGGTGTGACCCGGAAGGCTTCCCAGCCACGCCTCGATCGCGTTCATGCCCTCGGAAATGACGGTGAAGTCGCGGCCTTGAATGACCTTCTCGACGAGCCTCAGCTTCTCGGCGGCGATGGCGGGATCGCGGTCCCATACCGTCACCGTCGCGGTGACATAGGCCATGCCGGCATAGTCGGCGCCCAGCTCCTGCAACGCCGTGTCCGCGTCGGCGGCCTTGTTCGAGGCGTCGCTGTCGAGCAGCGCCGATGCCTCGTTGGTCATCACTTCCTTGAGGATGGCCGCGACCGATTTGCGCTTGGCGAACCATTGCCGTCTGATCTTGGTCAGCAACTTGGTCGCGTCGGTCTTGTCGAGCATGATCGCGCGCGTGGACCAGCGATAGCCGAACGCCAGCCGGTTCAGCTCGTCGAGCAGCCCCGGAAACGTCGAGCTGGGAAAGCCGGTAATGGTGAGCGTGCGGAGATGATGGTCGCCCAGGCATGGCTCCAGCCCGCCGGTCAACGGCTCATCGGCGAGCAGCGCGTCGAGGTGCATCGGGGTTTCCGGCACGCGCACGCGCTGTCGCCGCGTCGAAATCGTCGAATGGAGGTATGTCAGCGTCTCGCCGTCATCGAGCCAGCGAACCTCGGGCACGAAGCCTTCGACCAAGTTGAGCACCCGGTCGCTGCGATCGGTGAAGCCTTTAAGCAGCTCCCACGGATCGACGCCGGTGGTGGACCGGCCCTCGTAAAGCCAGCCTTCGGCCCGCGCGGCTTCCTCGGCCGGCGGCATCCACAGCAACGTCAGGAAATAGGCGCTCTCGAAATGCGCGCCTTCCTCGCGGAACTGTTCGCGTCGTTCCATATCGACCAGCGCCGAGACGGGATCGGGGAAAGCAGCTTCGGGATAGTCGAGCGCGGGCGTGCGCTGCGCCTCCACGAAGATCGCCCAACCGGAGCCCAGGCGTCGGAGCGAACTGTTCAAGCGCGCCGTTGTGGCGACCAGCTCGGCCGGCGTCGCACTGTCGAGATCAGGGCCGCGGAAGCGGGCGGTGCGCTGGAACGACCCGTCCTTGTTGAGCACGACGCCTTCGCCGACCAGCGCGGCCCAGGGCAGGAAGTCGGCAAGGCGCGCCGATTTGTTGCGATACTCGCGCAAGCTCATCATGGCCGAATCCACGTCGGAAAGCGGAGATGGCGCCGCGCCACGTCCACGAATTGCGGGTCGCGTCGCGCGACCCACACGGAAAGCGCGTGGCCAATTATCCAGATGACGAGGCCGGCAATCCACAGACGAAGGCCGAGCCCGATAGCGCCGGCGAGCGTCCCGTTGACGATGGCGAGCGAGCGCGGCGCGCCGCCGAGCAAAATCGGCTCGGTCAGCGCCCGGTGAACCGGCGCGAAATAGCCAGCGATCGGCTCGACAGGATCGGTCACGCTGCTCACGCGATCAGCGCTCCGCCGCCGAACGAGAAGAACGACAGGAAGAAGCTCGACGCGGCGAACGCGATCGACAGGCCAAACACGATCTGAATGAGTTTTCGCGCGCCGCCCGAGGTATCGCCGAAGGCGAGCGTTAGCCCGGTGATGATGATAATCAGCACCGCGATGATCTTCGCCACCGGCCCCTCGATGCTTTCGAGAATCGACTGAAGCGGCGCTTCCCACGGCATCGACGATCCGCCGGCATGGGCGGGCACGGCGTAGAGCAACCCGGCGGCGGTGACGCCGACGTGGCCGAGGCGATCAAGCATGGTGCCGCCGAGCAAGCGGCGCTTGGTGTCCGCGACGGGTTTGGCGACGGCGATGGGCTTGGTGTCCTTGGTCATTACAGGTCTCCGGGCTGGGGGGTGATGAGCCGTGCGAGGCGGTAGTCGCCGGTCGCGGGGTCGAGCCCTTCGACGCGGGCCAGCTCGGTGAGCCGGCGCCCGTGCGCGTCGCGGACCAGCACGGCGATGAGGTCGATGGTCTCGGCAATCAGCGCGCGCGGGACCGTCACCACGGCCTCCTGCACGAGTTGCTCCATGCGCCGGAGAGCGCCGAGCGCGGACCCGGCGTGGATCGTGCCGACGCCACCAGGATGTCCGGTTCCCCACGCCTTGATGAGATCGAGCGCCTCGGCGCCGCGCACCTCTCCGATCGGGATGCGATCGGGGCGCAGGCGCAGCGACGAGCGGACCAGCTCGGACAGCGACACCACGCCGTCCTTCGTCCGCATGGCGACGAGGTTGGGCGCGGAGCATTGCAGCTCGCGCGTGTCCTCGATGAGAACGATGCGGTCGGTCGTCTTGGCGACTTCGGCGAGAAGCGCGTTGACGAGCGTGGTCTTGCCGCTGCCGGTGCCGCCCGCGACGAGGATGTTCGCGCGGGCCGCTACGCCATCGCGCAGCGCCGCTGCCTCGGCCGCCGACATGATCCCGGACGCCGCATAGTCGTCGAGCGTGAACACCGCGACGGCGGGCTTGCGGATAGCGAAGGCGGGAGCCGCGACGACGGGCGGCAGCAAGCCTTCGAATCGTTCGCCGCCCTCCGGCAGCTCGGCCGACACGCGGGGGCTGCGAGCATGAACCTCGACGCCGACATGATGTGCGACCAGGCGCACGATGCGTTCGCCATCGGCGGCGGTCAGCGTCTCGCCGGTATCGCTGACTCCTTCACCAAGCCGATCGAGCCACAACCGCCCGTCCGGGTTCAGCATCACCTCGATTACGGCCGGGTCATCCAGCCATGCCGCGATCGACGGCCCGAGCGCGGTGCGCAGCATCCGCGCGCCGCGCGTCTTGGCCTCGGATCGGATCGGATGAACGGTCAAGGAACTGGCCCCTGCGAAGGGCCGGGCGAACCGCCGCCCGGCTGTCGGGGCACAGCAAGAGACGCATAAATACTTCCGCCGCAACAGCTACTTGCTGGCGTAGTAGAGGGGGCGGCAGATACGTAGTCGGCGGCGGATTTGCTTTTCGACTACACGGGCATTGGCGCGTCTATTCAGTCCGACTCGGACGAGGCGGAGCGCGGCCAGACATCTTCCGGTATCTCGTCCATCAAGCTCTTGCCGCTGGCGAAGCGCCGGCCGAGCGTCTCGACGAAACCTTCGTAGCGCTTGCGCCCCTTCACCTGCGCGGCCGCTTGATCCTCGTCGGGCAACGGCGGCGTCACCGTCAGCCAGAACCGCACGAACAATGTCAGTGCCTCAGTCGTGAGGCTGGTGTCGCGCTCAAGCCGCTGGACCTGACGCGACAAGCGATCGAGCCGTCGAGCGAACGCCGCTTCCATGCGGTCGGCGCCATCCGGCGAGAGGTAGGAGGCGACCGCCGCCTCCACGATCGCCGAGCGGGAGATGCGGCGACGGATCGCCAACTCGTCAACCTGCTTGGCGAGCGCTGGCGGGAAATAGACATTGAGGCGGGTCCGCATGATCCCTCCTACAACTCGATACCGTCGCCGGGGTCGAGCGATGCCTGACGCGCGAGACCCTGCATCCGGCGCCGGACGGCAGCTTGCCGAGCCGTGTCATCCTGGTCGTCATCGACAATCGCAAACTCCTGCGCCGGAGGCGGCGATGTTTCCGGCGCGATGGCGACATGCTCGGGCAATTCGGGCTCACGGCGCAGCCCGCCGTTGGCGGCATCCTCCTGAGCCCGGACGATCCGCGCCACGTCGGCCGGATCGGCGGCGGCCGAGCGTCCGGTCCAGTCGTCTGGCCGGGCTGCGGTCACGACCGGCTTTGGGGCATCGGTAATTCGCTCGGCAAGCCGATGGTCCTGAAAATAGCGGGCCTTCTTCGCGCGGATGGGGTGAACGCCTGCCACCATCACAATCTCGTCGTCGGGCGGTAGTTGCATCACCTCGCCGGGCGTCAGGAGCTGGCGGGCCGT
>VFQR01002686.1_pt1 | contig 10922 bp, 11 predicted proteins | sample 3512321 | NCBI WGS metagenome assembly VFQR01 (sample SAMN10412374, study PRJNA504923) | tailings metagenome | isolation source: Relicate 3 Philex TSF1 revegetated site | place: Philippines: Tuba, Benguet | collected 2017-08-29
ACCAGACTACGAATCTGGGGGTCAGAGGTTCGAATCCTTTCGGGCGCGCCATTCTCCAAAAGGCTGACGCGATCTGCGGGATCCCGGTCCACGCTGCGAGCTGCCCGCACACCCTGTTCTCACCGCGTGATTTCCTCGCCCTGCCGCGCCGTATCCTGCTCCAGGAGTGCCTCGACGAGCAGGCGCAGTTCGGTGAAGGCCTGTCGACGCTGGCAGCGATCGAGGCCGAACCGCGCAGGGCCGCCGAATGACCGCCCCATCCGAGAACCTCGACCGGGATACGATCGTCGCCTTCCTCGCCGACATCTTCTGCCGCCGCGGGGGCGAGGAATATCTGGGCGAGCCGGTGACGATGGCCGAGCACATGCTCCAGGGCGCCTGGTTTGCCGAGCAGCAAGGCGAGGAGGAGGCGATCATCGTCGCAGCCCTGCTGCACGATATCGGCCGTGCAGCGCGTCGTCGATGCCCATCTCGGGTAGACGTGACGAAGTCGCGGTGGCGCGGGCGTCATGATCCATGGCAGCCTCCCCTCCAGCGGGAGGACTCGGAGGCACCATGCATTGCGGCTTCATCGGTCTCGGCAACCTGGGCGGCCCCCTGGCGATCAGCCTCTGCCGCTCGGGCCTTCCGGTCGTCGTCCACGACAGGAACCCGGAACTGGCGGCGCGACCTCTGCAGGCTGGCGCGCGCTGGGCGCCGAGCGTGGAAGAGCTTGCCCGGAATTGCGACACCGTCATCACCTGCCTGCCCTCGCCCGCCGCATCGGAATCCGTCCTGCGCGAGATGCTCCCGACGCTCCCGCCGGCATCGACATGGATCGAGATGTCGACCCTCGGGCTGAACGAGATCGAGCGACTGGCCGGCATGGCCGCTGCCGCCGGGGTCCGCGTTCTGGAGGCGCCGGTGACGGGCGGGGTCCACCTTGCCGAGCAGGGCAGGATCACGGTCCTCGTGGGAGGGGACGTGGAACTGCTCGAGGCACACCGGCCGCTGCTGGAGGCCATGGGGGAGCAGATCTTCCACATGGGCCGGATCGGCTCGGCGGCGCGCATCAAAATCATCACCAACATGCTCGCCTTCATCCACCTCATCGCCACGGGCGAGGCGCTGATGCTGGCCGCAAGAGGAGGCCTCGATCTCGGCCAGGCCTGGCGCGCGGTCAAGGCAAGCTCCGGCAACAGCTTCGTCCACGAGACCGAGGGGCAGCTGATCCTCAGCGGGTCCTACGACATCGGCTTCACCATGGACCTGGCGCTCAAGGATCTGGGCTTCGCGCTCGATATGGGCCGCGCATCCGATGTGCCGCTGGCGCTCGCGAGCCTAGCGGAGGACACGTTCCGGCGCGGCAGGGAGGCCTTCGGCGGCGCGGCTCAGTCGACGCAGATCGTGAAGCTGCTCGAGTATCTGCTCGACACGCCGCTGCGGGCCCCAGGATTTCCCGACAGGCTCCTGCCCGGCTGACCGGAGCGTTGCCGAAACGAACACACGGCGTCCGAGAATTGCTGCTACTTTGGAACGCCGCGGGCTGGTAGTTCCACTCGCTGTGGGAGTGGAACGCGATGGCCTATGTCATCACCGAGCCTTGCATCGACGTGAAGGATGGCGACTGCACGGCCGCATGTCCGGTCGACTGCATCTACGAGGGCGGGCGCATGTTCTACATCCACCCCGACGAGTGCATCAATTGCGGGCTGTGCCTCTCGATCTGTCCCGTGGATGCCATCGTCTGGGACGGCGAGATCGGCGAGGCGAAGCGGCCGTTCATGGCCATCAATCGCGAGTTCTTCGGCCCCGACGTCACCGCCTGGGGCTCGCCCGGCGGCTGGGACGCTGCCCACACGACCAGCCTCGACCATCCGACGGTGGCGGCCTATCCGGCCGGTGCCGCATCCGAAACGCGAGGCCGGGCGTAGAGGGAGGCTCACGTGAGCAAGACGCTGCAAGGAGTGATCGCGGCGGTGCCGACGCCGGTCGGCGAAGACGGCTCGCCTGATCTGCGGCGCTTCCTCGCCCACGCCCGCTGGGCGCTCGCGAACGGGTGCGACGGTCTCAACGTGCTCGGCACGACCGGCGAAGCCAACTCGCTTTCGGCCGCGCAGCGCAAGGCGGTGATGGACGCGGCCGCGGGCGGCCTTCCGCGCGAGGTGCTGATGGTCGGGACCGGGACGCCGGATCTCGCGACGACGATCGAGCTGACGCGTTTCGCCCACGAGAAGGGCTTTGCCGCCGCGCTCGTCCTCCCACCCTACTACTACAAGGCCGTGCCGGACGACGGGCTCTTCGCCTGGTTCGCCGCGCTGGTGGCGGCGACCGCGGACCGGCCGGTGCCGATCCATCTCTACAATTTTCCGCAGATGACCGGGATCAGCTTCCCGCCTCCCCTCGCCCGGCGCCTGGCGTTCGAATTCCCGGGCCGCATCGTCGGCTGCAAGGACAGTTCGGGCGACCTGGACTACGCGGCGGAGCTTGCCCGGATCGACGGATTCTCGGTGTTCCCGAGTTCGGAGACGTCGCTTGCGCGGGCCGCGACGGAGGGCTTTGCGGGGTGCATCTCGGCGACCGTCAACGTGACGGCCGCGCTCGCCGCGGCGCTCTGGCGCGATCCCGACGACGCGGCGCTGCAGGCCCGCGTGAAGGAAGCACGCGAGGCGATAGCGAGCCAGCCGCTCATCCCGGCGGTGAAATATCTGGTCGGCCGAATCCACGGCGACGCCGCATATGAGCGGCTTCTGCCGCCGCACATGCCGCTTCAAGACGCGGAAAAGCAACTGCTCGACGGCATCGCCGACACAGTGCGGGCAGCTGGCCCGCTGGAGAATGCGTGAGAGATACTGCCGGCGGTGATGATCGACCGTCCGACGGGCGCCGTGTGCTTCAGGACGTGTCGTTCGGCTCCAGCCTCCAGCCGCCTTCTGCGCAGCTGGAGCGTGGTGCGGCGTGACCGAGTGCGAAGCCGCGCCGCGCAGGCCGGTCGAACAGCCACCCGTCGGGCAGCATGGCGGCGAGCGCCGCGGCCAGCACCCTGAAATGCGCGGCAAGGCGCAACGCCTCCTCGGGTCCGTTGCCGGGCGCGGCAAAACCTTCGGCCGGCAGCGGCATGCCCGTCTCCTCGAAGACGAATTCCTCCGCCACGGCCGCTGCCCGCCGCAACAGCCAGAGCACGAGCAGGCGGACCAGGCCAGACCGGTCGGCGACGCGCTCGGCAAGGATGGCGAAAGAGACGAGCAGCGCAACGATGCGCCGCAGCGTCCTGTCGTCCCTCGTTGCCGCATGCACGTCCATATCGCTGCCTTTCGCTCACCTGCGGGCATTGTCGCGCGGGGCAGCGACAGGTGGATGGATCGGCCGAAAATTCACGGAAGTTGTTGATTTGATTGGGGACAGTGTTAGAAACTGTTCACCCGTGCTTCGGTAAGATCGCCGTCGCGAAGACCCCCTCACCGTCTCGCTTCGCGAGCCACCTCTCCCCCTCAAAGGGGGAGAGGAGCCCAGGCTGGATGAGGGCCGGCATCGCGGCAGCGACTCTCCTCTCCCTACGAAGTGGGGGAGAGGAAGCCCGGGACGGCGAGGGGGAGCTTGAGCGGGGGCGATAACCGGAACGGCCGGGGCGGCGGGCCGGCTCATGCCGAAGATCTGCGTTCGAGATCGAACGAGGCGAGAGCTTCCTGCAGCATCTCGACCATCGCCTCGGCGGCGGCCGAAAGCCGGCGGCGGCGGGGGATCAGAAGCCCCATGCGCATGCCGCCGAGACGCGTTCCCTCCAGCGGGATGGCGACGATCGACCCTTCCGCAAGCTCCTTCGCCATGCCGAGCGGCGTGTAGAACGCGACTCCCAGCCCGGCCAGCACCAGCGGCTTGAGCATCATCAGATTGTTCGAGCGGACGATGGTGCGGCCGAGCCGGTCGAGAGCCGAAAGCTCCATGTCGATGAGCGAGCGGATGGGCTCGGTGTCGAGCTGGAGCAGCATGTTGAACTGGGCACACTGGCTCAGCGTGACCGCCTTTTCCTGCGCCAGACGATGCCCCGCCGCGACCATCGCCATGATCGGCATCGGGACATCGCCGATGAAGCGGGTATCCTCCGGGTGTGCAAGGTTGAAGGTGATGCCGATATCGGCGTCGCCTTCGGCCACCAGCGTGGCGACCCTGTTGTGGACGCCGGTCTGGACCCGGAAGTCAACGCCGGCGTGCTGACGATGGAAGGCGGCTATCCGGTCGGGCAGCAGATGCACGAGCAGACTGTCGAGGCAGGCTATCCGCACAAGCCCGGTCTTCTGGCCCTTCATCTGGCCGAGCTCGCTCTTCAGAAGATCGAAACTGTGCAGCGTCTCCTGCGCATGCTTCATCGCCACCTGGCCGGCGGGGGTCAGCCGCAGGCCGTTGGGCAGGCGCTCGAAAAGCGGCATGCCGAGTTCCTGCTCGATCTTCTGGATCTGCCGGCTTACCGCCGAGCCGGCGACGTGGAGCTCATCCGACGCCTTGCGAATCGAGCCCGCCCGGGCAACCGCGACCAGATAGCGCAAGACGGCCGAATGCATGACGTGGAGCCCCTACCCTTCGCGTTTCCTCCACCAGGCTACCTGCCCCTCCACACCGGCGCACGCTTTTCCTGAAAGGCGCGCACGCCTTCCTCTGCGTCCTCGCTGCTCAGCGCCCTGATCGTCGCCGGCAGGCGCATCGCCTGCGCCTCGGCCGGAGAAAGATGCGCGGTGCGGTTCACCGTCTGCTTTATCGACCGCAGGGAAAGCGGAGCACAGGCCACGACCTGGCTCACCCAGCGCTCCACGGCTTCGTCGAGCTCTTCCCTCGGAACGACCTCGTTGACGATGCCGAAATCCGCCATCTCCGCCGCGCCGCATCGGCGGCCGGTCAGCATCATCCCCATGGCCAGGTTGTGCGGGATCTTGCGCTGCAGGAGCACCATGCCCCCATCGAGCGGCATGCGGCCGACGCGGCCCTCCGGCAGACCGAACTCAGCATGCGCGGCGGCGACGACGATGTCGCAGCCCAGCACCATCTCGAAGCCGCCGCCGAGCGCGAAGCCGTTGACCCGCGCGACGAGCGGAATGTCCAGCGAGCGGCGGAAGGCGATGCCCCCAAAACCGTTCGCGCGCGACTGGGCCCAGTATTCCAGGCCCGAGGTCGAGACATCCTTCATGTCGGCGCCGACGCTGAAGGCCCGGTCGCCCGCGCCGGTCAGGACGATGCAGCTCAAATCGTCGCGCGCCTCGAGCTCCTGCCAGATCCGCTCGAGCTCCCGCTCGGCGGCGGCATCGATTGCATTCAGCCGCTCGGGCCGGTCGATCGTGACGCGGGCGACGCGGCCGTCGACCTCCAGCCGGACGCTCATGCCGCGCCGGCCCGCGCCAGGCCGACCTCGGGCCGGCCGAGGATCTCGGCATTGTGCTCGCCGAGGCGCGGCGGCGGCCGTCGCACCGCGAGCGGCGCGGCCGACATGTCGATCGGACTGCCGATCAGCCTGATCGGACCGCTGGCGGTGGCGCCCGCCTCGATGATCATCCGGTTGACCAGCGTCTGCTCGTCCGCCAGCGCCTCGGCCAGTGTCCGCACGGGCGCGCAGAGGATGTCGACCTCTTCGAGCCGCGACAGCCAGTGCGCCGATCCCCCGGTCGCGAAGCGCTCGCGGAAGATCGCCTGCAGCTCGGCGCGGTTTTCGGCCTGGCGGTCGAGGTCGGCGAAGCGCTCCTGGAGCGATAGGTCTTCGATCTCCAGCGCCTTGCAGATATCGCGCAGCGGGTTCTCCTTGAAGGCGCCGACCATGACGATCGGCCGGTCGGTCGTCTCGAAGACGCCGGTCAGCGGGAAGGCGCCCCAGTTCAGGTCCTTGCCGCGCATCATGTGGACGGCCGCCTCCTGCATCTGCATGGCGAGCATCGAGTTGTAGAGGCTGACCGAAACGACCTGGCCAACTCGCGTCTTCGCCCGCTGCAGGAGCGCCAGCAGGATGCCCTGAACCAGATGCATCCCGGCGGAATAGTCGCAGAGGGCGGTGGAATAGATCGAGGTGGGGTGAAGGGGATCCGACTTGCGCGCCATCACACCGCTCATCGCCTGGGCGAGGATGTCCTGGCCGCCCTTGTGCCGGTTCGGCCCCTCGAGCCCGAAGCCGGTGCCGATGGCGAAGATGATGCCGGGGTTGCGCTTGCTGAGGTCGTCGTAGCCGAAGCCCATGCGCTCCATGACGCCCGGCCGGAAATTGCTGACCACCACGTCGGCGGTGTCGATCAGCGCCAGCACCTGCTCGCGCGCCTCTTCGGACTTGAGATCGAGGGCGACGCTCTTCTTGTTGCGGTTGAGCGAGCAGAAGACCGGGTTGTTGTGGCCGTCCGGGTCCGAGCCGAGCGACCAGCGCGACAGATCGCCGATCTTCTCCTTCTCGATCTTGATGACCTCGGCGCCATAATCGGCCAGGACCTGCGTGCAGGAAGGTCCAAGCATCACCTGGGTGAAATCGATCACCCTGACGCCGTCGAGCGGTAGGACAGTCATCACTCGGCAGCCTCCAGCAATGATGCATTGGCCGACGGCACGTCGCCGGGATCGGCCCCCTGCGCGCGCATCAACCTGCGGATTGTCGCGATGTCGGCGTCGCGGACCCTGACGCCGGCGTCGAGCGCCACGGCTGCGGCGATGCCCGCCGCCTCGCCCATGGCCATGCATGGCGGGATCTCGCGGCTGGTCTTCTGCGCCTGCGGCGTCGCCGAATAGTGGCGGCCGGCGACGATCAGCTGGTCGACCTCGCGCGGCAGCATCGCCCGGTAGGGCGTGTAGTAGTCGCGCCCGCGGCACACCGTGTCGTGGAAGTGCCGGCGCGACATGACGTCCTCCTTGGTGACCACATACTCGCCCTGGAGCATGCGCGTTTGGCGCACGCCCGTCTGCGGCGCGAAGTCGACCACATAGGCGTTCTCGAAGCCGGGCAGGTTGGCGCGCGCGAACGCCATCAGCCGTTCCATCCGCTCGCGGCCCTGGATCTCGGCCGCGGTCAGGTCCTGCACCCTGAGCCCGTGCAGCTTCGGGATGTGGGGACAGTTCAGCCAGACGATGCCGGGCAGCGGGGTCTTCAGCCACCAGTAGTTCCAGCAGCCGCCGATGATGCGCTTGGCCTCGTGGTCGAGCGCGGCGAACTGCTCCGGGTTCTCGAACTGGAACGCCTCGGCGCGGTCGGTGTCCACCCCGCCCCAGCGCGACACGGGGGTGAGGATGAACGAGCTCTCGACGAAGGCCGCGCCGGCATTCGCGGCGACGTCGAGGTCGCCGGTCGCGTCGATGACGACGTCGCCGAGGATGGCCTGCCGCCCCTCCTTGGTCTCGCAGACGATCCCGCGGATCGCGCCATCCTCGACGATCGCCGAGGAGAACCAGCTATGGGCGCGCAGCTTGACGCCGCTCTCGCCGACGATCGCATAGGCGGCGCGCTTGAAGGCATCGGGGTCGAAGGCGGCGGAGTAGCAGACGGGGTGCGGCATCGACTGGGTGTGGAAGTCGAACAGGCCCCAGCGCGACCACTTGCGCCACATCTCCTCGGTTTCCCGTCGGCCGGGCATGCGGTCGGCGTCGGGCGGCGTGACGCAGAGCCCCCAGGCGCTCATGCGCTCGATCATCTCCATGCAGATGCCGAGCACGGTGACCTCGGTGTCGTTGTGCATGTCGTCGAGGACGAGCACCATGCCGCCGGAGGCGAGGCCGCCCAGATAGGGATAGCGCTCGACGAGGGTCACGCTTGCCCCGTTGCGCGCCGCAGCGACCGCGGCCGCCAGGCCGGCCGGCCCGCCGCCGACGACGACGACGTCCGAGCGGTCGGCGATGGGCGCCTCGCGCGCAGCTTCCCTGATCGTCTTCTCGTGCATGGTTTCCTCCAAGGAGCGTTGGCGCCGCCCGTTCAGTGCGCGTTTCCGGCCTTCCAGCGGATCAGCCGCGACTCGGCGAAGGTGACGAGCGAGAACAGGGTCACGGCAAGCAGCGCGGCCGTGAACACGGTTGCGTAGAGCAGCGGCGAGCGGAAATTGTAGGTCGCCTCGATGATCAGCGCGCCGAGGCCGAAATTCGATCCGATCCACTCGGCCACGATGGCGCCGATGACGCAGGTCGTGCTGGCGATCTTCAGCGCGGCGAACAGGAACGGCAGCGAGCTCTGCAGCCGCACCTTCCAGAACACCTCGGCATTGGTCGCCGAGAGCACGCGCATCAGGTCGAGGGTCGCCGGCGGCACGGCCTTCAGGCCCCGCACCATGTTGACCAGCGTGGGGAAGAAGCAGATCAGCGCCGCGATCACGATCTTCGGCGTGTAGCCGTTGCCGAAGATCAGGACGAGGATCGGCGCCACCGCGATGATCGGGATCGTGTTGATGAACACGGCGATGGGGTAGAAGGCGCGCTCGGCCGTCTGCCGGTGCACGAACCAGATCGCGAGCAGGATGGCGACCAGATTGCCGAAGAAGAAGCCGAGCAGCGCCTCGAAGAAGGTCGGCCAGAAATTCGTGTAGAGGATGCCGGCATTGGCGCGGAAGGCGTCGAGCACCTGAAGCGGGCTGGGCGCCATGTAGGTCGGCACCGAAAAGCCCCACACGACCAGCTGCCAGAGGGCCACGATCCCCAGCGCGGCAAGGATCGCCGGCAGGTTGTGGGCAAAACGGTCGGCGAGGCGGAAGCCGCTCCTGCCGCCCGCCGGCGCGCGCGCGGTGGCGATGTCGGCCATCAGCATTCCTCCAGGAGCCGGCGCAGCTGCGCGGTGATCTGCACGAACTCGAGCGTGTCGCGCACCGCCAGTCGGCGCGGATAGGACAGGTCGACCTCGACGAACTCCTTCACCCGCCCGGGATGGGCGGCGAGCATCAGGACCTTCTGCCCGAGGAACACGGCTTCGGGGATCGAATGGGTGACGAAGACGATCGTCGTTCCGGTCTCGCGCCAGATGCGCAGCAATTCCTCGTTCAGCTTGTCGCGCGTGATCTCGTCGAGTGCGCCGAAGGGCTCGTCCATGAGCAGTATCCGCGGCCGGGTCACCAGCGCGCGCGCGATCGCAACGCGCTGGCGCATGCCGCCCGAAAGCTGCTCCGGCAGGGCCTTTTCCCGCCCCTTCAGGCCGACCAGCTCGAGCAGCTCGCCGGCCTCGGCATGCGCCCCGCCGCCGCCTCCGCCGACCTCCAGCGGCAGGCGAACATTGTCGATCGCGCTGCGCCACGGCAGCAGGGTCGCGTCCTGGAAGACGAAGGAGAAGTTGCGCTCCTTGCGGGCGGTGGCCGGCGTGCGCCCGAGAACGGAGATGTCTCCACCGCTCAAGGGAACCAGGTCCGCGATGGCGCGCAGGAGCGTCGACTTCCCGCAGCCCGACGGCCCCAGCATGGTGACCAGCGACCCTTCCGCGATGTCGAAGGAGATGTCGGCAAGCGCGGTGACGGCATCGGGGCCGTCACCGAACCGCACCGTCGCATTGCGAGCCGCTATGGCGACCGGACCCGCCTCGGGCACCGGCGACGCCTTCGGACCAACCGCGGCCACTGCCGTCGCGACGGCCACGGCCTCAGCTCCGCCGGACGTCGTCGGTCGCCTCCAGGACCGACAGCGTCATGATCTCGTCGACGCTCGGAACGGCGCCCTGGAACTGGTCGAGCCTGGCATAGGTATCGATCTGGGCGGCCCAGTTCTCGCGGCTCATGGCGCCCCATCCGCTGGCGTCCGTCGCCGCGCCGAAGCTGAAGTCGAGAACCGGCCCGACGGCCGCAAGCTCCGCGTCGCGGTCGAGATTCGGATAGGCCTCGACCAGGATGTCGACCGCCTCCTCCGGATTGTCGCGGGCATAGGCCCATCCCATCGCCGACCCGCGCACGAAGTTCTCCACCACGTCGTGGGATTCCTCGAGCACCTTGTCGGTCGTGTAGTAGACATTGGCGTAGAGCTGGATGCCGGTGTCCCACAGCCGCATGTCGACGCGGTCCTCGCCGAGGATCGCGAGCGCCTGCGTGTTGGTGAGCCAGCCAGTGACCGCCTGCGCCTGCCCGGTCAGGAGCTGGTTCATGTCCGAGCCCATGTTGACGAGCTCGACCTCCGATTCCGGGATCTCGTGCAGGGCGAGCAGCGCCCGCGCCAGGATGAAGGCGGTGGGCTGGGTGGCGATGGTCTTGCCGACCATGTCCTTCGGCTCGCGGATCGGGTTGCCCGCCAGGGAGAAGTAGGTGAAGGGATGCATGTGGTAGCCCGAGGCGAAGGCCTTGATCGGGATGCCGGCGGACCGGGCGAGCATGACGGAGGGGCTGGACGAGACCTGGCCGAGCGTCGAATGGCCGGCGGCCACCCCGGCCACGCCGTCGACGTTCGGCCCGCCGGGAACGATCTCGAGCTGGACGCCGTTGTCGGCGTAGAAGCCCTTCTTGATGCCGACGACCTCGCCCAGCAGCCCGTTCGAGGCGAGCCAGCCGAGCTGCATGCGAACCTGCGCCGGCGCCTGGGCCGAGGAACGGCCGACGCTGACGAAGGAACCAGTTGCGGCCAGTCCGCCGAGCGCGAGCGCGCCCTTCAGGAGTCCGCGGCGATCGGTATGTGAGGCCATTTTGATGCTCCCATTGTCGTGACAACTATCGCTGTTCTTTTGGGAGCACTATGCGGCCGCGGCCTGTTCTAATGAAGCACAATGATTCGCACTCTCCGTTGCCGCAACGGCATCGGGCGACGTCTCGTCAAACGCAGCGGTTCTGCCCGCCGGCCCTCTTGAGCCAGCCGTGTGGCAAGGTTGGCGCGGACTGGTATCCCGCGATCGAGAAGACCGCGTCGGCGTCTGCCACCGACAACCCGACGATGCTCCCATTGACCGGGCTCGAAGCTAGGCGTCCCGGGAGTTGCGAAGAGCCCTCACCGTCCGTCTGGTGTCCTGAGGCCGTACCAGAGGTCCTTGACGGCGTCGT